>Ga0307987_1000072_pt1 | contig 58320 bp, 47 predicted proteins | sample EllFjometagen181_FD_203157 | JGI IMG/M metagenome (GOLD analysis project Ga0307987, IMG submission 203157) | Marine microbial communities from Ellis Fjord, Antarctic Ocean - #181 | ecosystem: Environmental > Aquatic > Marine > Unclassified | place: Southern Ocean | collected 2014-10-08 | reverse complement strand
CCCTCGACATCCCCTCCCGCTACTTCATCCTGGACGACTACCTGGGCAACGAAGCCCGCTGGTGTCCCGGCTGTGGCGACCACGCGGTGCTCACCGCCGTGCAGCGCATCTGTCGCGACGAGCAGCTCCCTCCGGAAGAGACCGTGGTGGTCTCCGGCATCGGCTGCTCCAGCCGCTTCCCCCACTACATGGGCACCTACGGCTTCCACAGCCTGCACGGTCGCGCCCTGCCCGTGGCCTGTGGCATCAAGTCCCGCCGCCCGGACCTCAAGGTCTTCGTGGCCACCGGCGACGGTGACTGCTGCTCCATCGGTGCGGGCCACTGGCTCCACGCGGTGCGCTACAACATGGACATGGTGGTGCTGTTGTTCGACAACAACATCTACGGCCTCACCAAGAAGCAGACCTCCCCCACCTCCAAGCCGGGCCTGCTCACCAACACCCATCCCCGCGGTTCCTGGCTCCCGGCCCTCAACCCCACGGCGGCCACCCTGGGCTTCACAAATGTGTCGTTCATGGCCCAGACCGTGGACTGGATGCCGGCCCACCTGCACGCCACGCTGCAGGCGGCCTACCGTCACCGCGGCTTGTCCTTCGTGCGCATCGCTCAGCGTTGTCCGCAGTACACCTCCAAGGTCTTCGAGGAGTACGTGAACAACCCGGACAAGGTGCTGGTGATGGAGCATGACAAGGGCATCAAGCTCGATCCGTCCCTGGATCGTTTCTACAAGACCCGCATGACCCACGACCCGGCCGACATCGTCGCGGCCACGGCCATCGCTCACCGCGAGGACGTGCTCCCCATCGGCCTGTTCTTCTGGGATCCCTCCCGGCCCTGCTACGACGACTTCACCCAGCAGGGCATGGACATGACGCCGGAAGACAAGATTCGAGCCGTGAACGACGAAATGGACCTCTTCGCGGTCTAGACCTCCCACCCGCTGACCTTCACGCGCACCCTACTCTCTGGGAAAGAACCATGAGCGCCAACCAGGAAACGCCGGTGCTGCAGCCGGCGAAGCCCGAGCCTCAGGGCAGCGAACACACGCCTGACCTCTCCGCCGACGGGTCCACCGACGAAACACGGCTCTCCGGTGTCGAACCGGAACAGCTGCCGGTGGGCCGGGAGCGCAGCCTGCCTGTGCTCCCCGCACCGCGGCCTGGGGGCGACAAGAAGGCCGAAGGCGCGGCCATCCGCGCCCTGCGGCGCTTCCACGTGGTGGGTCCCGACCCACAGGATGCGACGCCTGGTGGGGACTTCCTGCCGGCGCTGATGTTCCTGTTCCGTGACCCGTCGAGGGTGCGCACGAAGTATCCGCTCTTCCTCTACCCCCCGGCCGAAGCCCTGCCGCAGAACCTCTTCGATGCGCTGAGCGTGGTGCTGAACAACCTGCTGCGCAGCTTCGCCCCACAGGAAGGCCAGGCCCGCATCCTCGAGGACAACATCACCCGGCTCGAGCGCCAGGTGCGCAAAGCCCTGGGCTCCGAGATCGAGCCCGTGCTGGCGCTGCCGCTGTTCGAGCAGGCATGCGAAGCCTTGCTGAACGAGCTCTCCCTCGAGGGTCCCGCGGCTGCAGAGCTACAGGCCGATCTGCAGCAACTGCTGGCCGCAGTGCCGCCGGAATCCCACCTGCTGGGCTTGAGCGACGCCGTGCCCATGTCGCTGTTCCTGCAGGCCGTGCGCAACCGCCTGCCCCCTCGCCACCTGGCGTTCCGGGAGCGCTTGCGCACCCTGCTCACCAAGCTGCAGGATCTCCTGCGGCTCGAGTACCAGAAGAGCGCCGAGTCCCGCAGCGGTCAGGCCCTGGGCGACGCCCTGGGCGTCGTCGCTGGCTCGTTCCTGGACCCCTCGGCCTTGGGCGGCGTCATGGGCGCCCCGCGGGGTTCCGAGCTGATGCGCCCCAGGCGCCAGGCCCGTATCGAGAAGGTCATCGGGGTGCTCGAGGCCTATCTGGCCACCGACGCGACCCCCGTGGTCACCGTGGTGCACCCCAAGCGGATGTCCGCCTCTTGGCTGCGCGATGCGCCCGGCGTGCGGGTGATCCACCACTCGGATCCGGTGCACATCGCCAGTGAAGTCTTCGATGAAGCCGCCGAGAAGATGGCCGCGCTCATCTGGGCCACCCGGGTGGCCGAGCTCGAGGTCGAGGACGAGTACGAGCCCATCTGCCACAGCCCCATCCTCAACAACCTGACCTGGCAGGACTTCGGGCCCGAAGAGCTGTGCCTGCTGCCCCCCGTGGTGGCCATGGTCACCGCCCGCACCCTGCCTGATCGCAGCATGACCTCCCTGTCCCGGCTGCTGCTGTCGGGTCGCCCGGTGCAGGTGCTGGCCACGGTGCAGTCCGCGGGCACCCCGGGTGGAACCCCCGGCGATGGCCCCTTCTCCGGCTTCCGCCTGGAGCTGGGCTACCTGGGCGTGTCCCACCGCGAGGCCATGGTGGAGCAGAGCTCCGCGGCCCGTCCGGGCCACCTCATGGAGTCCCTGCGGCGGGGCCTGGACGCCAGCCGTCCCTCGCTGCACGTCGTCGCGTCCGGCCTGACCTTCGGTGGGCGTATGCCTCGCCTGGGCGCCTGGTTGCACGGTGGCGCTGCCATCGAGAGTCGCGCCCATCCCTTCTTCCGCTACGATCCCGAAAAGGGCGAGAGCTGGGCCCAGCGGCTGAACTTCGAGGGCAACACCCAGCCCACCCGAGACTGGCCGGTCTACGAGCTGCCCTGCCGCACCCACGACGGTGCGTCCAGTTCTCTGACCACCGCCTTCACCTTCGCGGACTACGCGCTGTTGGAGCCGGTCTATAAGGGCCACTTCCAGGCTATCACTGCCGGGTGCCCCGAGGACGATCTGGTAACCCTGGCTGTCTGGACGACGCTGTCGGGCGACGATCTCATCCGCAAGGTCCCCTACATCTGGGCTGTGGACGCCCAGCAGCACCTGCATCGCCTGGCCGTTTCTCGGCGCCTGGCGCTGTCCTGTCGCGACCGTCTCGGCTTCTGGCACACGCTGCAAGAGATGGCTGGCATCAACAACGAGTACGCCCGGCGCGCCGCAGAAGCTGCCCGCGCCCAAGCCCTCGAGCAGGCCCGGCTGGAGCTCGATGCCCGGGAAGCCCAGCTGCTGGAAGAGATCGAGCGGGTCAAGCAGAGCGAAGCCACCGAGGCCCTCGGCCGCCTGGCTTCGGCCTTGCTGCAGACCGAGTTCATCAGCTCGTCCGGTGCTCCGCCGCCTCCGCGCGCCGCCGCACCGGTCGCCGTGGCCGTAGACCCCGGCCAGGCCGAACCCACCGAGGCGCCCGTGCCGGTGGCAGACGAAGACGACCTGTCGTTCGATGAACCCTATATCGACACTCCGCTGTGCACCTCCTGCAACGAGTGCACCGCTATGAACAGGCAGCTGTTCGTCTACAACGCCAACAAGCAGGCCTACATCGGCGATGCCGCAGCGGGCACCTTCGCCCAGCTGGTGGTCGCGGCTGAGAAGTGCCCGGCCCACTGCATCCATCCCGGAAATCCGCAGAATCCCGATGAGGCCGGTCTCGACGAGCTCATCTCCCGTGCGGCGAAGTTCAACTAGCGCCTTGGCCAAGGGCCTGGAGGCACGATGATGAGCGTGGTGTGGGCAGCGGCGATCATGGCTGGATTGGGTGCGCTCTTCGCCACCATCCTGGCCGTGGCCTATCGCTTCCTGCGCGTGGCCGAAGACCCTCGCATCGAGACCGTCGAGGGGATGCTCCCGGGCACCAACTGCGGCGCCTGTGGGCAGCCGGGTTGCCGGGCCTTCGCCGAAGCTGTGGTCAACGGCGGCTCGCCTCCCTCGTCCTGCACCGTCTCCAGCGCCGAAGGCATCGAATCCATCGCGGACTTCCTTGGCGTCGACGCCGGAGCCCGGGTACAGCGGGTGGCGCGTCTGCACTGTGCGGGCGGCGCGGCTCATGCCGGCCGTGTGGCCGACTACCAGGGCCTGCCCACCTGCCAGGCCGCAGCGCTGGTGGGCGGCGGTGGCAAGGCTTGCAGCCACGGCTGCCTCGGCCTGTCGGACTGTGCGCGGGTCTGCACCTTCGACGCCATCACCATGAGCCGCGACGGCTTGCCGGTGGTGGACATCGATAGCTGCACCGCCTGCATGGCCTGCGTGGACGCCTGTCCCCGCAGCTTGTTCGAGATCCTTCCCCTGGACCTGCCCCTGCTGGTCCAGTGCTCCCTACCCCTCGCGGGCGACACCGCCCGCGGGCTCTGCCGTGTGGCATGCGACGGCTGTGGCCGCTGCGCCGCCGACGCTGAGCCAGGGGTGATCGAGATGCGCAGAGAGCTGCCGGTGGTCGATCCTGCCGCCGGCCAGCAGGCCACCCTCGAGGCCACGCTGCGTTGTCCCACAGGCGCCATTCGATGGGTCACTGGCGCTCAGTTCACCCTGGAAGAACCCGGGGTTCCCTCACGGAGGCCGCATGCCAGGACTCGTTGACACCGGGTTGCGCCTGTTGCGCTCGCTGGTGGGCAGTGGCTCCGAAGCCCCCGCCCCCCTCCCTGGGCTCGAGACCGCGCTGCGCGGTGCCGTAGCCGTGGCGGTGACCGAAGCCTGCGTGGCCGAGGTGGCCGGGCTCGGCGCTGGTGCCCCCGCGGACGTGCTCGCCCGCGCGTGGGAAGACGAACGCCGGCGAGAGGGCCTGAACGTCTTCTCTGCCCCCATCACCGACATCACGGCGCCCACGCCTCGGGGCACTCTGGCCAGCACCGTGGGCATGGCCCTGGCCGGTGCTCGGGCCACAGCCTTCCTGTCGGGTGCCAACCTGGCTGGGCTGCATGACATGCTCTCGGCGGCGGCGGGTCGGCACGTGCCCATAGTGCTCCATGGCGTGTCCCGCGCCCTGAACGCCCACGCGGGCGCCCGCGGCAGCGGTCACGAGGCCTGGCACGCCGTGTCGGACTCCGGCGTGCTGCAGCTGTTCGCGCGCAACGCGCAAGAAGCCGTGGACTTCGCCTTGATCGGTCGGCGCATCGCCGAGGCCACCCTTCGTCCGGTGTTGGTCTTCATGGACGAAGAGCGCTGCTCGGCGGTCACCCAGGACGTGCGCCTGCCCGGCGCGGAGCTGATCCACTGCTACCTCGGCGCGCCGTCGGACATGGTGGCTTGCGCATCGCCGGGCCAGGCCATGCTCTTCGGCCCCGAGCGACGCCGCATCCCGCGCTGGCACGACCTCGAGCGTCCGGTGCTTCACGGCGCCATCCAGGGACGCGATGTCTGGAGCCTCGGCGCAGTGGGGGCTCATCCTTTCACCCTCGACACCATCCTGCCCATCATCGAGCAGGCCTTCGACGCCTTCGCCGAGCTCACCGGTCGGCGCCATCAGCTCGTGCGGTCCTACCGGGTCGACGACGCCGAGGTGGTGCTGGTTTCCCAAGGCTCCTGCGCGGAAGCCGTCGAGACCGTCGTGGACTACCTGCGCACCCAGCGTAAGCTCAAGGTTGGTTCCGTCTCCCTCATCGGCCTCCGCCCTTTCCCCGGCCCCGCGCTGGTCCAGGCCCTGGTGGGCAAGCGCCATGTGGCCGTGCTCGAGCGGACCGATGCCCTGCTGGCCGAAGACCCGCCCCTGATGCGCGAGCTGCGCGCCACCTTCGACAAGGCCATCGAAAACCACCGCCATGCCACCGCCGTCCACACGGACATCCCGGCGGTGCCCCACAATCAGGCGCCGCAGCTTCACGCCGTGGTCTATGGCCTGGGGGGCTACCCCCTGCGGGCCGGCGATCTGGTGGCCCTGGTGGAAGAGCTCCAGCAGGGTGGCCGCCCGCTGGTGTACCTGGGCATGGACTTCAGCCGGCGTGAGAGCCGCTATCCCAAGCGCCAGGTGCTCCTGGATCAGCTCCAGCGGCTATGGCCGGGCGAGCTGGCGCCGGGTCTGACCGGCTACCAGAACCTCGACGTGCGCCCAGAGGGCACCAGCGTCATCGCCATCCATCGCTTGGGCGGCACCCGCGGTACGGCCTTGGCCTCCGACGTGGGCCGTGTCCTGCAGGTCGCCCTGGGTGGGTACGTGCGCGGCCGCGCTGGCGAGAGCTGGGAGCGCTGGCAGGCACCCCGGGTAGACCGCGTAGTACACGCTGCTTCCCCTGTGGACCCCGGCGCGTCCGGACCTGTGGACGTGGCGTTGGTGCTGGGCCTGTCTCAGCTCCAGGGGCGTGACCCTCTGGCTGACGTCTCTGTCGATGGCGCCGTGCTCGTCGCCGACACCCAGCAGCCAGACGTTCCGCTGCTCCCCGGTGACACCTGGCAGCAACTGCAGTCCCGCGGTGTGCGGGTCTACGTCGTGCCCTGCGCCGACGGCCCCGAGCACCCGGTGTTCCGCGAGCGCGTCTACGCCACCACCCTGCGGCTGGTGGCCGAGCGCGGCTCCCCGCTGCCCCCCATCAAGAAGCTGCTCACGGCCCGGCGCGCCATGCTCGATGGGCTGTCTGTCGCCGAGGTCGAGCTGCGCATGGATGCCTTCGAGGCCGCCTTGGAGCTGGTCCTCGTGCCCATCGTCGAGCTGGAGATCCCCCCCGACGAGCCCATCGCCCACGGCGTGCCCATGGCGGTGCGCCACTTCACCCGGGCCGACGGCACCTACGACTGCCTGCCTCGCTTCTGGGATCAGGTGGGTGTGCTGTTCCGGGATGGGCAGCTCCAAGAGCTGCTGCCCGACCCCTACCTGGCCACCGGCGCCGTGCCGCCTCTGACCTCCACCTTCAACGACCTGAGCGCCCTGCGTCGCAGCTTCCCCGTCTGGGACCCCGTCGCCTGCTCGGGCTGCGGGCAGTGCTGGTCGGGCTGTCCCGACTCATCCGTCGGCCCTCTGGCCCTCAGCGTCGCCCGCCTCATCGAAGGAGGTATGTCCCTGGCCGCCGAATCCGGTGCTGCCGTGGACCCCCTGCGCCCCGTGTTGGGCAAGCTGGCCTCCCGCATCAGCAAGATGCTGCGCGAGGCCGACGAAGCACCCCAGGCCATGGGCCCGGTGCTCCGTGAGGCCTTCGGCTGGTTCGTCTCCAAGGCCAAGCTGTCGGCCGACCGCCTAACGCCCCTGACCGCCGCCTTCGAAGCCGTGGCCACCAGCCTGGACGATCTGCCCATCTCCGGTACGGTCGCGTTCTTCGTCGAGCCCGAGCGGCACGCCGGCGGAAGCGGCGAGATCCTGAGCATCGCCTTCAACTCCGACGCCTGTAAGGCCTGCGGCATCTGTGCCTCGGCCTGCCCTGAACAAGCCATCACCATGCAGCCGCAGACCGCAGCTCACGTGGCGCTGGCCCGCACCCACTGGCAGCGTTGGGAGCGGCTCCCCGACACCTCTGGTGAGACCATCGCCCGGGTCCGTGCCCACAAGGACGTGGGCCCGGTGGCGGCCATGCTCCTGTCCCGCGCCTGCCTGCTGGGTCTCGCCGGCGGCGACTCGGCCGAGGCCGGTTCGGGCGAGAAGGTTGCGGTGCGCATGCTGCTCGCCGCCGCCGAGTTCGAGCTGCAGCCCGAGCTGCAGCGGCACCTCGGTGTGATCGACGGCCTGCGCGGCCGGCTCACCGAGGCCATCACCACCCAGCTCGTGCAGGCCCTGCCTGTGGGCGACCCTTCGTCGGTGGCCCTGGGCCTGGCGGGGGTTCAGCGTCCCGAGATCGATCTGGCCGAGCTGATGGAGCGCCTCGAGGGCCAAGCGGCCCACGCGCGCATCGACGTGGCCCAGCTTCGTCGCCTGGCCGATCTGGCCGGTCGGCTCCAGGATCTGCACTGGCGTCTGGCCCAGGGGCCCGACGGCCTCGGGCGCGCACGCCTGGCCCTGGCGTTGGAGTCCGGTCCCGTCGCGGCATGGGCGGGGGCTTTCCCCGACAATCCCTTCCACGTCCCTGTGGTTGTCGCCGGCGCTGGCGAAGGCATCCACCTGGCGCGCGGACTGCTCGAGGGGCAGCTCAGGGCGGTGCAGGACGACCTCAGGCTGGTGCGTGAAGCCCGCGTGGCCCTGGACAGCCCCGGCCAGTACAGCCGTGAAAAGCAAGCCCTGGCGGGCCTGACCTGGCGCGACCTGACCCATGAAGAACGGCGCTTGGTGCCGCCGGTGGTGGTGGTGGGGCACGAGGACTCCCTCACTGGGCGCAACCTGAGCACCCTGGCAGCCGTGCTGGACCTCGAGCTTCCCGTGAAGGTGCTCGTGCTGGCCAGCAACGAACTCGGGCTGTCTGCGGGCCGCGCCGATGCGGTGGCCGACGAGGTCGGCTGTGGCTGGAGCGGAACCCTGGGCGAGGTGGGACTGGTGGCCCTGGGCCGTCGTCGTGCCCTGGTCACCCAGAGCTCCTTGGCCTACCCCGAGCAGCTCTTCGAGGGTCTGACCCAGGCCATGGCCCACACCGGCCCCGCGCTGATGCGCATCCATGCCCCCAGCCCCGGCCGCCACGGCTTCCCCGTCGAAGAGCTCCTGAACCAGTGCGCGCTGGCGGTGCAGAGCCGCTCCTTCCCCTTGTTCCTCTACGACCCCTCGGAAGACGGCGTGTTTGGCGCCTGCCTGCACCTCGACGGCAACCCCGAGCTTGGCGGCGACTGGGCGCGGGACGACGAGGGCCATGCGCTGTCCCCGGCGCACTGGGTGCTCACGGAGGAACGTTTTAGCGAACACCTGCTGTCCCTGGCGGCGGACGCTCCCCAGCCCACGCCGTTGCTCGAGTGGCTCGAACTGGCGGTGCACACCCGCCACGGGCGCACGCCCTACGTGGTGGACAGCCGTGTGGAGCCCGCCGTTCGCCGGCGTATCTCCCCGGTCCTCGCCGCGGTCGCCGAAGAGCGCCTGCGCACCTGGCGCACCCTGCAGGAGTTAGCGGGGGTGATCACACCCTTCACCGCTCGGGTGCGGGATCAGGTGGAGCGCGAGCTGCAACAACGACACGAGACCGAGCTCGAGCAGCTGCGCGTCAGCCATGCCGCCGAGCTCGAGTCCATGCGGGTGGCTGTGGAGCAGGATCTCGGAGAACGTGTGCGCGCCAGCCTCTTGCAGCTGGCGGGCGTCGGCCCCGAAACCGGCGCGGAGGGCTGAGGGATCATGGGCAGCAGCCTGGCCAGCTTCCAGCACGGGGTTCATCCCCTGGAGCACAAGGCGCCCACCCGGGAGCTGGCGGTGCAGCGTATGCGCTTCGTGGAGCGCTACGTGATGCCCTTGAGCCAGCACCTCGGCGCACCCTCGACGCCGGTGGTCGAAGAGGGGCAGGCCGTGCAGCGCGGCCAGCTCATCGCCGCTCCCGGTGGCTTCGTATCCACCAGCCTGCACTCCCCTGTACAGGGCAGGGTGTCCAGCATCGGCCCCCAGCGGCTGCCCAGTGGCGCCATGGGGCCGGCCATCGTCGTCGTCGCCGACAGCTTCGATGCCCAGCGTTTGCCTCCGGTGCCCGCAGCGCCCGGTGAGCCTAGCCTGGACGCCTTGGTGGACGGTGTGCGCGGCGCGGGCATTGTGGGCCTGGGCGGCGCGGCCTTCCCCACCCAGGTCAAGTACCAGGTGCCCGATGGCCGCCGCATCCACACCCTCGTCATCAACGGGGCCGAGTGCGAGCCCTGGCTCACCTGCGACCACCGCACGATGCTCGAGCGTCCCCGGGCCGTGGTGCGGGGCATCGCCATCGTCGCCGCCGCCATGGGCGTGGATGGGGTGATCGTGGGCGTCGAGGCCAACAAGCTCGACGCTGTGGCCGCGCTGGATGCGGCGGTTCGTTCCGTGGGTGGTGACGGTCCGCCCATCCAGGTGCGACCCTGCAAGGTGAAGTACCCTCAGGGCGCCGAGAAGATGCTCATCGAAGCTCTCACCGGCGTGCAGGTTCCCGGCGGCAAGCTGCCCCTGCACGTGGGAATGGTGGTCAACAACGTGGGCACCATGGCCGCGGTGGACGACTGGTTCCGCAAGGGTCAGCCCCTCATCGAGCGCGTGGTCACGGTCTCTGGCCCCGGTGTGGCGCAGCCCGCCAACCTGATGGTGCCCATCGGCACCCCGGTGCGGGCGCTGCTCGAGGCCAGCGGCGGGGTGGACCCCGAAGCTGCGCTGGTGATCATGGGTGGTCCTATGATGGGGCAGCCGCTGCCCAGCATCGACGTGCCCGTGGTCAAGGGCACCAGCGGCGTGCTGGTGTTCCGCGAAAGCGACCTGGCCCCCCTCGAAGAGCATGCCTGCATCCGCTGCGGGCGCTGCCTCGAGGCCTGTGCCTGCTTGCTCAATCCCTCCGTCCTCGGGCGCTTGGCCCGCAAGGAGCGCTGGCAGGACATGGTAGACCACCACCTGCTGGACTGCATGGAGTGCGGAGCCTGCAGCTTCACCTGCCCATCCCGCATCCCCTTGGTGCAGCAGTTCCGGGTGGCCAAGGCTCAGCTCCGGCGCATCGCCGCGCTCGAGAAGCAGCGAGGAGGCGCCTGATGTCCGTCCGTGACGCCCGCCTTGTGCTGCGCAGTTCGCCCCACGATCGGGGCGCGGCCGACACCCCCGGCATCATGCGGGATGTGCTGCTGGCCCTGGTACCCATCACCATCGCCGCGGTGTTCTACTTTGGCGTCGCAGCGGTGCTGGTCATCGGCGGTGCCATCGCGGGCTGCGTGGCCACCGAAGCCTTCTTCGCCCCCCGCGGGCGGCTCTTCGCCTCGCTGACCGACGGCTCCGCGCTGCTCACCGGCTTGCTGCTGGGCCTCACCCTGCCCCCGTGCTTCCCCGTCTGGATGGCCTTCATCGGTGGTATGGCTGCCGTCGGTATGGGCAAGGTGGTCTGGGGCGGTCTGGGCCACAACCTCTTCAACCCCGCGCTGGTGGGCCGGGCCTTCCTGCAGGCGGCGTTCCCCACGGCCATCACCACCTGGTCACCTCAGGGCTCCCGCGAGCTCGCCATCTATGCGAGCAACCTCGCGGTGCCTTTCATGAAGGCCCCGGTCGATGCAGTCACCACGGCCACGCCCCTGGGCCTCATGAAGTTCCAGGGTCTGGACACGCCGCTGTGGAACCTGGTCATCGGCGACACCCCGGGCTCCTTGGGCGAGACCTCGGCCCTGCTCATCCTGCTGGGTGGTCTGTACCTGCTGCGCAAGCGCGCCTTCGACTGGCGCATCCCTGTGGGCATCCTCCTCACCGTGGCCGTCTTCGCTGGCATCGTCTGGGCGGTCGGCCCCGAAGGCACCCCCAACCCCCTGTTCATGCTCAGCAGCGGCGGGCTCATGCTCGGTGCCATCTTCATGGCCACCGACCCGGTCACCTCGCCCATGGCACCCATGGGTACCTGGATCTACGCCGCCGGCATCGGGGTGCTGGTGGTGCTCATCCGGCTGTGGGGCGGCCTGCCCGAGGGCGTGATGTACGCGGTGCTGTTGATGAATGCCGCCACCCCGCTGATCAACCGCGGCTTCCGGCCTACGCCGTTCGGCCGGGGCAAGAAAGCCAAGGAGGATGCGCCATGAGCGGTGAAGCCTCCAGCGCGCGCATGATCGCCACCCTGACCGTGGCCGGCCTGGCCTCGGGTCTGCTGTTGGTGGGGGTCTACGAGATCACCAAGCCCATCATCGAAGCCAACAACGCCGCCGCCCTCGAGCGCGCGGTGTTCCAGGTGCTGCCCGGCACCACGAGCATGGAGCCCATCGTCGAGCGCGACGGTGCCTTGGCCATCGGCAGCGGCAGCAAGGACGAAGAAGAGCTCGACACCATCTACCTGGGCCGCGATAGCGCCGGCACCATCACCGGCTACGCTATCCCCTGGCAGGGCACCGGCTTCCAGGACGTCATCAAGCTCATCTACGGCTACCACCCCGCCCGCGGCGTGGTGGTGGGTATGGAGATCCTCGAGTCCATGGAGACCCCCGGGCTCGGTGACAAGATCTTCAAGGACGCCTCTTTCCTGGCCAACTTCGAGGCGCTGGCGGTGGAGCCCACCATCGTGCCCGTGGCCAACGGCGCCAAGACCGAGCCCCACCAGGTGGACTGCATCACCGGCGCCACCATCAGCTCCAAGGCCGTGGTCAAGATCATCAACGGCGGGAACGAGCACTGGTTGGGTCTGCTGCCCGAGGGTGACCCCTGGGGTGCCCGGCCCGAGGCTCCCGAACCCACCCCCGAACCCACGGAGCCTACGCCATGAGCGATCTCAACAGCTCCGCGCGGGCCTACACCGAGTTCGCCAAGGGTATCTGGAAGGAGAACCCTGTCTTCGTCCAGGTGCTGGGCATGTGCCCCATGCTGGCGGTCACCAACACCGCCATCAACGCCGTGGCCATGGGCGCCGCCACCCTGTTCGTATTGGTGGGCTCGAGCTTCTTGGTCTCCCTGCTTCGCAACTACATCCCCAAGCAGGTCCGGATCTCCACCTACATCGTCATCATCGCCACCTTCGTCACGGTCATCGACTACGTGCTCAAGGCGGCCGCCCCGGAAGTGCACCGGGACCTGGGCGCTTTCATCGCCCTCATCGTGGTCAACTGCCTCATCCTCGGCCGCCAGGAAGCCTTCGCCTCCCGCAACACGGTCAAGATGGCGGTGGCCGACGCCCTGGGCATGTCCGCCGGCTTCGCCTTCGCGCTGCTCTGTCTGGGCGGCGTGCGTGAGATCCTTGGCAGCGGCTCGCTGTTCGGCATCTCGCTGTTTGGCCCCAACTTCGAGCCCTGGGTGGTCATGATCCTTCCCCCCGGCGGCTTCATCATGCTGGGGCTGATCCTGTTCTTCTTCTCGTGGCTCGAGCAGCGTGCTCGCGACAGACGCGCCCGCGCCGCCTTGGAAGGGGGTGCCTGATGGAGAGCTTCGTCTACATCTTCATGGGCGCCATGGTGATCAACAACTTCACCCTGTCGTACTTCCTGGGACTCTGCCCGTTCTTCGGGGTCTCCGGCAAGGTCACCACCGCCCTGCGGCTGGGGCTGGCCAACATCTTCGTGATGCTCATCACGGCGTTCTGCGCTTGGTTCCTGAACACCTACATCCTGATCTACGCGCCCTACCTCAAGATCATCAGCTACATCCTGGTCATCGCCAGCACCGTGCAGTTCGTGGAGATGGTCATCAAGAAGCTCAGCCCCGATCTGTTCCGGGCCCTGGGCATCTTCTTGCCGCTGATCACCACCAACTGCGCCATCCTGGGCCTGGCCATCTTCATGACCAACAAGGGTTACGGCCTGGGCCAGGGGCTCATCTACGCCCTGGGCGCCGGCGCTGGTGTCACCCTGGCCCTGGTGCTCATGGCCGGCCTGCGGGAAGAGGCCGAGCTTTCGGACGTCCCCGCCCTGATGCGCGGCACCGCCATGAACCTCATCATCGCCGGTCTGCTGTCCCTGGCCTTCATGGGCTTCGCGGGGCTGTTCTCGGGGGCTTAGCAGCATGCTCACCCACATCCTCGCGGTGCTTGGGCTCGGCGCAGCATGCGGGCTGTGGATCGTTGTGCAGAAGTTGATCGCGGGTATGGATCCCGAGCAACCCGGTGTCGAGGGCAGCAAGGGCTGCGGCGCCAAAGGCTGCGAGTTGCCCGAGAGCGCCTGCGGAAGCTGTGCGGAGCGGGAGGGGTGCGAGGGGTGCTGAGGGGCGAGACGATAGGGTGTGGACGTACGAAAGGAGCCTCCCCATGAACATCCTCTACGGCGTTGTCGGCGAGGGCATGGGCCACGCCACCCGATCGGCCTTGATCATCCAGCACCTGCTCGACGCGGGTCACGGGGTGCGGGTGGTGGTGTCGGGCCGGGCCTACGGCTTCCTGGCCCAGCGCTTCGGGGAGCACCTGCGCTTTGACCTGCAGCAGATTCACGGGCTCACCCTGGCCATCGACGGCATGGAGGTGGACCTGGAAGAGACGGTCTGGGAGAACCTCGAGCAGGCGCCCGCGGGGCTGCTCCACAATGTCGAGGCCTACGCCCGGGTGGTCCAGAGCGGTATGGAGCCGGATCTGGTCATCAGCGACTTCGAGTCCTTCGCCTACCTCTACGCCCGCAACCATTTCAAGCCCGTGGTCAGCATTGACAACATGCAGGTGCTCAATCGCTGTGAGCACCCGGGGGAGATCCGCGGGGATCTGGACTTCCAGCTGGCCAAGCTGGCGGTCAAGGTCAAGCTGCCCGGGGCCTATCACTACCTGACCACGAGCTTCTTCTTCCCCGAGGTGCGCAAACCTCGCACCACCCTGGTGCCCCCCATCTTGCGCCCGGAGATCCTGGCGGCACGGCGTGAGCCCGGCGACCATGTGCTGGTCTACCAGGCCCCGGCGGCCCTGGAGGCCTGGCTGCCCGTGCTGCGAACGCTGCCTCAGCGCTTCATCGTCTACGGTGTGGGCCGGGAAGGCAGCGAGGGCAACCTCGAGCTGCGCCCGTTCTCGGCCAGCGGCTTCATCGACGATCTTCGCACGGCCCGTGCCGTGGTGGCCGGTGGTGGGTTCTCCCTGATGTCCGAGGCGGTACACCTCGGCGTACCTTACTTCGCTGTGCCCTTGGGGCAGCAGTACGAGCAGGAGCTCAACGCGCGGTACCTGAGCTGGCTGGGCTACGGCGAGTGGGCCCCCGAGCCCGAGCCCGATCGTCTGCTGGCCTTCCTGGCCTCCGCGGACGACCACGCCCAGGCCCTCGAGCGTTATCCGCGCCAGGACAACAGCTTGACCCTCAGCTGTGTGGATGAGCTGATCCGACGCGTAGCCCTGGACGAGCCGAAGCCCGACCGGCTGGACAACCCTGGAATGGGGTGTTGGGAAGGGGAGGGGTAGGGAACTCTCGTGTGCTCCGTTAGGGGGTAGGAACCCCGGAGGAACGCACGATGACCAAGCTCTACCCCCTCGCCCTGCTTGCCCTGGCCACCGCCTGCGACCCCAAGGACGACTCGGCCGACGACACCGCTGCCCAGTCCCTGGTCCCCGATCTGCCTACCGGCGGCTGCGAGATGGAAGCCTACGATTGGTTGCCTCTGGACCAGGTGGGAGCGGTGGTGGACGTCGACGACGCCGACGATCTGTCCATCGGCTCGGCCATCATCGAGTTTCTGCTCGAGTCCTATGGCATCACCCAGTTCTCACCCTTGCCCTACGACGTCAAGGGTTGGCGCATTCGCTATGTCACCCAAGACAAGGGCCAGCCGGTGGAAGCCACAATGGTGGTCACCCTGCCCGACGTCGATGATGGCACCGCATTTCCCATTGTGGTGTGGCCCCACGGCACCTCGGGCTTCACCGACATGTGCGCCCCCTCGGCCGGCGGCCTCGAAGAATCGGGCTTCGCCGTGGTCTTCGCCAGCATGGGCTACGCGGTGGTCGCCCCCGACTACCTGGGCATGAACGGCTTCGGCGATGCCTCGGGCATGCTCCACCCCTATTTGGTGCCCGAGGCCACCGCTGTAGCGACCCTGGACGCCGTGCGCGCCGCCATGAACTTCGTGGCCGAAGAAGAGCCTGGCGCCACCATGGACCCGTCACAGACCGTGTTCTGGGGCGGCTCCGAGGGCGGCTTCGCGGCCCTGTGGGCCGAGCGCTACCAGCCCTGGTACCTGCCCGAGGTCACCACCGTTGCCACCCTGGCCTTGGTGCCTCCGACGGACCTCACCGCCGTCGCCATGGCGGGCCTGGCCCAGCCCATCGATGCCAGTGGCGGGCTGGTGGGCGCCTTCACGGGTCAGCACTCCTGGTACCAGGCCCCGGGGCACGATCTCAGCGAGGTGCTGCTGGACGACATCGCGGCGTCGCTACCTGACGAAATGATGGCCTCCTGCAACGACTTCCCGTCCATCGATGGCGTGGACAGCCTCGATCAGCTCTTCCAGCCTGCTCTGCTCGAACAAGCGGCCAGCGGCAACCTCGAGGGCTTCGACACCTGGGCCTGCTACCTGGCCATGGCCGATCTCGAAGACACCGTCATCCCTCGCACCATCGACCCGCCGGTGCTGGTGCAGGTCAGCGGTGCCGATGAATTGGTGGTGGCCAGCACGGTGCGGGACTCCATCCCTGGCCTGTGCGAAGACGGCTACCGCATCGACTACATCGAGTGCGAAGGTGCCGACCACACCGACGGCGCCATCAACTCGCTGCCCTACCAGCTCGAGTGGGTGGCCGACCGCCTGGCGGGCATTCCGCTGCCGGACGCCGAGATCTGCATGGTGGACGAGCCCATCGACTGCGAGCAGTTCGTGGACATCGAATAGGGCAGGGCCACCGGCACCTTCGGTGCCGTCAGCGCCCCTTGGGCTTCTCGGCCACCATCAGGCGACCGCAGCCGCCGGCCTTCGCCCGGTACAGGGCGCGGTCGGAGCGCCGGATGAGGGCCTCGAGGGACTCGCCTGGCACATGCATGGCGATGCCGGCGCAGAAGCTCAGGGGGTCCTCGAGGGGACCGGTCTCGAGGGCGACGCGACCTACCGCATCGCGGATGCGGTTGACGTACACCAGCACCTGCTCGAGGGTGCCGGCGTGCAGGAACACCAGGAATTCGTCGCCGCCGTAGCGCACGGCCACGTCGCAGGAGCGGGTGTGCTCCTGGAGGGTGGCGGACACCGTCTCGAAGATTTTGTCCGCGACCTCTGCGCCCAGGGTGCTGTTCAGCTCTCCGGTGCGGTCCAGGTCGAAGAGCACCACGGCGAAGCCGTCGCCGGGGTTGCGGGCGTTGCGCTTGAGCAGGTGGCGACCCAGCACGTCGAAGTAGCGGCGGGTGTACAGGCTGGTGAGGGGATCCCGGATGACCAGCTGGTAGTAACGGTCGTCTTCGCGCTTGAGGGTCTGGTGGATGACCTCGCGCTCGGCGGTGGTGGCCAGGGGACCGCTGATGCGGGCCAGTAGAGCGTCGACTTCGCGACTGATGCTGATGGGCTTGGTGAGCTCGAAGCGGGCCACGCCGGACAGGCTGGCATCGCTGGGAGAGAACAGGGGCAGCCAGAGATAGTGCACCCGACCCGCGCCATCGGCGCTGGCGCCGGGGGCCCGGCCCGGTAGAGGCTCGGCGTAGTAGCGAACCTGGAAGCTGCGGGGGCCGTGGCGCTCATGCCAGCGGGCCCGGGTGCCCACGGTCAGGAACGCGTCCTCGGGTTCGACCGGCTTGTGGGGTTGGGCCACGAAGGCGTTGGCGGTGCACAGGTGTACGGCCTGGCTGCGGTTGCCTTTGATGATGAGGTCGATGTCCCGGGTGGGCAGAATGGGCTCGAGGCGGTTGATGAGCCCGGCCACGACCTGGGTGAAGTTCTGTTCGCGTTCGAGATCGTGGAGGATCTCTCGCAGCAGGCGGTTGGTGTGAAGCAGGGCCGAGCTGTCAGCGTCGCCCACCAGCGCCAGGCCACACTCGAGATCGTCGAGGTTGGCCAGCACGGTCTGCACCAGGTGCTCGGGCACCATGGGGCCGTGGTGGGGGGCGATGCTGCGGATGGCCATGTCGTCGAGCTGCCGCAGGGCGGCCTGAAGGGCCTCGCGACTGGGGAGCCGCCGCTCGTGGAACAGGAACAGGCCGTCGAGCACCGAGGTGTCATTGGCGATCAGGCCAGCGCCACCTTCCATCACGCCGAACAGCCCGCCGGTGAACAGGGTTCCCGTGGCGGCATCGAAGGTGCAGAACGAACCCTGGCTGGGGGCGAAGGGCGTGGGCACGAAGCGCAGGGCCCGGCCGCCGAGATCGATGTTCCAGTCATGCTCGTCGACGAACCAGCGCGGAATGTCCAGGCCGATCTGGTCCCAAGCGTCTTGGGTGGCGCTGTGGGTGACCAGCACCGCGTCCGAGCGTTTCAGACGCCCCTGCAGGTACAGCATGGCCGCCACGTTGGCCGGCGAGGGCTCATGGCAGACCACGTAGCGCACCTGATCCAGGGGCACGATGCGCTCGATTTGGGTGACGAGAACCTCGGGGGAGAGCAGGTTCCCGGGGTCGAAGAGCACGGACTGGTCACCGCGCTCCACCAGGAACGAGTGGCAGGGAAGGCTGCCGCCCATGGACAGCTTGCCGACCCACCAGATGCCCCCGATGAGGGGCAGCACGTTGTCGACACCCAGGGTTCTGCGTCTCGCCAATGAAAGCTCTCGAGTGGGCTACTGCTGGCGGCCCGTGATGGAGACGGGGGCGGAGATGTTTCCGTCTTCGTCGATCACCTGGAAGCGCAGCGTGTAGCTGTCAGCACTGGCGCAGGCGATGCCGTGGTCGGACTCGCGGAAGCTGCCGAAGCACTCGCCGCTGTCGTTGCAGACCAGCGCGTATGCGGCGAGCTCGCCACCGGAGTCGTTCAGCACGGTGACGATGCTGTTGTCGGCGTCGAACGAAGAGATGGTGTCGGCGCCCTGGGGATCGTCCGCCATGCAGTTGACCTCCCACTGGTAGAACTTGTCGCCGGTCTTGTGCTGGTAGCAGTAGCCGTCGGCTTCATCGATCGTCGGGGCGTCGGGGTCGGCGTCGCCGTCGGTGTCGGCGTCGGTGTCGGTGTCGCCTTCGGGATCGTTGGTGTCATCGACGCCGTCGGAGTCGTCCTTGTCGTCACCACAGCCAGCGAGGCCGATGCCGATGGTGAGGGCGAGCAGGGGGAAGAGGCGGGCCAGGGTCATTGTTCATTCCTCTCTTGCGGTGGGCCCTCCACGGGCCTGTGTCAGTGTAGTGCAGCGGCAGGTGGGGCACAATGTCGCCGTAGACCATTGCGGGTGGCCCATGATCTCAGCCAGCGTCAGCCCACCAGGGCGGCGATGGCGGGTGCACGGAGGCAGACGAGCTCGTCGCCTCGCTCGTGGGCCCGTCGAGCCAGCCCGGCGGTGATTAGCTGGTTGTCCAGATCGGGCTCCATGGGCATGGGCTGGCCAGGGAGCAGCAGGTCCAGGCGCGACGCCAGGCGGTGGTCCGAGACCAGGATATCCACGACACCGCGGATCTCGTCTCCGATATGGCCGGCGGACGAAAGCAGCGCCCACTCGTCGTTGTCGATGCGGCGCTGAAGCCGCGCTTGCCGCCCGATGGCCTCCACCAGGGCCGGGACCCCGCCGGTGAAGTCGGCGGCGTTGGACATGCTGTGGCTCATGCGGGGGCCCACCATGCGACCCAGCATGTCGCTGGTCTCGTCGGGGCCGAAGTCGGCCAGCTCCACGGGGCGACCGTCGAAGTCCCGAAGGGCGGGGGCGTTGGACGTGCCACCGAGCAGCAACACGCAGCGTCGATTCGCGGGGTAGCAGGAGCTGTAGGCTTCCCACGCCAGCAGGAGATCCTCGGCGGCCTCCACCGGCAGGTGCTCGGCGCCGTGGGCCATCAGCGCCACGGGGCTTCCGGCCTCTTCCTGGGCTTGGGAGATGAGCTCCTGGGCCACCAGCCGGAAGCCCTTACGCTCGGCCACGGTGGGGAGGCGAATCTCCTGGCCGCGTGGCGCGGCGAGTTGGGCCAGCACACGCAGCAGGAACTGCCACGCGGTGACCCGGTTTCGTCCCTGGAGGGGGCGCAGGTTCACGGTGCGGCAGCCCACGCCGGGCTCGCTGATGGCCAGCTCGAGGGCCACATCTTCGAGGAAGGCTTGGGGGCAGGACCAGCGAGGGGTGAGCAGCGCGACGGGTTCCTGCCTGCGGAGCGAGGTGCGCACGGTGCGTCCGGTGCGGCTGCGATGGGCGGACTCCACCACCCGTTGGGCGGGGTCGAAGTGGGGCTGGTCGCTGCGATGCTGCAGGCTGATGCGGCGTGCCAGGCGGTTCATGGCGTCCTCGCGAGCCGGGTGGGGAACCCGGGCGGATCCGTGGGAGATAGCATTGCAAGGCTAGTGTATCCGGTGTTGTCATGTCAAGCCTTTTTCTTGGAATTCACTGGAGTATCCTCCGCAGGCGGACAGTGAACGTCCGCGATGCCCCTCGGGTATGGCAGCGCCGTCTGTCCGCGATACGGACAGGACATGAGCGCCTTGAGCTCCATGCCCGTTCCCCCTGCTGGTTCCTGTGCGCCTCGCGCGCTCGGGCGGCTACTCGGCTTGGTGGCCTCCGGCTGTGTGGCCAGGGATCGCCTCTGCCGGCGGCTCCGTCTCGAACCCGCGGCGCTGCAGGCTCGCCTGGATCTGGCGGCGTGGCTGGGCTTCTTCGAGGGGTCCATCAGCGCCCCCACCGAGCCTGTCTCCATTCTCAGCCGGCGCGGGCTCGAGCTCGTCTACAGTGCGGGCCGGCGGCCTCGGGTCTATGCTGAGGCCTTGTGGGATCATCCTGTGGTGGGCCCGCTGATGGCCCACCAGCCAGGGCGGCCATTCGAGCCGGTGGACCTGCAACAGCTGCTGGCCCTCCGCAACCCCGGACTCGATCTCGATCTCATCGAACGCCTCGCGGGCTCTCTGTTGGTGGTGATGGAACCCGCCCTGAAGCAGCGCCCCCGTCGGCGCGACCGCCGGCCGGGCACCCAGCTGCGGCTCGCCTTCGCGCGGCCCCGCGCGCCGGTCACCGGCTACCGCTTTCGCGTCGGGTCTCAGCCCCAACCTGGCGTGGCATGCACCGATCCTGCCATCTACCGTGCGGTGTTGCAGGCCCTGCTCGACGAAGGCGAGCTCGCTATCCCGCAGCTCGGCGAAGTGCTGGCGGGGCTCGGGGTCCATGGCGTGCCCGCGGGTCCCTATGCCGAGATCGCGGTGAGGCGTGGTGACGCCCAGCGCCAGGTCGAAGCCCAGAACGACAAGCTGCTGGTCACGCCCGCGGCCATCGCGCGTCGCGATCTGTCCGACACCGTTGCCTCGGTGGCGCTGTCCGACCCAGAATACCGGGAATACCTCGCGGTGCTGCAGGCCACCGGCCGTGGCGATCTCGGTGCCGGTGCACGCTACGGCCGCTTGCGTTCCCGTTTCGTTTGCTGGGATCAGCGCATCTTTGGCGCCGGCGTCACCCCCCGCGCCATGGCCCACGCCGCCAGCCGTCTGCTCGAGGGTCGCACCCTGGCCGCCATTCCGGTGGCCACGCCCGAGGCGGACATCGGCTTCCTGCCCCGGGCTGCCCCGTTCCTGGATCTCGTCCACCACCGCAACCTCGTCGTGGCGCTGCCCCCCTCTACCGACCTGTTGGTGGGTGGGCTGGGGGCGGTCAAGCATGCCCTCGCAGCCACCCACGCGGGCAAGCACCACCCGGCGTTCACCCCACGCCAGCTCGTGCACGGGGGCCTGCTGCATCCGGGCGAAGTGCTGCCCGGGTCCATGCCCGATCGGGTCAGCCTGCGGCTGCACGCCATCGAGCGTGTGCCCCACCTGGCGCTGCTGGTGGCCTTGCTGCTGCAGCAGCGCCTCAGCACAGGCCGCGTGTCCATACGCCTCCGCGGCGATCGCCTGCGCCTCTACCACCGCCGCCGCGACCTGGGCTCCTTCCTCCAGCGGGCCGACGAGCTCATGGCCGATCGTGGCTGGCTGGTGTCCCGTCGCCAGCGGGGCGGGCTGGGCGAGGCTTCCCTCAAGGACGCCACCGAAGCCCTGGGCATCACGGTGCAGGCCGGGCGCGTCCTGGTCCTGCACGAAGCCTTCTTCCGGCGCTTGCTGGTGCAGCCCGAGGACCGCCACCTGCACGATCGCCTGCTTCCCCTCGCGGCCTGGGCGGAAGAACGCCTGGGCGAGTGGGCCGTGGGGGTCGAACCTGCGCCCTTGCCTGCCCCTCCACCCACCGGCGACGACACGTGAAGCCACTATTCGCCGACGCCGGGGCCTCACCGAGCTTGGCGTTGTTCGCCTACGGGCAGCTGCTGCAGGGCCAGCCCTTGGCCTGGGTGCTGCCGGCCGCGGGCATGGTGTCGGCCAAGCTGCAAGGGCGGCTGTGGCGGATGCCGTCGGGGTCGGTCCTGCTGTCCATCGAGCCCAGAGGGTCCTGGGTCCTGGGTGAGCTTCACCCGCACCCGGCTGCGGCTTCACTGCGGGCCCTCCCCGGTCTGCTGGCGGCCCCCGATGTACAGTCGAGCTTCGAGCAGGTCCGCGTCCGGGTGGGCACCCGCGCCCAGCTGGTCCAGGTCTGGGCGACGCCCGAAGATCAGCTCACCCGTGCGGGAGCCCATCCACTGGCCAGTGGCGACTGGCGTCGCATCGCGCCGCGCTGAGCCCGGCTAACGCTTCACCTTGCGGTGACGGCGCTGGATGCGGAAGATGTCCACGAACATGCGGGCGGGGTCGAGCCAGACGTTGACGCTCGAGCGCTCGTCGTTGTGCCAGGTGACCGCGACCTCGGCCACCGGGTAGTCCAGTTTGTGGGCCAGGATTAGCACCTCGACATCGAATGCGAAGCCTTCCACGGTCAAGCGCTCGAACAGGTCGCGGCCGGCGTCCCGCCGGTACAGCTTGAAGCCGCACTGGGTGTCGTTGTGGCCGCCAGGGGTGACCATGCGGGTGGCGCGATTGAAGGCCCGACCCATGGCCACCCGGTACAGGGGCTGGCGCTGGGTGATGTTCGCACCGACGATGGAGCGCGAGCCGATGACCACTGGCGCATGGGCGCCGGCTGCGAGCAGGCGCTCCACTTCGGGTAGGGGGGTGGAGAGGTCGGCGTCGGAGGTGAGAACCCACGCACCCTGGGCGTCGAGCATGCCGCGGCGTGTGGCGGCGCCTTTGCCGCGGTTGCAGCCCAGCTGGACCAAGCGTAGCTGCGGCCAGCCGTCGGCGTGGCTGCGCACCACGGTTGCGGTGTTGTCGCTGCTGCCGTCGTCCACCACGATCACTTCATGGTCGGGGTGGTGGCGCTCGAGCCAGGTCCGCGCCTTGACCAGGCTGGCGCCGATGCGTTCCTGCTCGTTGTAGGCGGGAAAGACGACGCTGAGCGTTGGTTGGGTGGCGGGCATGCACCTTCCGAGGGGTGCCAGCATAGTATCCCGGGTCCCGTTCCCTGGCTTCCGCGTTGCCGCGGCTCGGCTGTGGGCTACCTTCCCCATGCCGTACATCGACCCCAGGAGGCCAGGGCGCATGATCCGTAGAGCCATCAACAAGGTGCTGGGCTGTGGTTGTGACAGCCAGGACTCCGAGCTGTCCGAGCTGTCCGCGCTGCGTAGCGAGGTCCAGACCCTGCGTGCACGGGTGGCCGAGCTCGAGGCCCCCCCATCCGCTGCAGGCCCCGTCGCCACCGCGTCCAGCTTCGCGCAGGCCGCCAAGGCCATGGCCTCGGGCCAGCGGGTCGAGCTCGACCCCGGCGCTCCATCGGCGCCCGGTCCTCAGCTCGCCACTCCAGAACCCGCACCCGCGGCCCCCGGGCGCACCCTCGTGGTGGAGCTCGAGGACTGCATCGCCTGTGGCACCTGTGTCGAGTACTGCGCCACCGCCTTCGAGCTGGGCACCGACGGCCGGGCCCTGGTGGTGGATCAGAACGCGCCGGCCGACGAACTCGAAGAAGCCATCTCCGCCTGCCCCACCCAGTGCATTCGCTGGCAGGACTGATCGGCTTGCCGCACCTGCTGCCCAGCCGACCGGGGATCTCCCTGAAGATCTCCGCGATGGTCTCCCTGATGATCGTCGTGCAGATGTTGCTGCTCAGCTGGCTGCTCGAGAACATCGGCTCGGAGTTCCACACGGCGGTCATTCTGGGCTTTGTCGTGGGTGCGCTGGCCGCGGGGCTCATCTTGGCGGCGGCCATCGACTGGCTGGTCACCCGGCCGCTGCTGCGCTTGGTCCAGCAGGTGCGGGTACTGCCCGACCAAGGCTACCAGCAGGCCATCGTCGCCAGCGGCATCGACGAACCCCGCGAGCTGGGTGAAGCCCTCGAGGGCATGCGCCAGCTGGTGGTCGAGCGCGAGGCCGAGCTGCGCACCCTGAATCAGGAGCTCGAGGGTCGGGTCCAGGCTCGCACCGAGCAGCTCCGCAGCGCGCAGAGTCAGCTCATTCGCGCCGAGAAGCTGGCATCTGTGGGCAAGCTGGCCGGCGGCGTAGCTCACGAGGTCAACAACCCCACCGGCGTGATCCTCGCTCGCTCCAGCTACCTGGTCTCGGTGGCCGACGAAGAGGGCATGGACCCCGACGTCATCGAGGACCTCGAGGTCATCGTCTCCCAGGCCGAGCGGATACGGACCATCACCGGCGACCTGCTGTCCTTCGCCCGCCGCTCGGAGGCCAAGCGTGCGCCGGTGGATCTGGCCGAGGTCTGCGAGCTCACCCGCAACTTGCTGCGGCACGCGGCCACCAAGGCTGGGGTCGAGGTCTCCATCGAGTCGTTGGGGCCTGTCGAGGTGCTGGGCCAGCGGGACTCCCTCGAGCAGGTGGTGTTCAACCTGGTCAAGAACGCCATCGAAGCCACACCCCGCGGTGGCAAGGTCCAGCTTAGCCTCGGCCCGGCCGAGTCGCTCGACACCGTACGTCTGTGGGTGGACGACAGCGGCGACGGCGTGCCTGGCCATCTGCAGGCGTCCATCTTCGATCCCTTCTTCACCACCAAGCCGGTGGGCCAAGGCACCGGCCTGGGGCTCTCATTGGTGTACGGGATCATCGAAGACCACCAGGGTACGATCCTGGTGTCCGACAGCCCCCTGGGGGGGGCCCGTTTCCTGCTGCGGCTTCCTGCCTCGGCCCTTTCCCCTGCACCGAGGGATTCATGAGCCAGGCCCTGATCCTCTGCGTCGATGACGAGCCCGATCTTCTCGACACCTTGCGGCGCCTGCTCACGCGACATGGGCACCGGGTGATCCTCGCTGGCTCCGGTGAGGAAGCCCTGGTGGCCCTGACCCGGCAGCGGCCCGATCTGGTGATCACCGATCTGATGATGCCGGACATCGACGGCATGCAGGTCCTCGACCGCAGCGTGGATCTCCACCCGGACGTTCCGGTGCTGCTCATCACGGCCTACGCCACAGTCCAGACCGCCATCGAGGCCATCCGGCGCGGTGCCTACGACTACGTACCCAAGCCCTTCACCCATCAGCAGCTGATGGTGGTGGTCGAGCGCGCCCTGACCCAGGCCCGGCTCGAGGGCGAGAACCGCCGCCTGATGGAACAGCTCACCGGCGAGCAGGACAACTTGGGCCTTGTGGGGCAGTCCGCCTCCATCCGCCGGGTGCTCGAGATGGTGCGTCGCGTGGCTCCCACGGATCTGGGTGTGCTGATCACCGGCGAGAGCGGCACCGGCAAAGAGGTCGTGGCCCGCGCCCTGCACCGCGCCTCCGTGCGCTCGGCCAAGTCGTTTGTGCCCGTGGACTGCGGCGCCATCCCGTCCAACCTCATGGAGTCCGAGCTGTTCGGCCACGAGAAGGGCGCCTTCACAGGGGCTTCCTCGGCCCGTGCCGGTCTGGTGGCGGAAGCCGATGGCGGCACCTTCTTCCTCGATGAGGTGGGAGAGCTCGATGCCGGCGTCCAGGTCAAGCTGCTGCGGCTGCTGCAGGAACGCGAGTACCGCAGGGTGGGCGGCAACAAGATGCTCAGCTCCGACCTGCGGGTAGTGGCGGCCACGAACCGCGACCTCGAGTTGGCGGTGAGTCAGGGACAGTTCCGCGAGGACCTCTACCATCGCCTCAACGTGGTGCGCGTGGTGCTTCCCCCCCTGCGCGAGCGCCCTGATGACGTCTCCATCCTGTTGGACCACTTCGTGGCCCGGGAACGCCAGCGCAGCGGCCGCGGCGAGCTGCGCTTCGCCCCCGAGGTGCGGGATCTGCTGGTGGCCTACCCTTGGCCCGGCAACGTGCGCGAGCTGCTCAACTGCTGCAAGTACGTGGTGGGCTTGGCCGAGGGGCCGGTGGTGTATGCCGACGACCTGCCCCACTTCGTCCGCAGCTCGATGCCCTCGCTGCTCAGCTCCGGCAGCACGGCGCCTTCGGCTCTTGGGCCCGCGGGGGCCGGCGGCCCTGCTGTGCGGGTAGACCTCCCCTACAAGCAGGCCAAGCGTGCGTGGCTCGAGCACTTCGAGACCGAGTACATCATCCAGCTGCTCGAGGCCCACGACGGCAACATCTCCCAGGCCGCCCGCACCGCGGGTATCGATCGCAAGAGCATCCAGCGCTTGATGAAGCGCAACGATCTAAGCTTCGGAGAGCTCGACACCGACGGGACCTGACTCTCGACGTGCGCGGGGCCACACGGGTTAGACTGTTCGTTGGTCCACCCCGCATGTGCCGGGTGGGTTCCAGTGCGTAGGAGCAGCGATGGTCGAGATCACCACCACCCTCGGCAGCGGAGGTCCCCGCCAGATCCACATTCGTCGTGGTCGGCTCACCTGCGTTGCGGGCGAAGACAAGGGGCAGTCCTGGTTGGTCGATGGTGATCTGGTCCGCATCGGTTCTCGCTCGGGCAACGACATCGCGTTGAGCGACACCACGGTCTCGAGGCGCCACGCCGAGGTGCTGCGTGTCCCCGAAGGCGTGCTGCTGCGGGATCTGGCCTCCACCAACGGCACCTTTGTGGGGCCGGTGAAGGTGCGCGAGGTCTACCTCAGCCCCGACACGCGCTTCCGCGTGGGCCAGACCGAGCTGGTCTTCGCCCCCGCAGACGAGGTCATCGAGGTCCTGCCCTCGGAAGAGCCCTACTACGAGAACATGGTGGGCGGATCGTTGGGTATGCGCGAGCTGTTCGGCCTGCTGGCGCGGGTGGCCCCCACCGAGCTCACCTGCATGGTCACCGGCGAGACCGGCACCGGCAAAGAGCTGGTCAGCCGTGCGGTACACAATCGTTCGAAGCGTTCCAAGAAGCCCTTCGTGGTCTTCGACTGCGGTGCGGTGTCCCAGTCTCTGGTGGAGAGCGAGCTGTTCGGACACGAGCGTGGAGCCTTCACCGGCGCGGTGGCCAGCCGCCCGGGCGTGTTCGAGATGGCCGAGAAGGGCACCGTCTTTCTCGACGAGATCGGTGAACTCCCCGTCGAACTGCAGCCCAAGCTGTTGCGGGTCCTCGAGCAGCGCGAGGTGCGGCGTGTGGGCTCCGGTCAGACTCGCTCGGTGGACGTGCGGGTGGTCTGCGCCACCAACCGCAACCTGCGAGACGAGGTGGCCGCGGGCCGCTTCCGCGAGGATCTCTTCTACCGCCTGGCGGTGGTCGAGCTGCGGCTGCCCCCCCTACGGCAGCGCCTCCAGGACATCCCCCTGCTGGTGAGCCACATCCTGCGCAACTGCGCCCACAACGCCGGCGTTCAGGATCTCAGCCGCGAGGTCAATGCCCTGTTCGACGCCTACCATTGGCCCGGTAACGTGCGCGAGCTGCGCAACGTCGTCGAGCGCGCGCTGCCCTTCTGCGATGGCACCCAGATCACCCTGGACACCCTACCGGAAGCCCTGCGAGTGGCCTCCGAGTCCGCCATGAGCACTCCCGCCGTGGAGTCCTCCGAGCTGGGCATCCCCGCCGCCGGCATGCGCGACATGCCCTTCAAGGACGCCAAGGATCAGATCATCGAGGCCTTCGAGCGCCAGTACCTGGTGGACCTCATCGAGCGCCACGACGGCAACATCAGCCGTGCGGCCCGGGCTGCGGACATGGATCGGAAGTCCATCTCCAGGTTGTTGAAGAAGCACGATATTCGATAGAAGTACCGCGTTTTTTCTCACGCAGAGCCGCGGTGTCGCAGAGAGGGTGGCGGGGTGTGGTGTTGGTGGCGGGGTGCATGGCGTCTTTAGTTTCGCGCCAAGACGCCAAGGCGCGAAGACGTCACGGGCGGGGTGCGGTGTCGGTGGCTTGGTTGTGTCGTTGGCGCTCTTTTTATTGGCTGCCGCATCGTGAAGGCGGGGGTGGTGATTCCCCGCAGACGCACGGCAGGCTGTGGCGTCGTGCCTCGCTAGGTTGGCCCGGGTGGCACCTTGGCTACGCCCACGGAGCGGCAGCCCAAAAACGCTGTCGCAGCAAGCGCCACGTACGCTCCGGCCGAACCACCGGCGCCTGGCCCGCCACCCTCTGCGGCTCTGCGTGAGTTTCTGAGCGTCACGCCCCGCCCAGAGCATCGACCGTCAGTCACCACCGCCGCTCGAGCACCTTTGCGCCTTTCGTCGCGGTCTGCAGGACTTTGCGCGAGCCCCTACCGACGCAGCAGCTTGGCCAGCAGCCCCATGGCGCTCTTCTTGACCACCACCGGCTGCTCCCCCGCCCAGACCTGCTGCAGGAACTCGACCAGCTCATCTGGCTTGCCACCGCCCTGCCAGTAGCCGTCGGCCTGGTCTTGCTCCATCACCAGGGTGGGCTCCCGGGGTGGGGCGTCCAGGTTGATCACCGCAACCCTGTGGGTGGGGCGCAGGTCGGTCTTGAGCCAGCGGCACTGCCGGTAGGCCTTGTCGGCCCGCCAGGGGTGGGCGAAGAGCACCACCATGTCGGGCTTGGATGAGCGGGCATGGCGTAGCAGGTCGACCCCGGGGGGAGGGGGCTCGACGGCGAAGTGGGGCTGCAGCGCCGCCAGCAGCGACAGGCGGCGGTGGTTCATGAAGTCCGCCACCAGCACCCGGGGCTGGGTGCCTGCGCTCACGCGGGGGGCTCGATCTCGAGGGTGCGCATCAGCTCGTTCCACTCGCGCTTGGACAGTCCGCTGCGGGTCTGGTCCACCGGCCGGCCGGCCAGCAAGGCCTTGACCACATCCACGCCCTGGCGGCTGAGGGTGTAGGCGCCCAGTCGGTAGTCCTCGAAGGCTTCCCAGCTCGCGGGCACCCACTCGGCGACGATGCTCGCCATGACCTGGGCGTAGACCCGGAACTCCCGCTGGGCGTGGGGGTGCATACGCAGGGCCAGGAAGTGCAGCAGGTTGTGCAGGTCCACCTTCCAGTACCACTGGGTATAGGTGGACAGGGTGAGGTTGATGCGGGCCAGCTCTCGGGCCAGGTCGAAGCGCTCCATCAGGCCGGCGTAGCTGGCGTGGGCCCCGGCGGCTTCGCCCTGCAGGATGGCCAGCACGGCGGTGGCTTGTTCGACCGTGAGCTCGTCGCCGCGGCCCTGGCGGTTGGATGCGCTCTGGACCGCCAGATCGGCGGCGGCCGGCGTGTAGAACTCACTGTCGAGCACCGAGTAGCGCCCGCTGATCTCGTTGACCGACGCGGTGCGATGGCGGATCCACTGACGGGCCACGAAGATGGGCAGCTTGACGTGCAGCTTGAGCTCGCACATCTCGAAGGGAGTGGTGTGGCGGTGGCGCATCAGGTAGCGGATGAGCCCCCGGTCTTCGCGCAGCTTGCGGGTGCCCGCACCGTAGGAGACCCGGGCGGCCTGCACCACCGCGGCGTCGTCGCCCATGTAGTCCACCACCCGCACGAAGCCGTGATCCAGGCAGGGTTCGGGGCGATGCAGGCGCTCTTCGAGGGCCTGGACCGTGGGGCGCAGGGTGGTGCTGCTGTGGGCGCGGGCCTGGGCGATCTCACTGGCCTTGGTCTCGTCGATGGACATCGCTGCATCCTCGTGGGTGTTAGCCGTTAGCTATCAGCCATCAGCCCGCGGCGCTGCCGCACCCGGAGGACACGATGGAGCTCGACCAGCTCGTCCGCGAGGCCATGGAGGCCCTCAACAGCGGCGACCCCGATATCGCCCGTGAAAAGCTCGGTGCCGCCTTGGAGGTCGACGGGAACCGTCCCGACCTGCTGCACGCTCTGGGTGCCCTCGAGCTGCAGCGCGGTGCTCCCGGTGAAGCACGTCCGCTGGTGGAGCGCGCCTTGGCGCTGCTGGACAGCGGCGCCGTGCCCGAGGCTGTGGCCATGCGGCCCCACTTCGAGCTGTCCATGGCCACCATCGCCGAAGCCGAAGACAAGCCCGATCAGGCCGAAGCCGCGTACCGGCAGGTGCTCGCCCGCGATCCAGCTCACGCCGAGGCCTTGGCGGGGCTGGGCCGCTTGCAGCTGGCCTGCGGGTCCCTGGATGCCGGTCTTGCCACTCTGCAGGCAGCCCTCGCGGCGGTCAGCACGGCCCCTGAGGCCGAGGGCATGCGCGCCTTCATCGACGCCATCGTGGCCTTCCGGGACCAGGCGCCTGGTGCCCTGCTCGAGGCTCATCGGGATCGTTACTGCGCCTTCTTCGATCACAACGCGGCCAAGATGGCGGAAAAGGGCTGGATCGCCGAAGCCGCACGGATGCGCCGCGCGGAAGACGGCGGCATCGAGACCGACATCCCCGCGGACGTCCGCCCCTACGCCGCCATTCGCATCGACCTGGTGGACCCCTCCACCGGCCAGGGCGGCTTGGTGGGTGATCAGCCCATGCTGGTGGCCCTGCCCGGGCTCGACCCCCTGGTGCGCGCCGCGGTGCTGTTCCCCTGGTCCGGTCACCCCTTCGAGCTGTTCGTCTCCTCCCAGTGTCCCTGGGACCACTTGCCGGTGCAGATCATGCTCGACAGCGGCGACCCCCTCGAGTTGGTGGATCCGGTCATCGGCGAGTGGTACACCGCCGGATTCGAGGGCCGCTTCGGCTCGGCCAAGCACGGCCGTTTCCACTTCATCAGCCCACCGGATCTGCGCTCGGGCCAGGGCGTGGTCTACGTGCTGGACCTCGGACGCGCCGCCTTCGCCGCGGTGGATGACCTGCTCGAGAGACTCGCTGTCCTGCATGCCCACCACCCGGTCCGCAGGGTGATCCTGGGCCGCGGCCACTTGCCCACAGCGGCAGACTGAAAAGGGGTGGATTCTCTGGCCGGGGGATGACATGCTGTGACGACTTCGGCTCCGCCGTTAGCGGTGGGGCTCCCTGTACGCAGCGCACAAGGAGGACCGTCATGGCCCTCGCCAGTCTCACCCTGCTCGCCCTGCTCGGTTCCGACCCGGCCCATGCCTACGGCACCGAACCCATCCCCCTCGTGCTCGAAGACGAGGTCGCCCTGATGGAAGGCTCTGCCTACGAGACCGGCTATCTGCCCAGCGGCAGCCCGGTGATGGTGAACTTCGCCGTCGAGGCGGAAGAGCTGGCGCAGGTCGAGATGGGCACCTTGGCCTGGCTCGAGTGGCCCGAAGCCGTCACCCTGATGTGGGAGTCGGTACCCGAGACCGGGCTCCTGTCCCTCATCGGCGAGCTGTCCACCGTGGTCTACCTCAAGCTCGACCTGTGGGGCTATGAAGGTGAGTGGGAGCTGGACCGACAGAGCATCTCTGTACGCACCGAGGCGATCTTCGATCCCCTGGTGCTGTCCGACAGCATCCCCGACGTCGTGAGTATCGACGAGGAAGGCCAGGGCACCACGGTGATCAACTACGAGTTCACCGTGTTCGAGGTGGTCGACATCATCCTCGACGTGGACCTCGCGGCGACCATGGCCACCAGCATGGCGGGTCTCGAGATCCTGCATCAAGACCAGGTGCAGCTGCTCGAGTACGAGTCCGTGGTGCTCGATGTGCCTGCCGACGGCTACATCGAAGTGGACAGCACCTACCTGGCGTCCTGGGACACAGCGATGGATGTGCTCATCCAGCCTGGTGTCGAGGTCTGCGTGGCCGTGCTGGGCTGCTACGAGTGGGACGATGTCGTCGATATTCCCATCGACATGGGCTCCAACAGCTTCGATGACCCCTTCCGCACCCGCGAGTACGAGTTCCTGCTCCCGGTGATGACCCCGCCCGACGAGTCCTACGACTTCGGTGAGGTCTACGTGGACACCCTGGCCAACTGGAACGTGGAGATCGTCAACGGCGGCGTGGAGATCCTCCAGGGTGAAGCCGGTGTCACTGGCTCCGAGTACTTCGAGGTCTACCCCGACTTCGTGCTGGCCGACGCCGACAGCTATGACGGCATGGTGGTCACCTTCGGCCCCCTGAGCCCTGGCGAGTTCACCGCCAGCCTGATGCTGGCCACCAACGACCCGGCCCACCCTACCTACAGCATCGCGCTGACCGGCGTGGGAATCGAGGAAGTCGAAGAGGTCATCACCACCATCCCGGCCGAGGTGGGCTGCGGTTGCGCCAGCGGGGGGCGGTCCGCCTCGCCACTGTGGCTGCTGAGTTTGGCCTCCCTGGCGTTCATTCGCCGCCGCGAGCAGGAGCGCTAGCACTCTCCATGCGGGTCGACACGCTACCCTTGGTCGCCGTTGGGACGGCAACGCTCCGCGGCCGTACCCACAGCAGCAACGAGGACTCGGTCTGCGTGCTCGACGCCCGGGTGGCCGAAGTGGTCCAGCTCCGTCGCGGCACGCTGTTTGCCGTCTGTGACGGTGTCAGCACGGTGCCCGATGGAGGCTGGGCGGCACAGGTCACCTGCGAACGCCTGATAAGTTTCTTCGACACTGACGTCTCCCCCACCCAGGAAGGCCTGCTACAGCTCATCAACGAGATCGACTGGGAGCTGCGCGGTCGGGGCAAGGGCCAGGCGGCGTGTACCCTCAGTGCCCTGTGGCTGGCCGATCGCACTGCCCACTTGGTGCATGTGGGCGACAGTGAGGTGTTTCGGGTGCGCCATGGCGAGATCGAGAGCATCACCGAGCGCCAGGGCAGCGGCCGCCGCTTGGGGGCGTTCATGGGCATGGGACCCCAGCTCAACGAGGTCGCCCAGCTATGGCGTGGCCCGCTGTTCGTGGGAGATCTGTTCATTCTCACCACCGACGGCGTCACCGAGCTCATCACGCCCGCCCAGCTGCTGAACCGCTGGTGGGACTCCAGCGGTGTCCCCCAGGTCTGTGCCGAAGCCGTGGTCAACATGGTCGAAGAGCGCCACGGCGCCGACGACGCCAGCTTGGTTGTGGTGGACGTGTTGTCCTTGGAGTCGAATCGTCATGGTTGATCTACGCTGTGCGCTCATCCTGTTGGCCTTGGCGTGCAACCTCCAACCTTCGACCTCGGGCGCCCTGGAGCCTGCCGAGGCCACGGTGGCGACCTGGGCCGAGCGCTTCGAGCTGGTGCGCGCTGATCTCCTACAGATCGAGGCTGCCCATGGCGCCAAGGATCAGGACGCCGCGGTGGCCAGCTGGGAACAGGCCTATCGGCAGCGCTTCGAGATCCTCATCGAGCAACCTGTGGGCGGTGGTGTGGACGTACACCAGATCATGGCGGTGGAGTATGCCTTCGGGCGCGTGCGCGACGGTCTCGAGTCGCCTCGGCCGGCGCCGGTCCTGGCAGCACTGACCCACCTCCGCGAGCAGCTTGACACCCTCGAGCCTCTCGTGGCCCAGCTGCCGCAGCCCACTCGTTAGCTGCCAGCGCGACCTGCCTGTCGCAGCCGGGTGCTGTGGGTCCCGGCACCCATGCCGGAAGCGCGATGCGTGGGCTGGAATAGGGCGTTGGAGTGGGGGGTAGCGCTTGGCACGGCTCTTGCGTTGTGTCTGAGGGAGACCCTGGAGACCCCATGCGCCGCGTCCTGCTCCCCCTGCTCATCGCCCTCTTCGCCTTCGTCACCACGTCGGCGGCGCTGGCCAAGGACCCCTGCAACCCTTCGAGCGGCGCCTGCGTCATCGACGACCTGCAGGCCGCGGCCGACACCCAGGGCATCGCTGATGAACAGTGGGTGCTGCCTTCGGGCGAGCTGAGCGCCGCCGACCTCGAGCGTGCCTTTACCGAGGTGCAGAAGAGCGGTCGGGGCATCATGGGCTTCTTCGGCCTGCTGGCCGACGGTCAGGCGCGCACCCTCAGCGGCGACAACGTACGGGCCATGTTCGCCAAGTACGACGTGTCCCTCGACTTCCTGCCCCTCGATGCGCTGAACCGGGTCGAGGCGGCCAACGGTAAGGTGACCTTCCACTTCGACTTTGGCCGCGATGGCTACCGGGACATCCGACTGCCCAACACCACCCAGAAGGTGCTCGACTCCCGCCTGCGCTCGGACCCAACCAAGGTGGACCGCAAGAACCGGGTGCGGGATGAAAAGACCGACGGCAAGAAGATGCGGCTGAAGTCCCAGCTCCAGTTCTCCGTGAACGCCAACGGCCTGTCGGGGCTGCGCACGGGCGACATGGCTGTGCATCACTGGCTGGCGGGCTGGGTCAACCTGAACGTCCAGTCCGAGCGCCACGACAACAAGATCGCCACGGGCGAGAAGAACCGCCCCGTGCTGCAGACCGACAGCCGTGGCAACCCCGTGGTGGTGGACGGGCACTACCAGCCCCAGCGCTACGACGACTGGGTGGTCATCACCGCCAAGGGTCGTCGCATTGAAGTGGGAATCCCGCCCCTGGGCAACGGCAAGTAGGGGCCAACACCGGCCGAAGTCGTGGTATCGTCTTCCTCCAGCCCCACGGAGGAACCATGAACCATCGGCTGCTCTGCCTTGTCCTCGGCCTCGGCCTCGGTCTCACTGCCTGCGGCGACGACGAACCCGTCAAGGACGACACCGCGCCCCCCGAGACCACCCCGGACGACACCGCCCCAGACACCGAGTGGGTGGACGAGGACAACGACGGGTTCCTCAACAACGTGGACTGCGATGACAACGACTACCGCGTGAATCCCGACGCCGCTGAAGAGTGCGACGAGATCGACAACGACTGCGACGAAGAGATCGACGAGGACTTCGACGCCGACGGCGACGGCCACTACAGCGAGTACGAGTGCAGCTACGGCGACGACTGCGACGACGCTGATGGCGCCACCTACCCCGGCGCCGCCGAGACCCCCTACGACGGCGTGGACCAGGACTGCGACGGCGCGGATGTCACCGACGCCGACGGCGACGGCTTCATCGCTGAAGAAGCCGGTGGTAACGACTGCGATGACAGCAACGCCGACGTGAACCCGGCCCAGACCGAGGTCGCCTTCGACGGCATCGACAACGACTGCCAGGACGGTGACTCCGCCGACGCCGACGGCGACGGCTACCACGACGCCGACTATGGCGGCGAGGACTGCGACGACGCCGATCCCACCATCCACCCCGGAGCCTGGGACTGGTGGAACGACGGCCTGGACGCCGACTGCAGTGGCGACGACGTGGGCGCCTACTACGAGCTCGACGATGCCGAGCCCACCTTCGACGGTGTCTGGGATGGGGATAGCACCAGCGGCTACTTCTACGACCTGCTAGGCTATGGCATGGACGCCTGCGATCTGGACGAGGATGGCCTGGACGATATCCTCATCGGCGCGCCCTTCTCCAACAGCTATGGTGGGGCCGTGGGTATCTGGTACGGCAACGGTGCCGGCATCTGGACTGGCGGCATGGTCCTCGACGACGCTGACACCCTCATCGTGGGCAGCGGCACCGACTTCATCGGATTCGACGTGGCCTGTACCGACGTGGACGGCGACGGGCACATGGACGTGGTCACCGACCGCGGCGAGATCGACTACTCCACCTACCAGACCGAGTTCGGGCTGCTGATCTATTATGGAGACGGCAACGCCCTGGACCCGTCCCTGACCGACAACCAGGCCGACGCCGAGCTCGTTTTGGCCATGGAAGTCCCCTCGGGCGAGCCCACGGTGTACTCATCTACCTGGGACGTGGGCGATCTCGACGGCGACGGCGCCTCCGAGGTCGTCATCGAGTGGGGCTCCGATTCCACCTTCGCGGACGCCGACCTGCTGGTGGTGCCGGGCGGTGTGTACTCTGGTACCCTCGAGGCGGCCGAGTACATCGAGACCTGGGTCGAGGGCTCCCAGGCGTTCTCACTGGCCCACGTGCGGGTGTTGCAGGACATCGATGGCGATGGCCTGAGCGATATGTTCGTGGGTGAGGCCTACTATTCTTCCAGCGTGATCCCCGACTCGGCCGACACCGGCTTCTACATGCTGGACAACTGGAGTAAGGAGGGCCAGGCGCTGCTCGTCAGCGACCTGAACTCCCTGGACGACACCACCCTCGCAGAGGCGGCCTACGCAACCATCGCCGGTGTGTCCGAGGCCATGTTCGGCTGGCACGCTGCCCAGGGCGACTTCGACGCCGACGGCTACGGCGACACGGTCATCTCCGCGGTGCTCGACGACGCTGGCGCTGACAACGGCGGCGGTCTGTACACCTTCTACGCGTCCACGTCCCTGTTCGCGGGCGGCGGCAGCTTCGACACCACCGACGCGGGCGGTCACGTCTACGGCACCTTCGACGACGGCGAGCTGGGCATCCAGCTCGAGTCCGCGGGTGACATCGACGGCGACGGCTACGAGGACCTGCTGGTCTCCGAGCCCGGTGGTGGTTCCTTCGACGTGGGCCGCACCTACTTGGTGTCCGGCGCGCTGCTGAACACCGAGACCGACATCGAGTCTGCCTCTCTGATGGGCTTCGAGGGTAGCGACAGCGACGACGCCTTCGCCACGGACATCTTGGTGGCCGACTTCGACGGCGACGACATCAACGACATCGCCATCTCCGCCTTGGGCTGGGACGACACCACCGATGTCAACATCCACGCCGGTCGGGTCATCGTCTACCTGTCCAGCGGCTTCGGCATGTAGCGGCGGGTGCGCCGCCCTACATGGGCCAGGGGATGTCCTTGCGGGTGATCCCCACCAGGCCCAGCAGCGCCAGCAGCAGGGCCGCCTTTGGGCCCGCGGGTGCGCTGCTGCAGCCCGTGGGCTCGCCCAGGCCGGTGTCGATGGTGCGCTCCGAGAGGTAGGCGCAGGCTTCGTCCTCGTCGGTCTCACCGTCGCAGTCGTTGTCGATGTCGTCGCAATCTTCCAGGCCGTCGGGGTGGGTCCAGGGATCGTCGTCGTCGCAGTCGCCGCCGTCTTCGGACCAACCGTCGCCGTCGTCGTCGAAGGCCAGCGTGCCTTCGTCCAGCAGGCCATCGCAGTCGTCGTCCACCCCTGAACGGGACTCGAATGCGCCCGGGTAGATGCCGTCGTCGTCGTCGTCGCAGTCGCCCTCGATCTCCGTGAAGCCGTCCGCGTCGTCGTCGAAGCGGTCGGTGCGGTCGTCGACGTCGCCGTTGCAGTCCTGGTCGATGCCGTCGGGGGTCTCGTCGGCGTCGGGGTGGACGGCGGCGCTGGCGTCGTCGCAGTCGCCTTCGTTCTCGGACCAGCCGTCGCCGTCGTCGTCGCTGCTGGTGGGGTTGGCGGGTTCGTCGATCTCGCCGTCGCAGTCGTCGTCCACGCCGTTGCCCAGCTCCGGGGCCGAAGGGCTCACCAGCGGGTTGTTGTCGTCGCAGTCCCCCGCGCAAGCGAACCAGCCGTCGCCGTCGTCGTCCCAGTCGGGGTGGGCGGAGTGTTCGCAGTCGTTGCCCATGAGCGCCACCTCGAGGGGGTGGTCTGGGGCGTTGTTCTGCAGGGTGATGGTGGTGCCGTCGGGCTGGATGTCGGACGGCACCCATGCCAGGTCGATGGCCTGGGTGGCACCGGGCTGCACGTAGATGGGGTCGGGGGTGAGCACGGTGAAGGTGCCGGAATCGGCCAGGTCGTAGCCGCTGATGGTGAGCTCCACCTGGCCGCAGTTGGCGAGCTGGAGCTCGGCGGAGGTGTAGCTGCCCGCGGTGCGGGGCCCGAAGTCGTGGTGTACCGGGCTGATGGAGGCACAGGGGAGCATGGCCAAGCCCCGCAGGGCTACGTGCCACTGGCCACCGTCCACCTGGGTGTCGGTGGATGTGACGGTGAGCAAGCCGCGATGGGTGCCCGCTCGCTCGGGACGGTAGCTGATCTGGGCCACGGCGATGGTGGGCGCTGATTCGCTGCCACGGGGCAGCTCGAGGCGGCCGGTGCCGTCGTCCCACGGCAGCAGCACGAAGGGCTCATCGTCGCCGTCGTGTTCGATGCTGATGTCGGTGATGCTGACCGGCGCCGCGCCCTGGGAGCGCAGCTCGAGCCCCAGGGTGAGGCGATCGCCCACGGCCACGGCGCCGGCATCCAGCATGGGCTCGGTGGTGAGCACCCGGGTCTGGGCCGCGGGCTCGTACTCCGGTGGGCAGCCCAGCAAGGGTGGGCAGGCGAGCAGGAGCGCGAGCATGGGGCGGTTTATCGAGGGAATGACAACCTCCTGGTCTCATAGTAACTCAAGAAAGAGTCACCAACGACCAAAGCTTAACCTCCCTGCGCGAGATAGGTGCTTCGAGCACCCGCGGAACGGGCGAGGCCATGGACTCGGTAGCGCTCTTCGATCACTTCGTCCACGCACTCAGAGAGGCCAGCGCCGCATGTGCTCAGGGGCTTCCTGGGGCGACCGCGCTGCTGGCCGACTGCCGTGGCTTGGTGGTGTGCTCCGGGGCCGGCAAGAGCGGCCTGGTGGCGCGCAAGCTCGCGGCCACCCTGAACACCCAGGGGCGACGAGCCTGCTTCCTCGATCCTGGCGCTGCGGCCCACGGCGAAGGAGCCCTACTGCAGGCTGCCGACCTGCTGGTCTTGATCAGCCGATCGGGTGAGAGCGACGAAGTGGTCACCATGGCCCTGGGGGCGCCCTGTCCGGTGGTTGTCCTCACCGCGCGGCCTGGGAGTCGTCTGGCGCGTGCGGCGGCGGCGGTGCTCGCCTGTGGCCAGGTTCCCGATCCCGAAGGCGCGCCTCCCAGCGCCAGCTTCCTCGCTGCTGCGGCGGTGGCCGACGCCCTGGCGCTGGCCGTGGGACCCTCCGGCCAGCCCGAGCATCCCGCGGGCGCCATCGGCCGCGCCCGCACCATCCCGGTGTCCCGGGTGATGCATCCGCCCCCGGCGGTCTCGCCTGCGCTGCCCATGCCCGAGCTGCTCTCGGCCCTCTCCAAGTGTGGCTTGGGGGCGGTGCTGCTGGTGCGCGATGACCAGCTCTGCGGCATCGTCACCGACGGCGATCTGCGTCGCGCGGTGGCCCGGCACGGTGAAAAGGTGCTGGCCCTGCAGGCCCAGGCCATCGCCACGGACCGTCCCGTCGCGGTGCGGGCCTCGGCCGCCATCGGTGACGCCCTGCGGCTCATGGAAGACCGCCCCAGCCAGATCGCCGTGCTGCCCGTCCTGGACGGCGACGACCGCGTTGTCGGCCTGGTGCGCATTCACGATCTGGTGCAAGCGGGCCTGGGATAGACTGGAGCCATGAACATCCATCCCGTCCAGGTCGGCGCCGTCTCCATCGGCGGCCCTGATCTGGTGCTCATCGCTGGGCCCTGCGTCATCGAGAGCCGCGCTGCGACCCTCGACATCGCCCATCGCTTGGCCGACATCACCGCAGCCCTGAACCTGCCCCTGATCTTCAAGGCCAGCTTCGACAAGGCCAATCGCAGCTCCATCGCCGCCTACCGGGGCCCGGGGCTCGACGCCGGGCTCGAGGTCCTGGCGGCCGTGGGCGAGGCCACGGGCCTACCGCTGACCACCGACGTGCATCACCCCGAACAAGCCGCGGCCATCGCGGCTGTGGTGGACCTGCTGCAGGTGCCGGCGTTCCTCTGCCGCCAGACCGATCTGCTGGTGGCCTGCGCCGAGACGGGGCGACCCGTCAACGTAAAGAAGGGTCAGTTCATGGCGCCCCAGGCCATGGGCGCGGTGGTGGACAAGCTCCGGGTCTCCGGGGCGTCCGGCGTGGTGCTCACGGAGCGGGGCACCAGCTTCGGCTACGGCGACTTGGTAGTGGACTACCGCGGCCTGCCCATCCTGCGTGGACTGGGCGCCCCGGTCTGCATGGACGCCACCCACGCCTGCCAGCAACCCCCTACGGGAGGCGCCAGCACCGGCGGACTGCGGGACATGGTGCCCACCCTGGCGCGCGCCGCGGTGGCGGTGGGCATCGATGCCCTGTTCCTCGAGGTGCACCCCAACCCGGATCAGGCACCCTGCGATGGCTCGAACATGCTGCCCCTGGCTGATCTCGATGGCCTACTGCGCGGGCTGCTGGCGTTGCGGGGCTAGGCTTCACCCTGGTTGTTCACCCGTAGCCACAGCAGGCCCATCACCAGGGCGTAGGTCAGGGCCAGCACCACGTGGTGGACACCCAGCATGTACTGCTGGGCCTGGGCGATCATGGCGATGTCTTCGAGCACCGCTTCCTGGGCGAACAGGGAGAAGCGCATGGCGGGCATGACGATGGCCACCACCAGGCTGCCGAACATCATCAGCAGGGCTCCCGCCAGCACGCCGCCATGGCGGGCGAGGGGGCTGGGCTCGAGGGCGCCTGGGCGCAGCGCCGCGGCGAAGCCCACCCAGAGGAACATCAGGGACAGCGCTTGTTGCCCCGCTGTGAAGGTGAAGAGGGTGGTGGCGGCGGCGCCGTTGTACAGCAGCCCCAGGTACATGCCGGTGCCCACCAGGTCCAATAGGGCTTGGACCGAGATCACCGCCACCCACCACAGAAACGCGGCGTAGAGGATCGGGGCGACGGCAGGACGTTCGGCGGGGGTCATGGGGAGTTCATAGCGCCCTGGGCGTACAGGGGCAGGGGCGAGCCTTCGTTCACAGTGGGCACGGTGGGGCAGGGCGTGGGCAGGTAGACGTCCATCCCCGCGGGCTCAGCTAGATGGACTTCAGTGGGGGACCGTCGTAGCCCATGTTCTCTTCTTCCTGGGGTGGGGCCGGGATGCGCGCGAACATCAGCTGTTCATCCTGCACGTCCACCGCGATGGTGTCGCGGGGGCCGAAGTCTCCAGCCACGATGGCTCGGGACATGGGGTTCATGCAGTACTGCTGGATGGCCCGCTTGAGGGGCCGGGCGCCGTACAGCGGGTCGAAGCCGGCGTCGCACAAGGCCTTGCGGGCGGCGGGCGTGATCTCGAATTTCAGCTGCCGGGCATCCAGCAGCTTGCGGATGTGTCGCAGCTGGATGGTGAGGATGGCGTCCATGTGCTCGTAGCGCAGGGCGTGGAAGGTGGTGATCTCGTCGACCCGGTTGAGGAACTCCGGGCGGAAGGTCTTGCGCATCTCTTCCTGGACCATGGCATCGATCTGGCTTTGCTCGAGGCCCTGCTCGGTGCCTGCCAGGATCTGGCGGGAACCGACGTTCGAGGTCATGAGCAGCACCACGTTCTTGAAGTCCACCGTGCGGCCCTTGCTGTCGGTCAGGCGACCATCGTCGAGCACCTGGAGCAGGACGTTGAAGATGTCGGCGTGGGCCTTCTCGATCTCGTCGAACAGCACCACCGAGTAGGGCCGGCGGCGCACGGCTTCGGTCAGCTGCCCACCCTCGTCGTAGCCGACGTAGCCCGGAGGGGCGCCGATGAGGCGGGCCACCGTGTGCTTCTCCTGGTACTCGGACATGTCGATGCGGATGAGGTTCTTGTCGTCGTCGAACAGAAACTCGGCCAATGCTCGGGCCAGCTCGGTCTTGCCCACGCCCGTGGGGCCCAGGAAGATGAAGCTGCCGATGGGGCGGTTGGGGTCCTGCAGACCGGCGCGGGAGCGCCGCACGGCGTTGGCCACGGCGGTGACGGCTTCGGCTTGGCCCACCAGGCGTTCGTGGATGCGGTCTTCCATCAGTAGCAGCTTGGCCTGCTCGCTCTCTACGAGCTTGGTCACCGGCACGCCGGTCCAGGCGGAGACCACCACGGCGATGTCGTCGTCGCTGACCTCTTCGCGCAGGATGGCGCCGTCCTTCTGCAGCTCGTCCAGGGCGTCCTGGCGTTCTTTCAGGGCGTCCTGGATGCCGGGGATCTCGCCGTAAAACACCTGGCTGGCGCGCTCGTAGTTGGCCGACCGCTGGGCGGTCTCACCTTCGTGGCGCAGCTGGTCCAGGCGCTCCTTGAGTTCGCTGATGGCCTCGAGGGCAGCGCGTTCTTGTTCCCAGCGATTGCGGAGCTTCAGCGCGTCTTCTTCCTTGCCGGTGATGTCCTTGTCGATCTGGTTGGCCCGCTGGCGGGCGTTGTCGTCGTCCTTTTCGCGGTTGAGGGCCTGCAGCTCGACCCTAAGGCCGGCGATGGCCCGCTCGAGGGTATCGATGGGCTGGGGGATGCTTTCGATCTCCATGCGCACGCGGCTGGCGGCTTCGTCGATGAGGTCGATGGCCTTGTCCGGCTGGTGGCGGTCGGCGATGTAGCGGTCGGACATGGTGGCCGCGGCCACGATGGCATCGTCGGTGATGCGGATGCCGTGGTGGGTCTCGTAGCGCTCCTTGATGCCCCGGAGGATGCGGATGGTGTCGGTGACCGTGGGTTCCTCGATCATCACGGGCTGGAAGCGGCGCTCGAGGGCTTTGTCCTTCTCGAGGTGCTTGCGGTACTCGTCCACCGTGGTGGCGCCGATGCAGCGCAGCTCACCCCGGGCCAGGGCCGGCTTGATCATGTTGCCGGCGTCCATGGCGCCGCCGGAGCCGCCGGCATTGACGATGGTGTGCAGCTCGTCGATGAACAGGATGATGTTGCCCTGGGAGTTCTCGATCTCTTCGAGCACGGCCTTGAGGCGCTCTTCGAACTCGCCCCGGTACTTGGCGCCGGCGATGATGGCGGCGAGGTCCAAAGCCAGCAGGCGCTTGCCCTGCAGGGACTCGGGCACGTCGTTCTTGGCGATGCGTTGGGCGATGCCTTCGACGAGGGCGGTCTTGCCCACGCCTGGGTCGCCGATGAGCACGGGGTTGTTCTTGGTGCGTCGGGCGAGCACCTGCAAGGCGCGTCTGATCTCGGTGTCGCGGCCGATGACCGGGTCGAGCTTGTTGTCCCGGGCCTGCTGAGTCATGTCGCGGGTGTACTTGTCCAGGGCTTCGTAGCTGCCTTCTGCGTCTTCACCCTTGACCCCGCGCCCGCCGCGCACCGAGTGGATGGCCTCGAGCAGGCGCTGACGGGTGACGCCGTAGTCGTGCAACAGCTGCTGTGGCTTGTCCCCGGTCGCCTCGATGCCCACCAGCAGCAGCTCGGTGGCCACGTGGGTGTCGCCCAGCTCTCGCGCACCCTTCTCGGCGTGCTCGATGAGCTCGTTGGCCTGGCGGGACAGGCGGGCCTTGGTGCTCCCGCTGACCTTGGACAGTTCGTCGAGCTGCTTGGCGGCGCCGCGGGTGAGGCCCATGACGTCCGCGCCGATGGTCTGCAGGATGCGGGGCGCAATGCCCCCGTCCTGGGTGAGCAGCACCGTGAGAAAGTGATGGGGCCGAATCTCGGGATTCCCCATCTTACCAGCGAGGTTCTGAGCGTCGTGGATGACCTCGCGGGCCTTGACCGTAAAGCGATCGAACTTCATGCCAAACTCCTGGAAACAACCGATGGGCCGCCGTCCAAGAAGCCTATCCGCTCAGGGGCCCGGGTACGTTCAGAAGCTAGGCACGGGCCCCAGAAGCGTCCAGCCGGGCAATGCCTCACGCGGAGGCGCGGAGGCGCGGAGGCGCAGAGAGCGACAGAGCCGCGACTGAATCTGCGACCTCTGCGCCACTGCGTGAGATCCTGCTTGCCCTAGTCGCTCAGGAGCGCCGCGACGTCGATGAGGGGCTCGGGGTAGTCTCCGCCCTGGCCGGCGAAGCCGTCTTCGGCGGTGGTCAGCATGTCGCTGAGCACCTCGGCGGGGGTGAGCGTGGGGTACTTGGCCACATAGGCCGCCGCGGCGCCGGCCACGTGGGGGGCGGCCATGGAGGTGCCCGACAGCGCGGCATAGTCGCCGTCCGGGTAGGTGGAGGTGATGGTCATGCCCGGTGCGGCGATGTCCACGGCGTTGCCGTAGTTCGAGAAGTAGGCGAAGCCGTTGTCGCCACCGTAGCTGTCATAGGCGCTGACGACGACGCCCAGATCGTAGCCGGCGGGGATGAAGCCGGAGGTGTCGGTGGCGTCGTTACCCGCGGCGATGATGACCACGATGCCCGCATCGAGCACGGCCTGGATGGCGTCTTCGAGCATGGTGTTGCTCGAGGGGTTTCCCGCGCCGCCCAGGGACATGTTGACCACGCGGATGTCCTGCTGGGTGAGCACCCACTCGAGCCCTGCGATGATGTTGCCGTAGGTGCCAGCCCCGTCGTCGTCCAGCACGCGCACCGCGTAGATGTCGATACCCGGGGCCACGCCGGCGACGCCCTCGCCGTCGGCGATGGCGCCGATGGTGCCGGCCACATGGGTGCCGTGGCCGTGGCCGTCGTCGCCGCTGTTGTCGGTACCCACCGCGGCTCCCACCGCGTCGTAGCCGCCTACGACGTTCAGATCGGGATGATCGAGATCTACGCCGGTGTCGATCACCGCCACTGCCGTGCCGCTGAGGTCGACGCTGGTGACCGCGCCGCCGATGCGCTCGATGCCGCCGGGGACCTCACCGTCGCCCAGCTCGGGCTCTTCCCAGTTCGGGGGCGGGGCGTAGGAGTCGGGGTTGTCGATGACCACGTACTGGACCTCGTCCCACGATGCGATCTCGTCGGCGACGCCGATGGGCAGATCCACCTGGAAGCCCTGGGTGGCCTGCTCGAAGATGTGGATGGGCTCGAGATCGAACACCGTTGCGATGTTGTTGACGGTAGTGACGACGTCCGCTGGCTCGGCTTCGAGCTTCACCAGGTAGGTGTCGAAGAGCAGAGCTTCGAGCTGCTCCTGGGTGCAGCCGGTGGCCGCGAGCAGCAGCAGGAGGGATGCCGAGGGGACGATGCGGGCCATGGTGTTCTCCGAGAGAGGCAGCGGGACGGCGTGCCGTGTTGGCAGTGTAGCGCCACAGGGTCGCACCGCAAACAAGAGTGGGGCGCCGCAAAGACGGTGCCCCACCTGGAATCTTCGGTCGGTATGTTGTGCTGACGCTTAGCGACCCTTGAGCCGCCTGCCCTTGGCGCCCTTCTGGCCTGGGCCCATCTTCTTGCCTGGGCCGTTCAGGCGCCCGGGCAAGACCTTGGGCTCGGCGGCTTCGGCCGCGACTTCCGCCTTGGCGTACCAGCAGGAGATGGAGGTGGTGTCGCCCTGGACGGCCAGGGTGAGCTGCACCGCCTGGCCCCCGCCGTCGCTGTAGACCAGCTGGGTGGACTCGGTGGTCTCGAAGCTGGCGGACTGCTCCCAGGTGGACATGGCGGTCTTGTACCAGGTGGCGACCGTGGCCATGTCGTCGGCGGTCTCGAGCACGTACATGGTGCCCTCTTCGCCTTCCTGGGCCAGGGTCATCTTGCCCGTGGGCTTAGCGTTGGGGTAGCTGAGCCAGTCAGGCAGATCGGAGATGTCGATCTCCTGGCCAACGTCGAGCTCGATCTCACCGTTGGCTCCGGCTTCTTCGAGGGCCTTCTCGAAGACTTCCTCGGCGGCTTGTTCCTTGAGCTTGTCGCCGAAGCCGCAGGCCAGACTCAGCAGGCCCAGGGTGACGAGGGCGGCGGCCAGCAGGCCGGGACGATGGGTACGCATGCCATGCTCCTTGGAGGGATGGGTCCAGGTGCGGGATTTCGGTCGTGCCTAGCCTATCAGCTCACGCAGGGCCGTGACGAAACGCTGGTTCTCCTCGCGGGTGCCCGGGCTGACACGGATGGCCCTGGGCATGCTGTAGCCGCCCATGGGGCGCACGATCACACCCTTTTTCTGCAGCTCGAGGAACAGCCACTGGGCGTCGGCCGGGGTGTCGATGAGCAGGAAATTGGTCTGGCTGGGAGGGATGGTGACGTCCAGATCGGCCAGCTGCTCCTGGAACCAGGTGAGCTCCTGGGCGTTGTAGGTCCGGCTGCGTTCGATGTGCTCGGTGTCGCCCAGGGCTGCGATAGCCGCCACCTGGGCGGGGATGTTCATGTTGAACGGGAAGCGGCCCTGGTTGATGGCGGAGATGATCCGGGCGGGACCGATGGCGTACCCAGCGCGGATGCCCGCCAGGCCGTGGGCCTTGGAGAAGGTGTACAGCACCATGATGTCGCGCCCGCGGGCCAGCCAGGCTTCGGGGTCGGGCAAGTCGTCGGTGGTGCAGTAGGGGTGGTACGCGGCGTCGTAGACCACCAGCACGTCGGTGGGCACCTTCTCCATGAAGGCGTCGAACTGTGCCTTGGTGACCCAGGTGCCCGTGGGGTTGGTGGGGTTGGCCACGAAGATGATCTTGGTGCGCGGCGTGATGGCGTCGATGATGGCATCGAGGTCGTAGGTGTAGCCATCGGCCATGGGCACCGTGACCAGCTTGGCTCCGGCTTTCCAGGTGGTCAGGTAGTAGATGGCGAAGGTGCGTTCCGACGTGAGCACCTCGTCGTGTTCCTCGAGCAGGCAGGTGCCGCAAAGCTCGATGACTTCGACCGATCCCGCAGCGGCGAAGACCATGTCGTTGGTGACGCCGTGGTGTTCGGCCGCGGCCTGCTTGAAGTAGTAGGAGTTGTCGATGGGGTACATGTGCAGCTTGTCGAGCACACCGCGGATGGCCTCGAGGGCCTTGGGGCTGGGGCCCAGCGGGTTCTCGTTGGACGCCAGCTTGGCGATCGGTCCCTCGAGTCCCAGCTCGCGCTTGACTTCCTCGGGCGGCTTGCCAGCGACGTACGGGGCGAAGCTTCGCAACGGCGGGCGGCGGTAGTCGCGTTCGGACATATGCGCATCTCCTGTTCTGGTGTGTCGCATCTATCACGACGGAGCTGGCTCGGTGCCTTGCTCCCACCCCTAGCCGTGGATAGGGAGCGCCCCGTCATGAACAAGGCCCTCGGCTATTCCCAGACCCTCTTCGACCCGCAAAGTCCGGGTCGGCTCTGCCGTGGCAGGGAACGCTGGGTCGAGAGCTTCCCGGCGGACGAGAAGATCGGGGTCGAACGCCTGGTCATCAGTGGTGCGGAGTTCTCCGACGACACCGCGCGAGATGCCAGGCGCGGGCTGCCTTTCGCAGGCGTGACCTGCGGGGGGCTACTCGAGTATCTCTTCCCAGACCAGCCGCTGCTCGGCTTCTGCGAGCAAGGGCAGATCGGTGACGCACCCGACAACGCTGTCGCCATCGAACCCCACCTGCAGCCCCGCTACGGCGGCCGGCGCATCGATCGCTGCGTGCGCTGGCGCGCGCCGGTGTCGGGGGCCGAGGCCATCGACACCCTGATCGGCGAGAGCAGCACGGCGGTGGACGGCTTCGTGCCCTGGCAGGGCGAGCTGAGTACGGAGCTCGAAGAAGCCCTGTTTCTGCTCACCGGCTGCGGCGAGCGCCTGGGCTTCCCCCAGCGACGATTCCAGCCCGCGGCGCTGCCGGTGCTGCTCGAGTTCGTCCCCTGGGTGGTGCTGGTACACCTCGACAAGCATGCCCCGGCCCTGGGGATCTACAGCCTGAAGCCCCTGGGGCTCCAGGCGGCTCTGGACGATGCCGGCGCCAGGTTCGACACTCTCAGCGTTCCCTTTTCCATCCCGCCCATGCTGGCTCGGTGGGACCGTGCGCTGTACGAACTGCGGCAGGTTTGGCCCGCGGGCATCGAGTTTCCGGTGCCTCCTGGCGACAACCGCGCGCCGGCCTACGAGCGCCCTCGGCAGCCGAAGCCCGCCGAAGAATAGGCGGTACTGGGGCAGGCCCATCCGCGCCCGTCCCCGCGTGGTGACGGCGGTGGCCTAAAGGCGCGTCAATACCTGCATGCGCGGCTATAGCAGGTCCGCACAGTAGCGGATTTCGATGATCTGCGCGCCAGGGGTGCGCGTCTCTACCAGCTGCATGGCAGAGCTGGCAGCCTGGGCCAGGTCGGTGCTCAGCACCATCCACTCGTGCTGTTCGCCGTCGTGGAGCGCGGTCACCAGGAAGCCTTCGCTGACGGGGGGCGCTTCGGGCTCGGGCTCGGGCTCGGGCTCGGGCTCTTCGTCTTCGCTGAGCTCGGCTGGTTCGATGTGATCGTCGGTGAGCACTTCGTCGAGCTCGGGGGGGAGGTCATCGTCGGGCTCGGGGGCGGCTACGACGGCGGGCGCAGCGGGTTCGGGCTCGACCACCGGCGGGGCGGGAGGCCGGACTTTCACGGGGGGCTCGGCCGCGCGGCCTCGGGGGGCGGGGGGGATGTCGAAGCGCTTGCGGTAGCGCATCACGGCTTCGCGGGAGCAGCCGGCCAGCTCGGCGATCCGGCCATCGGGTACCTCGCCCATGAGGTGGCGGAACTCGTCGAGCTTTGACTTGCGGAAGCGGCGGGGTTTGGCACTGGTGGGCTGCGCCTCGAGCTTGGCGGCGCTGCCACGGCGATAGGGGGGGATGTCGTTGTGGATCCGGAAGACCACCACGTAGCGCCGATCGAGACCGGCCAGCTTGGCGATCTCACCATCGGGCCGCTTGCCCATCAGGTCGCGATAGGGCTCGAGACGCTCGATGGCCGAGGTGGACAGCGGGGCGTACTCAGTCTTTTTCTTGGAGCTCATGTCTCACCTGTTCAGGGCCTGTGACCGTCCACGGCGCTAGCTGTGATAACCGCCAGAAATGCGCACAGCAAGCTGCTCAGCGGGTGGTTATTCCGGTGGCCTCGGGTGTGATCCCGCGCCAGATGGATTCGTCGACGAACAGCTGCACGACGTCGGGGCAGAGCTTGCCCGCCTTGGCCTCGAGGCCGAGGATCCAGAGCCCCCGTTCGATGGTCATGGCGCTGCGGTAGGGGCGGTCGCCCGCTGTGAGTGCATCGAAAACGTCGCAAATCGCCATGAGCTTGGCCCCTATGGGGATCTCATCGGCTGTGAGCCCGTGGGGATAGCCGCTGCCATCGAGGCGCTCGTGATGGGCCCCGGCCAGGGCGGGGATGCCCTGGAGGTTCGGGGTCCAGGGGATGCGATTCAGGAACTGCTGGGTGTGCTCGACGTGGGCGTTGATCTCCTGACGCTCGTCGTCGGAGAGGGAACCCTTGAACAGGGACAGGCGCTCGATGTCTCGGGGGAGGACCACCGGCATGCCGTCGTCCAGCAGGAGCCACTCGCTGGCGGCGCGCTGGATGAGCTCGGCGTTGGGGCCTTCCATCCTGGTGCCCGGGCGGTTGAGCTGACGCAGGGCGCCCACGGCGCGCTTGACCTCAGCGAGCTTGGCTGCTGCCAGGGTGGGGTCCGACTCGCTGCAGCGCTGCTGCATGGCGTACAGGCGGAAGCGGCCCTCGAGGGCATCGAGCTCCCAGGGGTAGAGCTTCTCGGCCTTGAGCAGGACTTCCTCACGCACGCCCACCTTGCCGAAGTCATGCAGCAGGGCGGCGTAGTGAAGCTCGGTGAGGTCTTCCTGGGTGAAGTGCATGCCCGAGAACGCCGGGGCCTTGCTTGTGTTGACCGCGCGAGCCAGCGCCACGGAGAGGGCCGCGACCCTGTGGCTGTGTCCGCCTGTGGCGGGGTCTCGGGCTTCGATGCCGGTCACCGCCGCTTCGACGAAGCCGTCGAAGAGCTGGCGGATGTCTTCGTAGAGGCGGTGGTTCTCGAGGGCCACGGCGGCCTGGGCGGCGATGGAGCGCACCAAGGCGACGTCGCGACGGGTGAACTGCTGGACGTCGTCGAAGCTGCCCAGGGGCACACCAAACTGCGGCTTGCGATTGATCAGGGAGACGACCGCGATGACGCGGCCCTGGCGGTCGCGCATGGGCACCGTGAGCATGGTGCGCGTGCAGTAGCCCGAGCGCTGATCGAAGCCGGTGTTGAAGCCGTAGGGGGCGTCCTTGGGCAGATTGTAGGCGTCTTCGATGACCTGGACGATGCCCCGTGAGGCGACGTAGCCAGCCAGGGATCGGTCATTGATGGGCATGGTGTTGGCCACCAGCTCGAAGTCTACCGTGTCGTTCTGGGCGGCACCGAAGTAGAGCTGGTCGTCGTCGGTGACCAGATACAGGCTGCCGCCATCGGCCTTGACCACCCGTCGGGTCTGGAAGAGCACGGCGTGCAGCAGTGCGTCGCGGTCGGGGATGGCCGATAGGGCGTGGCCGATCTCGTTGAGGATGGTGACTGCTTCTTCTTCTTGGCGAACCTGATGGGCGAGCTGGGCTTGGCGGGCCAGGTTGCCGAGCACGAGGGGCAGGCGCTTGTCGAGCTCTTCGGGGACGATGCTGTCGAAGAAGCTGGGGTCGGGGGCCTGGGTGATCTCGATGACCTCGGCCGTGTTGACCGGGGCGCCCCGGAGGCGGGGGAGGGCGGCGTCGGCCAGCTCGCTGCGATCGAGGATCCAGAGCAGGGGTGCGGACTGATTGTCCAGGTCCTTGGAGCTGCTCAACCAGGTGAGCCCGGAGGCCTCTACCAGCTCGCGGATCTGCTCGCGCAGCGGTGAGTCGTTCGGTGCTACCGAGACGTGGACCGCGATGTCGGGATTGAGGGCGGCCATGCGGTACCCGGGTGCTAGATGAGAGCCAGCGTAGCGCGGACGGCTGCGGCGATGCCCTTGGCGACATCGTGCAGTGGGGCGTCGAGCATGTAGGCAGGAGCGCTGACCAGCTTGTTGGCCGGGTCGACGAGGCAGTCGGTGACGGGGCGATCGTGGTGCTCCGCTCCGAGGGCCTGGAGGGCTTCAGCGGCGCCCGGGTCGTTGCCGATGGTGAGCTTGGGGCTGTGTGAGCCCAGTGCCCTAGCGATCACGGCGGGGGCGATGCAGACGGCGCCGATGGGCTTGCCAGCGGCGTGGAAGGCCTGGACCACCCGTTCGACCTGGGGATCGATGGAGCAGTCCGCACCGTCGAAGGCGAAGCTGGTGAGGTTCTTGGCGGCGCCGAAGCCACCTGGGAAGAAGAGGGCGTCGTAGTCTTCCGCCTGGATGTCCGTGAGGGGCACGATGGCGCCGCGGGCGATGCGCGCGGACTCTACCAGGGTGGAGCGGCGCAGGTCGGTGGGCTGGCCCGTCGCGTGGTCGACGACATGGAAGTCCAGCTCTGGCGCCGTGCACTGGACGGTCGCACCTTCTTCGGAGAAGGTGAGCAGCGCGATCACGGCTTCGTGGATCTCGGTTCCATCGAAGACACCGCAGCCGGAGAGGACGACCACAACTCTGGGTGCCATGTGCTCTTCCTGTGTGGTTGTACGATGAGCGCGCTGAACCTGCATCCCCTATCCCGGCCAGGCTCCCCGTGTGGGTCACCAAGGTGGGGCCCAGGGGCGGAAACCTGCTATAGTCTCGGTTCCCGCTGCTGTGGATCCGGAGGTCAGGATGAGGCATCTCGCGTTGCTCACATTGCTGATGGGTGGCTGTTCCTGGGTGTCTGGAGCCGATCTCGCTTGCCAGCTCGAGCTGGTGGACGACGACAGTGATGGCTTCCCGCTCAACGAGGTCGAGGCAGGCTACGAAGGCGCTGATCGTTGCAGCCACCTCGTTGCTGTCGACTGCGACGACGAAAACGCGGACATCTTCCCCGAAGCGGAAGACGCCTGGTACGATGGCATCGATGCTGACTGTGGGCTGGACGAGGACTTCGACCAGGACGGTGACGGCTACGTTCTCGACGAATACCAGGGCGTCGCCACCGAAGGCGTCGAGACCAGCGGCAGCCTGCCCGGTGGGGACTGCGACGACGATGCGGTTTCCATCTTCCCCGGCTCGAACGATCTGGCCTACGACGGCATCGACTCGGACTGTGGCGGCGACGACGACTACGACCAGGACGCCGATGGCTACGTGCCCGATGAACACGTAGGGCTCGCCACCACGTATGTCGACGGCTCGGGCGGTCTGCCTGGCGGAGACTGCGACGACGCCGACAACGGGGTCAACCCGGCCCAGGCCGACGGCTGGTACGACGGCGTGGACGCGGACTGCAGTGGCAACGACGACTACGACCAGGACGTCGACGGTTTCGTCGGTGACGAAAACATCGGCCTCGAGACCACCTACGTCGACGGCTCCGGCAGCTTGCCCGGCGGCGACTGCGACGACACCGATGGCACCATCTACACCGGCGCTGCGGACACCTGGTACGACGGCATCGACTCCGACTGCATGGTCGATGACGACTACGACCAGGACGTGGACGGCCACCGCGACGCCATCACGACCAAGGACGGCGATGACTGTGACGATCTCGATGACAGCTCCTACCCCGGTTCCATCGAAATCTTTGGTGACGGCATCGATCACGACTGCGACGGCGACGCCGACACCTTCGACCTCACGGATCTCGACTCCCTCACCTGGGTTGCCCCTCAGAGCTTGATGTTCCGGGGCACGGACACCGAGGTCTTCCTCGGCGCCACCGCCGAAGAGTTCACCGTCGGCAGCAACGACTACTATGACTCTGCCATCGCCCTGATCTTCGACGGTGATGATCCCAGCGCCGGCTACGGCGACTACATCACCTGGGTGCGCAACTTCTCGGACCCCGCCCCCAACGTGCTCACTCCAGGCTGCGATCTCTACCCCACCGACACCGTGCTCTACGGCAGCGTTGGCATCGCCACCGGCAACACCCGTCAGCTCGTGGTGCGGTACTGGGAGCGCGACACCTCCACCGCCAACGCAGTCAACCCGCCGGTCACCGCGCCCTTGAGCTTCGACGACCTGTCCCTCGCCATGGACGGCGATGGCAACCTCCACGCCGTGGGCTGCACCGCCACCGAAGACCCCGACTCGATGGCCTATCTCTGGGCGGAACCGGCAACCCTGGCCGGCGGCGACTACGACGACACCTACACTCTGCCCCTGCGGGCCCGCACCTGCGATCTGGACTTCTTCGCCCCCACCGGCGACGGAACCCTGATTCTCACCGAGATCAGCTCGGTGGGCGCCGGCGACACCGGCGACACCGGGCTTCCTCCGGCGGTCGACGAGACCACGCTCAGTGTGTACACCTTCTCGGCTCCGGGCTCGGGCGGCAGCAGCTCCTTCGTGCAGCAGGCCAGCCTCACCGGCTACGATCCCGCCACCGTTCAGGTCCACGACAGTGCCCCCGATCGGCTGGTAGTCCTCGCAGAACCCGCGGATAACACCGTGTCGGTGATCCGCCTCGACGATCGCTGGAACCCCCGACTGGTCTACACGGTGACCAACCACGTTGGCGTGCTGACCTCGGCTTCGTCGGCGGTGTCACCCGACGGCACGCTCTACGTGCTCACCACCAACAACATGGGTGAGCTCGCACTGCACTACGGCCTGCCGGGCATTATGTCCTCCATGCAGCAGGTGGACTTCGATCCTGGCTTCGTCGTACACGAAACCGCTGTGTACGTCGATGCCACGGGTGGCTTCCTCTACCTCGCGGCCAGCGGCTACGATCCCGCCATGGGCATCGAGCGCGTCGCGCTGGGCTACGCCAACATCTACGTCCCTAAGTAGGCGTCCTCGAATACGCAGAGCGCGGCGTCGCCCTCTTCGGCGTCACTCAGGCTCTCCGCGTGGTAGACGGCCTCGAAGCCGCTGCTCCAGCACTCGACGATGGTGGCGGTGTCGGAGCCCAGATCTCCATCGGTGATCAGGATGTCGACACGGCCCGCACCGTCTGCGGTCCAGCGGCTGAGGGTGTTCCATGTCTCCTCGGCGCCTGTGCCGGACTCGGGGTTGATGTCGGCGTGGACCACTAGAACCATGCGTCCCTCGCCCTCGAAGGTCTGGTCATAGGCGTACTCGGCGGTGATCTCGTCGGGGCCGAAGTCGGTGAAGCCGGCGGTGGCGGTGACGCCTTGGCTGTGGATGTCGTACTCCACCTCGAACTGTCCCGTGGCGGACTCGGTGGGGTCCAGCTCGTGGATGGCGGTGAAGTCGACGTCGAAGCGGCCGCTGGAGATGTCCTGGGTGGCGCCGGCATCGACCTCGCCCACGATGACGCTGGACGCTTGGTCGCTCTCTGCGTCTCGCGGCCACTGGTCGAAGCCCCAGCTGTGGGTGTCCAGGCTGGGATCATAGGCCACCCACAGCAGGGTCTCCACAGGGTCGAGGGCTGTGGACCAGGGGCCCCACTCGGCCTGATCGTTGTCGGTGTCCAGGTAGGTCGGTGGGTAGTCGTGGGTGACGGTGTCGACCCAGAACAAGACCGATCCGATCATGGCATTGATGTTCTCGGTCGTGCCTGCGGTGAAGAGGTACCACTCGGACCAGGCAGGCTCGTCTTTGGCGGCGGCGCTGGAGGTGGGCAGGTTGACCTGGATGCGCTCGTCGGGGAGTACGTCGGTCATGCTGTCGGTCTGGAAGCAGCCGGCGAGGCTGAGGAACAGGGGGAGTGTGAGGGTGCGCATGGTGGGTCCTCTCTGCGTGCTGTCTGGCTATCCATCACTTGGACACGCCGCGGGCGAAAGTTCGAAAGACGAATCGTGGCTGGGCTAGAGTGCGTACACCGCGTGGCGGCCCTGCTCGAACATCAACACACCGCTCTCCAGCAGGGCTTCCTCGAGCTGGCGCTCAGGTGCCTCGAATTGCGCTTCGAAGGCAGCGTCGTCGAGGAAGGGGTAGCTCTTGTGGAGGAAGTTGACCCGGCTGGTCAGGACGTGGGTCACCCCGTCGTCGCGCAGCTGCTGCAGGGCCTGGTCGCCGTGCAAGGCCAGGAAGTGACGGGTGGGGACGTGGTCTTCCACCGAGCCCATGACCCAGGGGCGCTGGATCAGCGCGGCTTGCCAGGAGTAGAGCAGTGCCACTCGGCTGTCGGCAGGGCTGTGCTGGTTGATCCATTGGATCGCTGGCCAGGCGGTGAGCTCGCGGTCCAGGTAGGCTTCGGGGGGCTCGAGTCCCAGCGCCACCGGCGCTTGGTGCTGCGCGGCGCCGAGAACCGGCCGAAGGTTCGAGGGCAGACCCAGCAGCCAGCACACAGCCACTACGGCGGCGGCCCAGCGGGGTAGGCGTGACAGACCTGCAGCGGCGGCCAGCGCGGCGAGAGGGAGCACCGGCAACAGGTAGCGGATCCACTGGGTGCCGAAGGACCACAGCAGCAGGCCCGCGGTGGCGATGCCCAGGAGCATCCGGGCGCGGCCATCGCGCCAGGCCGCCCAGAGCGCGGCGGGTAGGAGCGCCAGGAACGCGGGGTTGATGCGGCCCAGGAACACCATGCTGTCGTGCTCGGCGTGGAAGGTCAGGTTCCAGGGCAGCAGCAGTGTGTCCAGCCAGCCGTGCCCCATGCCGTACCTCTCGGGGAACTGGAAGACGAAAGGCCCAGCGTCCTGCCAGCCCGCGAAGGGGAAGAGAGGATGCAGCCCGTCCAACAGGTTGCGTAACCACCAGGGCGCTACCACTGCCGCGGTCCCGAGCCCCGCGAGCGTCAGGGCTCCAAGCGCGTAGGCGCGCCGTGTCGGGGTGGCCATGGCGCGCACGGCGAGCAGGGCGAACAGCGGGGCGATACCCAGCACCGCGGTGTACTTGATGGCCAGGGCACCGCCCGCGGCCACGGCCAGGGTGCGGCGCTGGCCGGCGAGGCCGGCGTCGACGGCCAGCAGGACCAGAAGGGCAGCGGGGATGTCGGCGTAGGCCAGGCCGATGGTGGCCAGGAAGCTGGTGCTGCCCAGCAGTAGGAGGGGGGCCATGGCCCCCGCCGCGGCGCCCCACCACGCCGTGGCCCGCTGGTGGACCGCAAGCAGCAACCCCGCCGATAGCAGCACGTGGAGGGCCCGGGGCGCGGCGATGCCCCCTAAGGCCATGAGCCAGGTGTAGGGCAGGTGGAGCGCCAGGGGCCGGCTACCGTTGGGCATCATGGCGCCGCCCAGCAGCGCGCCTTCGTCCAGCAACCGGGCCGGCAAGGCCAGGTGGTAGTACAGCTCGTCGGTGTCGGTGATGGGGGAGAGCACGGCGAGGGCTGCGGGCGTGAGGAAGAGCAGCGCCCAGGCCAGGGTGTTCAGGCGAACTCTAGGCAACGCCACGGGGGGGCGGAACAGCCAGCCGGCCGCAAGGGCCACCATGAGCCCAGCCCCGACCCAGGGGTTCACCCCCAGCGTGGCAGCTGCAGGCCAGGAGATGAGGCCCCACAGCGTGAGACCCAGCCCCAGTGCGTGGAGCCAGCCCAGATCTCCCTCGAGGCTGTCGGGCTGCAGGCGGAACAACAGGGCACCGCCGGCGCCCATGCAGGCGACCACCGCGGCCAGAGCGACGCCCAGCCCCCGGAGTCCGGCCAGCGCTGGGGTCAGCGCCACCGTGCCAGTCGGTTCGAAGGCCACGAAGGCCAGCGCCACCCCCAGCACCCACGCCACGATGACCGCTGCGCTCGTGGCTTCAGTGCGGCTCATGGGCTCTCCACTTGTGCCGCTTGGGCGGTGATGAGCCACGGCGTGCCGTCCACCCGCACCATCAACCAAGGCCCCCAGCGGCTGGGCCAGCCCTGGTCGCCGGCGCCGGTCGCCTCGAGGCCGTCGGTACAGCGCACGTCCACATCTCCTGCCTTGCGTTCCTCCCAGCATGCCACGGAACCGTCCACGCTGGGCCCAGCGCGGAAGCCGGTGTCGGTGCGATGCAGCCAGCGGGTGTCGTCGGATAGGTCATGGAGCCAGAGCCCCTGTTCGTCGAGCCACACCAGGCGATCCCTCGATGCGGCCACATGCCGCTGGTCGCCGGCGCGGGTGACCAGCGGAAGGGGGGGGCCGCCGGTGGTGTCCCAGGCCCAGATGTCCAGGCCGCTGACCGCTTGGTCGCGGCTGTCCACCCAGTACACCGTGGGCCAGGCCAGGGCGGGGGGGAACCAAGGGGTGGGGTCGGCGTCCCGGGACAGGGTGTGGGATTCTCCGAGCTCGAACGCTGCGATGCGACCCTCCAGGGACAGCGCGGCGTGGCGACCGTCGATCACCGGCTGGCCGATGGGGGCGGCGTGGGCCGGCCACGGGGAACGGGGCGTAGGGGAGGGCAGGGCCCACCAACCGTGCTCGGCGCCGGGGGCGAAGACCCAGCCGGGGCCCGCGGCTGCGCTGTCCGCGGCCGCCCCGAGTTCCACCCGCTGCCCGGTCTCGAGGTGGATCGCCCGGTCCACGCGCCCGCCGGGACCGCAGCCTACAGCCCAGGGGCCCGCCAGTGTGGGAAAACGTCTGTCGCGGCAGGCATGGTGGAGCCAGCTCAGCGGCCGTCGGCTGGAGGGGGGCGCAGGCGGCAGCTCCAGCTCCATGGGGACCGGATCCGCGGCGGCCGCGAGGGTGGTCCACGAGAGGGGAGGAGGTGCCGGAACGTCGGGCGCCGGAGTGCAGGCCACGCTGAGCAGCACCGCCGTGAAGCATCCCCGGTAGGGGGTGTTCACGGCGGTCACGGGCGCACGGGGGAGACGGTCAGCGCTACTCGACACCACAGCAGGTGACCGTGTAGATCACCGAGTCGGTGGCGGTCTCACCGGTGCAGTCGGTGGCTGCGAGCTCGAACTCGAAGGTGTTGTCCACACAGCCCAGCGCTTCGATGTCGATGTCGCTGAGGACCACGGAGGTGGAGAGCTCGGTGGTGTCGTGGATGGTGGCCGAGCCGTCGTTTACGGCCCACAGCACGTCGTAGGGGTCGGAGTCGGCGTCGGTGACGGTGGCGTCGGCGCCCAAGGAGGTGGATACATCTGCGCAGTCTGCGCAGTCGTAGCCGTAGCCGGCGGCGGTGCAGATCACGTCGGCCACCGTGAAGGCCAGGGCTGCGCCCGCATCGACCACGGGGGAGCTATTGTAGGAGCGCTCGCTGACGGTGAGGGTCACCAGGTCCGGGGAGGACCAGGCCTCGTTGTCGAAGACCGCAACGGACAGCACGTAGTCTCCGGCGACATCGGCGAGGAAGGTGGGGTTCACGATGTCGCGGGCGCTGAAGCTGTCGGTGGTGGTGGTGGAGTCGGCGGGCTTGCTCTGGAGGTCCCAGTAGTAGGTGATGTCGTCACCGTCGGGGTCGATGGAGCCGGAGGCGTCCAGCGCGGTGGTCATGCAGTCCATGGTCTCGATGTCTTCGCCAGCATTGGCCGTGGGCGCGCCGTTGTCGCCGGTGACGGTGATGACGGTGGCGTCGGGCAGCGAGCCCACCAAGCCATTGTCGACCTGGAGGTTGGCGATGAAGACACCCTTGGAGTCGGGCACGAAGCTAGCGGCCGCGGAGGTGGCGCCGCTGATGGACGATGAGCTGAGGGCGGACCCGTCGGGCAGGTCCACGAGGCTCCAGATGTAGGTGAGGGGGCGGCCCTGGGGGTCGTAGGAGTCTGCGCCGTTGATGTTGGCCGTGTCACCCAGCACGAGCACCAGATCGTCGCCAGCGTCGGCCACGGGCCGGCTGCCGGGCTCTTCGGCGACCACGACCACGTAGTCGGGGGCCGAGTTGGCGTTGTGGATGTCCTGCACGAACAGCTCGAGGACGTAGGTGCCGATCACGTCGGGGGTAAACGAGGTGGTGACCGCCGTGGAGTCGTGGTTGCGCGAGAACGGCGCTTCACGCTCTTCCAGGGTGGAGCCATCGGGCAGGTGCTCGAAGCTCCAGTGGTAGGTGATCACATCGCCATCGGGATCGTAGGAGCTGTGCGCGTCGAGCTCGACCGCTTGATCGGCGGGCTGGCTGACGTCGGAGCCTGCGTTGGCGATAGGCGCGTTGTTGAGCACCTCGGGTGCGGTGTCGATCTTGTCTCCGTTGTCGCACCTACCACCCAGAAGGATGGGGGCGATGAGGAGAGCGGCGACGGGGATCAGGCGGCGCATGGCGGTTCCCGGGCGGGAGGGGGTGGGGCGGACCAGCGGCGAGCGCTAGTACGTGGCCTCACAAGTGAAGGTCAAGATTGTGATGTCGGTGTCGCTGTACATGCAGTCGCTGGCCTCGAGGGTGATCTCGAAGTCCGTGGACGAGGTGCTGCCGAGGGCGGCCTCCACGATGGGCGTGGTCACCTGCGTGTAGTTGTTGTACGGCGTGTGGATGGTGAGCTCACCCGTGGGGTCGGACCAGTAGTAGTTGACCTCGTCGCCGTCGGGGTCCGAAGAGAGCGTGCCGTCGAACTCGGCGGTCTCGCCTTCGCAGGGGTCGCACTCGTGGACGCCGTAAGAGACCTGGGTGCACACGGTCTCGGCTTCGACCGTGACGTCTTCGCCAGCGTTGGCGACGGGCGGGTTGTTCTCGGAGGCTTCGGGCACGATGTAGGTGACCACGTCGGGGGCGGACCAGAAGTCGCCGTCGAAGACGGAGAG
>Ga0307987_1000071_pt1 | contig 58809 bp, 52 predicted proteins | sample EllFjometagen181_FD_203157 | JGI IMG/M metagenome (GOLD analysis project Ga0307987, IMG submission 203157) | Marine microbial communities from Ellis Fjord, Antarctic Ocean - #181 | ecosystem: Environmental > Aquatic > Marine > Unclassified | place: Southern Ocean | collected 2014-10-08 | reverse complement strand
GGGTTTTTGGGTTAGCTGTTTTTTTTTGGGAGGGGGAAATGGAGGGCTTGATGGGTTTGATGAGTTGATGGAGTTTGAACGAATTTGATTGGGTTTAAGCGGGTTTGATTGGCTTGATTGATCTTGAGGGGATTTAAACAGAAATCCTGTTTTTACTTGACTGGATCACAGGTTTTCGCTGGCCTGATCGCAGGTTTTTTTGAACGAATCACAGGTATTTTGAAGTTCGCAAGAAACTTGTTGCGGCAAAATAGATTTGAAATTATTGTTCATGTATGCCATACCTGTTGAATTAAAAATATCTCTTCAGGATATGAATTGATTTTAGACCTATTTACTGAAATTTTAAAAAATCTGATTCCGCGCTATAAGGGAAAGAAAATGAAAATTCCTCATCCAATACAATATCAGGGTAGCAAAAGAAATTTAGCGCCTGCTATTTTAAAATATCTGCCTGAAAAAATCGAACGGATCGTTGAGCCTTTCGCGGGAACCGGGGCCATCAGCATCGCATGCGCATCTGCCGGAATTTCAAAAAAATATTGGCTGAATGATTTCAACAGGCCATTATCTCAGCTTTTGGAGTTGATGATCAATCACCCCGATGAATTATCCAGCTTTTATGACGAATTATGGAACCAGCAACATCCCGACAGCATCGCGCATTATTATAAGGTCAGAGAAGAATTTAACCGGACCGGCCATCCAAAATTATTTCTTTATCTTCTTTCCCGTTGCGTAAAAGGCTCGGTCAGATACAACAACGAAGGGCATTTCAACCAGAGTCCCGATAAAAGAAGAAAAGGCGCCAAACCGCAGAATATGAGAAAAAATATCAGCGGCGTGTCATTGTTGATGAAAAACAGAGCGGCGGTTTCCAGTCTGGATTACAAGGAAATGCTTCCCCATATAAAATCCACGGATTTGGTGTACATGGACCCGCCGTACCAAGGGGTCTGCAAAAAACGGGACAACAGATATTATTCAAGCATTGATCATGGCGAGTTTATATTTTTTCTGGCGGAATTAAACAGGAAAAAGACGCCGTATCTAATCAGCTATGACGGCAAATGCGGCGATAAAAAATATGGGGATTTTTTGCCTGACAGCTTAAGATTAAAAAGGATTGAACTGGAGGCGGGGAGATCGTCCCAAGCCACGTTGTTGGGCAAAAAAGAGATTACATTTGAATCTCTTTATCTGTCGGAATCTTTGTTGAAAATGATTGAAATCGAGCCTGAAAATTATAAAAAGCGACGTTGCGAACCGGCGAGTCTTTTTACTCTACGGGAATGGGGGTCAGGCGGTCTCAATATCTTGGAAAAGCCTAAAAACACAGCCCTGTACTGTGGGTTAACTTGGTCCGAAGGCCAACCCCCTCATCGAAATCTATTATAAAAAAGGTAGCCCCCCGAAACCGAACGTCAAAAAGGGGCGAGCCGAGCTTCTAAATAAAACGCAAAAAAATAATGAGTCTTGCCCATAATGATGACATTTGATCGAAACAAGCATGTATTCTATTCTCCTGGTTTTGAGGAGATCATCAAAGATACCATTCGCTTTTTTAATGGCACGCCCGTCCTTTCCATGCCTCCTCCAGAGAAATTCCACGGAACGGGTGTTTATGCGATCTATTGCATAGCAAAAACAGGTCTTTATAAAAAATACAACCAGATCAATCGCACGTCGTATCATGCTCCAATCTATGTCGGCAAAGCGGTTCCCAAAGGTTGGCGGCAAGCGCGCCCAAATCATTCATCCGATGAGAAAAGCTATGAACTCCACGGGAGAATTCGTGAACACAGCCGAAGCATTGAAATCGGAGAAGGATTGTCCCTCGAAAATTTTCGATGTCGCATGATGATTCTTGAAGATGCCGCAAGCGATCTGATCGGAACCATTGAAGCGGCGTTGATACGAAACTATAGGCCTCTATGGAACTGTCTGGTTGATGGGTTTGGGAACCATGATCCTGGCTCCGGAAGATACGAACAGGCAAAATCAGATTGGGATGTGTGCCATCCAGGCCGTTTGTGGGCTGAAAAATGCCAGGGAAACCATCATGGCCAAAAACAATTGACAACAAAAATTCAGGGATTCATGAAATCCCTGATAGAGGATGGCGCCAATGGCAAAAAGCGCTAACCCAAAAAGCGCCCGCCCAAGAATCACCAGCATAGAGCTGTTCTCGGGGGCTGGCGGCCTGGCCCTTGGCATGGCCCATTGCGGCGTTGAACATGAGGCGTTGGTGGAGTGGGACAAAGACGCGTCCAAAACCCTTTGCCACAATTTCAATCCAGAGATGGTGTACAATGTCGACGCGCGTGATTTTGATTTCAGCGACTATGGCCATATTGACCTGGTGGCCGGCGGCCCTCCGTGCCAGCCATTTTCCCTCGGGGGCAAGCATAAAGGGAACGCGGACCACAGAGATATGTTCCCATGCGCTTGCCAAGCCATCGCAAAATGCGCGCCCGCCGCATTCATATTTGAAAATGTCAAAGGCTTGTTGAGAAAATCATTCTCGAATTATTTCAGCTATATTATACTCAGACTCGCCTACCCGGATTTTCATATCAAAAAAGCGGAACATTGGGAAGACCACCTCAAACGCCTTGAAAAAATTCAACCATCTCAAAAATACGACGGCGTCAAGTACAATGTGGTCTTTAGGCTCATTGACGCCGCTGATTACGGGATTCCACAAAGGCGGGAGCGGGTTTTTATTGTGGGCGTGAGGAGCGATCTGGGAATTGAGTGGTCATTCCCAAAGCAGACGCATTCCATGGAATCGCTGATCTGGTCTCAATTTGTTGAGGGCGATTATTGGGAAAGGCATGATATCAGCCCCCCGGACCTGTCTTGTTATGATCAAAGAACGGCGTCTGTCATTAAAAAAATGAAGGGCCAGTCCTTGATTTTTCCCCCGGATAAAAAACCATGGAGAACCGTTCGAGATCAACTCTCCGGCATTCCTTTTCCCGATTCAAATGGAACCCACCACCCCGAGCATATACTTCGCACCGGAGCCAGGAGTTATCCGGGACATACGGGCAGCTTTATTGATTTTCCATCTAAAACAATCAAAGCGGGGGGTCATGGGGTGCCCGGCGGGGAAAACATGTTGCGGCATGCCGATGGAACGGTGAGGTATTACACAACCTATGAAGCCAAGCGAATACAGACATTTCCTGAAGAATATAGAATCCTGGGGTCATGGACGGAAAGCATGAGGCAAATCGGCAATGCCGTTCCTGTGGAATTGTCTCATCTCATGGCGAGATCAATGATTGATAAAGTTTGGGGAGAAGCGTCGTGAGCGGGGATCACAGACATTTTCAAGTTCTCAAAAAAACTGTTTCTCCAAAAACTGTTTCGCCAAAATGGACACACTCGTAAAAAAGCGCGGATGGCTAAGTCAAAAAATTCGATATACAAGGCGTAGTGGTTTTTCGGGAGTGAGGCCATACATATAGTATGCCGAACGAGCGAAAAACCACTACAACGCAGTAGATCGGATTTTTTACGACGCCATCAAAATTAATTTGAAATTGTTGTTCATTTATGCCATACCTGTTGAATCAAAAATATCCGTTCAGGGTATGAACGGGTATTGAGTTTTTTTGATAAAATTTTCCAAAGACCGGGAACGCTGGAGAACCTTCTTTTTTCAGGCAAAGAAAAGGCACGGCTTGCATGTTCTATAGAAAAGGCAAAAAGAAAGGAAACCTCAATGCTTTTATTTGAATGGGATCCAAATAAAGCTTCAAGCAACATGAGTAAACATGGCGTTACATTTGATGAAGCCAGCACGTTATTTCGAGATACATTATCATTGACTATCGCTGATCCCTTACACTCGACAGATGAAGAACGACTCATTATTATTGGAATGTCACATAAAAATCGTATTTTGGTAGCAGTGCATATTGAAAGAGAAGATAAGGTGCGAATTATTAGCGCCAGAAAAGCGACTAAGCATGAAAGGAAGTATTATGAAAGTAATGCCTAATGATCCAGATATGTTAGAAGAATATGATTTTAGTGAAGGGAAAAGAGGGAAATATGCTCAAAGGTATGCTGAGGGAAGCAATGTTGTTGTAATTGATTCAGACGTAGTTAAATATTTTCCTAATCATGACGCTGTGAATGATGCTTTGCGTTCATTAGCTGTTATTATAGAAAAACAAGAAAGAAGAAGGGGTAGTCTTAGGGTCGGACCAAGTTAACTCTTTAATATTAAAGAATATTGATGTTGATTTTAGCCTCAGAAGGGTTCAATAACCAACATTTCGCTTATATCAGTCACCATTTTAAATGATTCGAATCCTTCACGATAAAAAAAGAAGGGGGAAATGATTGAATTATCTATCGATCTTAACGAATCCCAATTTGAAAAATTACAGGAAAAAGCAACGCATTTGGGAATTTTGCCAAAACAGTTGATAAAAGCGGCCGTCGCCGATCTTTTAAATCAGCGGGACGAGGGGGTTCCTTTCAGCGACAAATTATATTCTTGATAAAAATAAAGAATTGTACAAGAAATTGAGTTGATGAGATATTTGACCCTATGCGAAATATTATACGTCCATGATCGCATAATCAAAGACAGCGGCGGAAGTCACGGAATCTGGAATCAGGGCGGACTGGGATCAGCATTGCCCTTGCCCAGACAGGTTTTTGGAGAAACCGAACTCTATCCTTCAATAGTTGAAAAAGCCGCCATTCTCTGTTTTTCAATCATTCAGAATCATCCATTTGTTGACGGGAACAAGCGGGTCGGAACGTAATTTTCTGATGGCGGAGCATTTGTTTGAGAACGGGCCGCCGGGCACAAAATTGATTTTGATCAAAGGACAGGTAAAGAATAAGAATATGTTGGGTTTCCGTTCCTCAACCCAACATACGGCGGCTGGGCGCGGGCATTCAGAGTGAGGTGGTGATGTTTAACATTGATCGCAAAATTATGAGTGAATGGTCATGGGCATAAAAGAACAAATTCAATATTGGGTCGAATGTGCGGAACGTGATTTGCCGGTGGCGGAGCATTTGTTTCAAAAAGGCGATTATGCATGGTGTCTCTTTATCGGTCATCTTGTTCTTGAAAAATTAATCAAAGCTTTTTATGTCAGGGATAATAAGGATATACCGCCCAAAACGCACAATCTCGTGCAATTGGTGGAGGCGACATCTTTGGATTTATCAACGGAACAAAAAGAATTTTTATTTTTAGCGAACAAGTTTAATCTTGAAGCGCGTTATCCCGACCAAAAATTCTCATTTTATAAACAATGCGACAAAGAATACACACGAGACAAATTGAGAAAAATCAAGGAAATGTATCAATGGCTGATATCCCGGATTCAATTAGAGAAAAAATGACAGATTATGTCAGGGAGCTTAACAGGCACAATATCAAAGTGAAAACCGCCATTGTGTTTGGCTCTTACGCTTCAGGAAATTATCATAAATGGAGCGATATTGATGTGGCGCTTATTTCTGACGATTTTAAGGGCGACAGCCTTCTTGACACTGAAATGATAGCCAATCCCACGTTGAAGATAGACAGCCGCATTTCGCCCTTGACCTACAGAATTGAGGATTTTGACGAAACGGATTTGTTTATCAAAAAAATCGTTAAAACAGGCGTTCCTATTGTCTGAAATTTCGACATGGGGGGAGTCTTGGGGTCGGGGGGAGTCTTGGGTTCGGAGTCTTGGGGTCGGACCAAGCTAACTGTTTAATATTAAATAATATTGATGTTGATTTTGGCCTCAAAAGAGGTCAATAACCGCCTTTGGGGGCCAAAAAGAGCGATATAGGAATAGAGAGAATAAAGTGGCAAGAGCTAATTGACACTATATTCCGGGGGTTGTCTGGCATTTAACACACCGTTGCCATAAATTCCCGCTCAAGTTTGTGAAAGATCGTGATTGTTGGATGAGCTGGCTGTATAAAGCTAAAAAGAATTATGATCTTATCATTTTGAATTACATGGCGACATCAAACCATACTCACCTATTGGTTTATAATCATGGGGGGGGCCTGCTGATGTTATACCCAAATCCATTCAACTATCCTGACACAGGAAGAACCGGGCAGGAATACAATCACAGTAAAAAAGAGAAATGGGGCTTTTTGGCAGGATCGTTATCATGCCACTGCGGTGGAAACCGGTGAGTATTTAAAAAGGTGTATGGTTTATATTGATTTGAATATGGTTCGAACTGGCATGATAAATCACCCCTCCCAGTGGAAGTGGTCTGGGTATAATGAAATTCAAAAGCCAAGGCGAAAAAAATATATTGATTGATTACGAAGCGCTAAGCGAATTGAGCGGCTTTGAATCTTTTGAGATATTTCAATCCGCGCATAAAAAATGGATTAATGATTCGCTGGCCAATGATGGGGCAAGCGTAAAAGCCATTGGACTTAAGAGCGTTGCCGTTGCTAACCATGCATTTGTAAAAGAAACTTTTCACATTTGGGAGCGCAGACAAAAGGACGCAAGATGATTGGAATGGGGGATGCTTTTCAAGTTCGCGAAGAAATAGAATCCTATAACGCTCTTTTTGGGGGTCAAAAGCGCCATATAGGCCATAGAAATGCCTATGATTGGATGTGAAATTTAGAATTTATAGTGGGTTATATTTACCGATCCCAGACCAAACCCGCCGATGGCCTGACCCCATTAAAAACTAAAAAAAAAGGGAAAACAATGAGTGACGGCATTTACATCTTGTCGATTTCCGTTGGGGTTCATGACTCTTGTATCACAATTAGTTCAGAAAAAGAAATACTGCTTCATCTCGAAGCAGAAAGGGTCTTTCATGCAAAACACATGAGATGCACTCCAAAGCAGATAATTCATTTAATCACTGTTGGGCTTGACTATCTTCAACTTCACATTGGCAGCATTAGTGAATTGGTTATGGCGACAGACGATCGAAGGACTGGAAAACTTAAAGGCTTGCTAAAAGGGCCATCAAAACGGGAAGCGATAATACTTGGTAAATCCTTCAAACCCTTGTTTTCTGATCATCATACAAGCCACATTGCCACATGCTCCCCATCTGGTTTTTTAGAAACCCTTATTATCTGTGCCGATGGTGGTTCAAGAGAGGGTAGCACAAAATTTTACCATAAAACCGAAAACTCCATAATTGAATTGGCCAATTTCTCTCATGAAATTATTACTGGCAAGTTTTATGGCACAGTCACCCAGCTTGTAGTGAACCCAGACATCTATAAGGCGCATATAGATTTCCCTGGAAAAACGATGGGCTTAGCTGGATGGGGAGAGTTCTCTCCGACATTCCACAGACTGTTGGATGAAAATCGAAAAGAACTTAACCAGCTGCATTTTGACTCTGTTGCAAAGCTTAGAAAATTGTTTGGAATATCTTCTGATTACAACAAACCTTGGTGTGACAAAAAAAGAAGAGATTTGGCATTTACAGCGCAGAAATTCTGGGAAGATGATTTCATAAAAAAAATAGAGAAGTACGCCAATTTAAGTCGCAATATCTGCTTGGTTGGTGGTTGTGCTTTGAACACAAATCTGAATACAAAAATTTTAAACTCAGGAATATTCGACAATGTCTACATTCCCCCCGTCTCCTCTGACTCTGGTCAATCTCTTGGAGCGATCCTTCATTTTTTTCCTGAAATAAAAGTTTGTTATCCATTCTTAGGCAGAGGATTTGGAGAACCTGAAGAAATACCACCGAGAGTTGTGGATGATTTATTGGAGCATAAAATCGTCGCTTGGTACCAAGGGCGATCTGAAATCGGACCACGAGCCCTTGGGCATAGGTCCTTTTTAGGTTTGCCGGACTCGGATGCCATGAGGGTGAAATTGAGCGAAAAAGTTAAAAGGCGAGAGCCGTATCGTCCAGTATCTCCAATAATAATAGAAAAAGATGTTGATTCCTATTTTGATTTTCAGAGTCGTTCTAATTTTATGAATTTTGTCCCAATGGCAAAAAATATCACAAAAAAAAAGTCCCCAGCAATTGTTCATAAAGATGGCACATCCAGAATTCAAACTCTTTGTAAAAAATCCAATCCTATATTATACGGAATTATAGAAGAGCTAAACGGAAAAGGAAAGCCGCCGATCCTTATGAACAGCTCGTTTAATGTTATGGGGCAACCGATTGTTGACACCCCTGAAGATGCGCTGCGCACTTTCAAAAAAAGTGAAACAGATGTCCTCTATATAAACGGGAGGCGCCAAAGCAAATAAGGGCATACACCACAGAACATGACAAGGAGGTATCAAATGAGCGGCAAAAATGTTGAGCATCTGATGGAAGAATGGAAGGAGCTTCGGAAAGAGGGAAATAGAAAGCAAATGTTTGTTGAGCGACTCCTCTTGACTACCATTGCAGGCAACCTGGCAATTTACTCTTTCGCGTTTTCCAAAGAAAATCCTTCACTTCTGAACGCATCAATAGTCCTGCTTCCCGTTTTTCTAACAACTATTTCCTATTTCTGGATTTTACGAAATCTCTATTCAGGACTCCGCTGTATTAAGTATATCGCCGAAAAGATTGAGCCTTATACCGGTTTAGGTTGGGAAAAATGGCTAATCAAAGGCAGAGAAAAAACACAGACAAAGGGAAAGATATATTTGTTTGAAGATATTTTTAAGATATTCTATCATTTTTTCTTAATCATCTCCCCGCTTCTATCAACTATAATCGTTGCCTTGGAATACAACAATAAAAAGTATGTACAATTTATTTCAAAACCTCTGGTTTTTTTTTATTTATGGGGATTCATAATCATTTTTTATTTTTTTGTAAAAAAATTTTTAATCAACCCAAGGAATGAGGATATAAAAAACCTAAACAATGATATAAAAAAAATCTGCGCACAAGATGCTCACAATAACTAACAAAAAGATCGGTTCTCTTGAAACTCAATGGGCGCCATTTAAGAGTTTTTCTGTATTGTTTGACAATCCCGATTCGTGCCTTTCGCCAATGAATGGAGGGCGAAAGAAACATATTTAAAAATCAACCGCGCTGTAGATAAGCATTTGGAACTCCGGTTTCAATGTCATTAACTTAAGGGGAGATCAATTCAGGACAGGTGGCGAACAAAAACTCAATCTATTGATTTTAAATTGAATCCATTTTCGTTTTTTCCCACATTGTCAATCAACTTTTCTTAAGTTAAAGGTTAAAAATTTAACCATTACTTTTAAAAGTATCAGCCTATATAGATTCACTGATATGGCGACTTACTTCAAGATAGTGGATTAAACGTCTTCTTATTTTTTCGGATTGCTAATCAGAAAATAAATTATGTTTAACCATTCTTAAAAAAAAATTTTACTTCTCAGGTGTGAAATATGCTTTTTATTTTTACAGAAGATTTAGGTGTTCACTCTGTGTCTTATATTGAATCTTTGTCGCTTATGCAACTTGGCAACAAAGCATACAGATGTGGAAAACTACTCCTCAAAGGTTTCAATGTCCCACAAACTTTAATTCTGCCATTCGATATTTACCAGGCACACATACATCAGCTATGCATACAGAAAGAAATTGATTTTGTCCTGAAAAACTCAGACTCTACAGTAGCTCTTGCAACCTTGAGTTTCATTCGAAAACGCATTCAAACATCAAATTTAAATGACCATGTATTAACTGAAATTGAAAAATTTTTAAGTTCGATTACTCACGGAGTTTCGGTGCGTTCCTCCGCCTCGTTAGAAGACACGCCTTCCCGATCTGCGGCGGGGCAATATGTCACTATTTTAAATTGTAGAAATATAGCCGAAATTGAACGCGCCATATTGAGGTGTTGGAGTTCTTTATGGATGCCAAGCGCCTTTAAATACGGTGTAACAGAAAACCATTTTTCTCCTCAAATGTCTGTTGTTATTATGGATATGGTTGATTCAATCTCTAGTGGCGTAGTGTTTACTAAAAATCCTCTAAACGGGGCAGATGAAGCCATAATCGAAGCGGTCTGGGGGTTAGGTGAAGGTTTAGTTTCCAAAGGGCTGACCCCAGATCATTTGGTTTTTGACTCGGAAATGAACAAAATATATTCTAAAATAGCATACAAACCCTTTCAGTACAGGATAGTCGGTGACAAAAAAATTGCTAAAACAACCGTTCCGCTTAAAAATCAAACGTCGCCAGCTTTATCCAATGAACAGGCTGCCAATCTCATTAAAAAGGCTAAAGAAATAGAATTTTTTTTCGGTAAAGCGCAAGACATTGAATGGACTTTTGATAAAACAGGTTCTTTATGGATTTTGCAGAGTAGAGATATAACATCTGAAAAAATCCCCTTGCCAGATTTTCTGCATCCCGAACCCGGTGAATGGAAAATTGTTGATCATATAACTCATCCAGGAACGCGTTGTTTCTCTGAATATTATTATGTTCCAATGGAAGAAGGCTGGAACGAGGAGGCCATTGAAATTGGAATTCTCAACCGGGTAAAGATACGTGAAGTTAACGGCTTTATGTACTATCAAATGGGAATGGTTGAGTCACAACAAGAATTTTTTAATATGTGTCAGACGAATGAAGGATATTGGGAACAAAAGCGATATTTTGATAGACTTAATTTGTGGAATGAATCCGTGAAACCTTCGGCGATCAAACAGCTCACAGCACTTCAAAACACAAACATTAACAAACTATCCCATAAGAAATTTATTGATCATTTAAGGCATTGTTTTTCTGTTACTAAACGGATGGTAAAGAATCACCACTTGTTTACTTACACATCTTTTATTCCAATTGGAGATTTCATAATACAGGTTTGCAAGTGGACCCAAAAAGAACCAGTGGATGTCCTTAATGTGCTAAGAGGCAGCGCTCCTAACCGCCTGTTTATGGGTCGCGAATATCCAGGAGTTGAAAAGTTATTGAACAGTCTACAGGAGAACACCACAGCCCTTTACCTTCTTAGCAAAGTGGATGAAGAACCAAAAAATGCGGGCCAGATTCTTGACCAGTTATTGGGGCTCAATGATAGTATTAAGCGTGGACTAAAATTTATGGTGAATCATTTTGGTTATCGAATTGTGAATAGCTACGACATTGGGACAGAGACCTTTGTTGAGAGACCTGACCTCTTACTGAAATCAATTAAATCAATACTTAATAATAAAATTTATAGCGGTCATCATGATTACAAAAAAGAAATATCGACTATACGTAACTTGGTGCCAAATAAAAAAAGACTACTATTTGATGAAATGTTTCACGATGTTCGAAAAATGGAAAGACTCCGAGATGAGCGAGGGATGTATTCTGATTTGTGGGCGATTGGCATTTTACGACACGTTTTTTTAGAGGCTGGAAGACGTCTTGTAAAAAAGGGAATAATCAATTCATCCAGATTAGCTTTGGAAGCCTCACACCGAGAAATAATTGATCTATTAGGCGGAAATTTAGTGATTTCTCCAGAAGAATTAGAAAAAAGATATCAATATCGAACACATTATACTGTCAAAGATGCGCCTTCTGTATTAGGGGAATTCCAGACAGAAAAGCTCGATTTATCTGGCTTGCCAATTTCAATGGCAAGGACTATGAACGGACTTATTTCGGCGGTCATGCTTGCTGTTGAACACGTACGACATGAGACTGAAGAAAAAGAAGCGTTGATCGGTGTGTCTGCCTCAAGAGGAGTAGTTGAGGGTATCGCCAAAGTTATTAAGTCAGACTCTCAGATTAACGAGATAAATAAGGGAGATATTCTGGTTGTTTACCAAACAACCGCCTCATTTAATGGTGTTTTTCCATTAATCAAGGGGATTATTTCGCAGTATGGCGGAGTCCTTTCTCATCCGGCTATACTTGCTCGCGAGTATGAAATACCATGCATTGTTGGATGTTCTGGGGCTATAAAGCATATACAAACGGGAATGCGTGTCCGCCTTGATGGGAATAAAGGCGAAGTTAAAATAACATCAAAAAAAGATCATTTTGTTCAACGTCTAAAATCTTTACAGTGCAAATATTTTGGCCCTATGCAGGGGCGGAATCGAAATCGCGTTATTAACCACGTTGAAACTGTTTCATCAAAATTAAAAGTCATCGAAAAAATACGTAAGAGTCCGATTTGTAATGATATATTAATAAAACATTTTAACAACCAAATTTCCACAGATAAAGCCATCGAGGAAATTATTAAATCGAAAATAGGGATCACACCAAAACTGCTTGAAAGCTTCACCCGCAGATATAATATCGAATTTCATATTTGTGATGCGTGCAATCTTCGTTGCAACGGATGTACGTATTTTCAGGATGTTGCATCCAAACCAAAAGCCGTTTCATTTCCTTTTGATCAGGTGGGCAGGATATTTTCTGTAATCCGCCCAAAATCTATCACATTAGTAGGCGGGGGTGAACCTGCTCTCTACAAATCACACAAACAAAAATTGGGAGATTTTATTTATGCTATTGGAAATGGTGAATTTAATTGTGCCCCAGAAATTGGACTAATAAGCAATGGCACCTTATGGCCTATGGGAAACTCAAAATGGCATCATTATGTAAAATGGGTAAGGTATTCCCTAGATGCATCGTCGGTAGAGCTATACATGAGAGGTAAAGGAGCAAATTACTTCGAAAAGGTTATTGAGAATGTATTTCAGACGCTCACTGAAACCAAAATTCCACAAGTGGGGGTTGGATTTCTATATCATCCTGGCAACATCGCCGAGGCTGGGCCATTGATTTCACTCTTGGCTAATCGCATTAGAAAAAACTGCCCTGAACAGCTACACCGGTTTAATATCCAATTTCGGCCGTGGAGAATGCCTATAGGCGATCCCTCAATCAATGAACGTATATTATCCCACAGTGACATAGAAGAATCTTCATCAATTTTATTGAGCTATATTGATCGCGATAATTCTTTAGAATCATTCATTCGTGAAAATACAAATATTGCCGTCAATTTAATTTGTGGTGGGGCCCGAGAAAAAGTCGAACCATTTTCAGAATGTTATTTTGGTTTGGCCAAAACTGTAGTCCGTGCTAATGGCGATCTATATCCATGTTTTAGATCTGCAGCATCTAGAGACCCAAATTTCTATTGCGGAAACATACTAACGGATACATCTTTAAAAATTGCGCTGCGAGAACTGTATGTCAGTATATTCTCAACCCAAAAAATTTGTGTGCCTAATAATGAAAAGTGTCTATTCTGTGTTTTTAATAATATATTTGAAAATGCTATTGCAAACAAATCTAAACCTATGCAAGTGTTAGCTGGAGATTATTTTTTCTAAACATGACCTTGAATGCTAAAAAAACGGCCCCATGTGGGAGTCTTGGGGGGGAGTCTTGGGGGGGAGTCTTGGGGTCGGGCCAAGCTAACTCTTTAATATTAAAGGATATTGATGTTGATTTTGCCCTCAAAAGGGGTCAATAACCGCCTTTTGGGGGCCGAAAAGAGCGATATAGGAATAGAGAGAATAAAATGGCAAGAGCTAATAGACACTATATTCCGGGGGTTGTCTGGCATTTAACACACCGTTGCCATAAAAGAGAATTCCTGCTCAAATTTATGAAAGACCGTGATTGTTGGATGAGCTGGCTGTATAAAGCTAAAAAGAATTATGGGCGTATAATTTTTAATGACATGACGGCCATCAAACCATATTCACCTGTTGGTTTATGATCATGAGGGGGGGCCTGATGTTATACCCAAATCCATTCAACTATCCTGACACTGGAAGAACCACGCAGGAATACAATCACAGAAAAAAGAGAAATGAGGTTTTTGGGCAAAATCGCCATCATGCGACTGTGCTGGAAACCGGTGAGTATTTAGAAAGGTGTATGGTTTATATTGATTTGAATATGGGCCGAACTGGCATGATAAATCACCCCGCCCAGTGGAAGTGGTCTGGGTATAATGAAATTCAAAAGCCAAGGCGAAAAAATATATTGATTGATTACGAAGCACTACGCGAATTGAGTGGCTTTGAATCTTTTGAGATGTTTCAATCTGCGCATAAAAAATGGATTAACGATTCGCTGGCCAATGATGGGGGCAAGCGTAAAAGCCATTGGACTTAAGATCGTTGCCATTGGTAACCATGCATTTGTAAAAGAAACTTTTTCACATTTGGGAGCGCAGGCAAAAGGACGCAGGATTATTGGAATGGGGGGATGCTTTTCAAATCCACGAAGAAATAGAACCCTGTAACTCTCTTTTTGGGGGTCAAAAGCGCCATATAGCCCATAGAAATGTCTATGATTGGATATGAAATTTAGAATTTACAGTGGGTTATATTGGTCCGACCCCAGAGAAACCCAGAGAAATAATTATTTTTAAATGGTACTATTTTTAGGGAAAGTTACAGTCAGAATATATGTATGAAAAAAGAGGCAAGTTATGATAGAAGTTGAACGGATTTCAGTCAATGTTCGTATTCCTTCAGATGAAGTGCGAATTATAGCGATGCAGCCTTTCATAATGTTAGATCCTGAAGCCAGAGAACCTTTCAAATGGGCCGGTGATCTCGCAAGAATGCAGTTAAAGGCAGTACATCGCACACTTGATATTGCACAGGCCGATTCAGCCGATCAACATACAAATTTTACACTATTTCCAGAGTATTCAATTCCAGGCGTTGCCGGAGCAACCGCTATCAATAATAGAATCACAGCTGATGAATGGCCAAATGAAAGTATCATCATTGCAGGAGTTGATGGCCTTACAAAAAATGATTTTATAAAACTGCGTGATGAAATTGCAGCCCAGGCCTGTGAGTCTAATGAACCAGAATCTGTTCCAGATAATCAATGGGTGAATTGCTGCGTAATATGGATAAAGGACCGGGACGGTATAGTTCAAAAATGGTTACAACCTAAAGTACGGCCAGCTTGGCCTGAGATGAATGTCTCTTGTAATGACATGTATCAAGGTTCTAAACTATATGTCTTTGAATGCCAATATGAGCCAAGCGGATACCCTTGCAGATTTATTACGATGATATGTTATGATTGGGTTGCATCAATTGCAGGTCAAACAGTTTGCAATGAATTTCTTTTGAAATTCGAAAAATTAATGGCCCCTAATCCAGTTCAACTTGATTGGGTTTTTGTCATTCAACATAATCCTGCCCCAAATCACCAATCCTTTCTAAATGGCACATGTCAATTTTTAACAGATACCAATGCTCATCCATTTGTTGAACGAGACAAAGCTGTAATAGTACATTCTAACACTGCTGTTTCAAAGTCCCCTGCTCATATCGGTGAAGGTGGTTTTTCAGCTTGTGTCTTTTCTCCAAACGTTCAATTCGATTGTAAATCTTGTCGTCCCTCTGTATGTATGCAACCAAAATCACTCAGGAAGAGTGATATACTTGAGCGTTGCAAAGATATTGTCTTTAGAGAGATGGGCGAGTGTATACACTCTTTTTCTGTGCGAGTTCCTCGTTTTATAACCCCTGATGCAACAGACAGAACCTATCCTTTACCACAGGCTTGTGTGCATGCAGTTTGTGAAAGTAATGATCCAAGACTATCAGGGGGTCAAATTCCAGCATCTGTAAAATGGATCAGTGATTCCCTTGATAATATGGAAAGATTATCCGCTATTACACTTGCGGGCTGCAATCTCAAGGTAACGGCAGAAGTAATTGAGCCAGAGATCGTTTCAAAAATTCGGGTACTTAATGGACATACTGCGTGTAATTTTGTGAATTGGGCTGCATGTTCATTTTCAAATGGCAATATCTCCCGAAATGAGTTTCAGTATGTCAACTCTGATATATGGGGGGAAAAAGAATTTGGAGCTCTTAAGCATATACTTCATTCTTTGACATCAATAGGGCTTGCCTACAATTTAGATTTTGAAAGTGCTTTATTGCATGGTGCAGTAATAATCGACGAAGGTTATGTTCAAGTAGTTGCTATCCATGGAGAAACACATCAAGATTGCCGTCTACATTATGACAAACATATTTCCAGTCAAGGACCAGATCCAGTTTTAGTGATAGCTCTTGATAGTCATAACCTAGTGCCGACACCCGAAGAGTATTTAAAACTTGATGAAACTATGGGAAAAAATGGAATGGCGTTCATAGACTACCAAACATTGATTAATAATTGCCGCAATGCAGCAGATAGTAATACTCTGAAGGAGTATCTTGATGGAATTATCCCAAAATATAGCAGAATTATATAATAGACTAAAAACAGTTTTGAAGACCCTCTTTGAAACACAAATCTCTGGAATTGAACTCATCCAGAGTGAAAAGTATCCTTTGTTAATATTGGAAACGGCTTCAGACTCAATTGGATTTGCCATCTTAGAAGATAAGCCTATTAGTTCTTTTGACGCTGCTTATAATTCCTTAAAAATTATTTACAGAAAAAGGCATAATATTTGGAAGGATCGTAATTTGTCCTTCGTAATCTGTCGGACTTCGATCGAACAGACACATGATGCATTTTTCAGTTCAATCGAAACAGATGTTTATTTCTGCCGAAAATATGTTTTTTATTTACATGAAGGACATGATGATTTAGTGCGAGAGTTTCTAAGATTACCATTTATGCCACTCACTGAAGATTTTGTAAGTGGAATGATGCGCCCTCCTTCAGCGCAATCACTTTTGCAAAATCTAAATATAAGTGCTCAGATAGCCCGTCGAGTAATTGTTCCCCAAGAATATTCAGCAAAGCGTATTGTAGACCAACTACTCACGCAAAAAGAGCCATTATCTTCCATTAATACTGATATTGATTTTGAATTACGCAGTCAATCCAAACCTACAGAAAACACACGAATAAAGAGAATTGAGATTGAGGCATTTCGTGCATATAAAAAACGACAAGAATTTAATTTAGATGCGGATGTAGTTGTTTTTTATGGACCGAATGGACTTGGAAAAACTTCATTATTTGATGCTATCGATTATGTTTGTACAGGCAGAATTGGTCGTCTTTGCCAACGACGTATCAGCCAAAAAGATTTTATTGGTCTTGCTAAACACCTTGGCGCTTTGGAAAATGATGGGCATGTAACTATGGATATTCTTCAAGAGGATTCCCTACACTCAGTGAAACGAAAGGTTAATGATTGGGGGTCTGCATTAATTGACGCTAATGTCCACAGCCGAGCAAGCGCTTTACAGTTCCTAACTTCCTATAAGGGAGAGAGTAAAAAAATACGAATAGAAAATATTGAACGACTTTTCCGTGCAACACATCTTTTTGGTCAATCTGACTCTGAGCTTCTCACGGATTTTACAAAGGACTCAACACTCTCTCCTGACCTTGTGCATCGAATGTTGGCACTAGATGATTATGCTTCCGGTTTGGCAAAGGCTTCAGCTGTAATGACTCAACTTGATAAAAAACTTGGGGAAACCAGAAATCAAATAGATTCTATTGATGCACAGGTAAATAGAGTAAAGAATATGATTGATGCTATACCTTCGTCAAAAGGGGCTATAGGAATAGGGAAACAATTAAAAGACACAACAACGAGCTTAATCAGTAATTTTCAAAAATTTACTGGTGTAAAAATATATGATATAGACCCGACCCACTCTAACGTCCGAGAATGGCGTGCCATGGCCGAATCGAGTTGTAAAGACGCTCAAGAAAGGTTAGATAAAATCAAGGAAATAGAATCTGAATTTTCCCGATTTAATGATAACAAATCTGCACTGAATAGCACTATAGAAGAAATTGCAAAGTTTGAAAATATGCTTGAACAAAACGATCTCAAGCAGAAAAAACAAAAAGAAATTATTAGAAGCCAATCAGATAATTTAAAATTTGAACAGGAAGCCTCATCAAAATCAATCTTAAAATTAAACCTTTTGTCTGATCTAAACATTTCCCAAAAAATTTTCCAAAAAACAAAGTCTTCTCTGAATAAATGGCAGTTAGATTTGAAACAAGTAACAGAAAAATCAGAAAAAGCCACATCTGAACTTCACCAGTTGTTTCCATTGGTGGAAGATCGCCGAAACACAATAGCCAAATTCCAATATCTGATACAAGAGAAGAAACAAATAATCTTTCAAATAGAGTCCATTCAAAATGATTATCAATCTTGGGAAAAAAATTGTGTAAGTATTGCAAAGATTGAGCAAGATATTAATCGCATTCAATCAATTATAGCAAAAGAAATAAATATATTAGATAAAGCTAGTGCTGAGATTGAACACAAAGAAAAAAAAATAATGCTACTAGAAAATGAGTACGATAGCTATTCTAAACATCAACTTGGGTTAACAGAGCTTTTAGATAAAATGGAACAGTACGTGATAAGTGGGGTTTGTCCAACTTGCGGAATCGATCACAACTCAAAAGATTTTTTAATTAATAAAATACATGAGCAAAAACAGAGCCGCCCTCAGAATGTTGAAATTCTTTCTGAAAAGTGTGGCGCAATCCGTAAAGAAATTAAGCAAGATAAAGCACTACTTAAAAATCGAAATGATGAGTTTTCATTCAAACAAAATGAATTGAAGACAAAGAGGGAAAAACATTCGAATTTGCAAAAAGCAGTTGAGAGTTTCAGAAATAGCTTAGCGTCAGTAGATTTCCCTGAAGATAAGCAACTTTCCATTGTAATCGCTCGCAGATTGGATCAAGAAAAAAAAGCGCTTCAATCTTCTTTAAAGGCTATTCTAAAGGATGAGGCTGATTTAAAAGACATGATGAAAATCATCAAAGATTTGGAGGAAAAACAAGCACAATATTTAGAAGCTCAGGTTCGAGCGAATAAAACGATTTTACCTTTAGAGAAGCAGATTAAAGAATTGCATAAAAAATTTAGCGGACAAGATATATCATTGGAAATGTCATTAGATGAATTAAACACCCAAATTAAAATAGCTACTGATAATAAACTAAAAGTAGGTAAACTTGTCGGAGAAATCACATCCAAAATAGAAATTCAAAAAAAAGCCATCGCTGAAACCGAGAATCAGAACCGCGAAATAAGATTAGAAATCAAGCAACTTTACCAGAGTAAAGATGCTTTAGAAAATAGACTCCAATCTTTTGGGAAAAAAACATTTTCAATATTCAATCATGATAAACCTTCTATAGAGATTATCAATAAAATAAAAAAAGAATCTAAGGAAGATATAGATCAGCTATTTGAGATTAGAAAACGTTTCATTAACCTCGAACGAACAATTGATGCTTCTCAAAGGTCTGCCCAACTTGCAGAGCTTGAAACTGAAAATCAATCTTTAAAAAAACAAAAACATTTGCTTATTGAAGCAACCGAACGAATGGTAAATGTGAAAAAGTGGTTTTCAAAGGTTAGAGATGTGCTCCAAACACAGAGTTCAAATTTTGTATCTAAGCATATTGAAGCGTTCGGGCCTTTATCAACATTGATCCAGAGACGCCTTCGAGCGGTTTATGGATTTGGGGATGTTTCTCTCTTTGCAAAAGGAAATGAAATTCATGTTGAAGTTGGCTGGGAAAGGCAACATGTCAAACCTACCGATTATTTCAGTGACTCTCAGAAACAAATTTTAATGCTGAGTCTCTTCCTTTCTGGCCGTTTGACACAAACATGGTCTGGATTTGCACCCATTCTGATGGATGATCCTGTTACGCACTTTGATGATCTTAATGCTTTTGGCTTTGTTGAACTCATCCGTGGACTTGCTATTACTTCCCCCGGTAAACGCCAATTTTTCATTTCTACTTGTGAAGACCGTCTATTCGAGTTGATGGTGAAAAAATTCAAGAGCTTGGAGGGGGGAGCAAAATTTTATAGATTTGAAGGCATTGGGCATGACGGTCCAATCGTGGTGCAACATCAATAATATAAATCAAATTGTCCAATAAATAGGATGCTACGGACAAACTACCGTTTATATTTTTTTTTGGGGGAGGACTTCTTTTAGCCGGAGACTCTAAACATTCGGCAGATCAAATCACCGAAAGGTAAACTATCGAAATTAGAGAAATTTTCTCCGGGCTGTATCACGAGTTAGAGGGAAAGTTCCGGAAAAGGAAGGAGCCTTGGGGTCGGACCAAGTTAACTGTTTAATATTAAAGGATATTAATGTTGATCTTGGCCGCAAAAAGGGTCAATAACCACCTTTTGGGGGCCAAAAAGAGCGATATAGGAATAGAGAGAATAAAGTGCAAGAGCGAATATACACTATATTCCGGGGGTTGTCTGACATTTAACACACGGTTGCCATAAAAGAGAATTCCCGCTCAAATTTGTGAAAGATCGTGATTGTTGGACCAGAGAATCCCCCCCCAGAGAATCTTTCCCAAAGAATCCCCTCCCAGAAAATCCGCCCCAGAAAATCCATCAATCAAGAGATTGCATTCAAACAGATGAAGAGAAATGAAAAAAAATAAAATAACAATATCTCAGCTTGAACATTACCTATCCAAAGTGGCCTGGATTCTAAAGGGGCCGGTAGATGCCTCAGATTTTAAGGTTTATATATTCCCCCTCCTCTTTTTTAAACGAATCTCAGACGTCTATGATGAAGAGTTCCGGCAAGCGCTGGAAGAGTCTGATGGTGATAAAGAATACGCATTGCTGCCAGAATTCCATCGGTTTGAAATCCCGGAAGGTTGCCACTGGGATGACGTAAGAGAAACAACCACCAGCGTTGGTTTGGCCATTGAAAAAGCATTACGCGGTATTGAGCAGGCCAATCAGGAATTCCTCTATGGTATTTTTGGAGATGCTCAGTGGAGTAACAAGAACAAACTCTCTGACAAGCTCCTTATTGATTTGGTTGAACACTTTTCTCAGTATGCCCTTGGAACTGGGAATGTAAACCCTGATATGTTGGGTGAGGCATATGAATATTTGATAAAACACTTTGCCGATCTGACCAATAAAAAAGCAGGGGAGTTTTACACACCCCGGTCTGTGGTCCATCTGCTGGGGTTAATTCTTGATACAAAAGAGGGTGAAAGTGTCTATGATCCGGCCTGCGGCACAGGGGGGATGCTTCTTGAATGTGTCGATCATTTGAAAAACAATAATAAAGACGATCGTACTCTGAAGCTGTATGGACAGGAGAAAAACCTAACATCCAGCTCTATTGCGCGAATGAATATGTTTCTGCATGGTATTGAAGATTTTGAAATCTATCGGGATGACACCTTGAGAAATCCAGCATTTTTTGAGGCTGATGGATTAAAGACCTTTGATTGCGTTATTGCCAATCCGCCATTCTCACTCAAACAATGGGGCGCGGAAACCTGGGCCAATGATCCGTATGGTAGAAATATTGCGGGTGTTCCGCCCAAAGGCAATGGAGATATGGCATGGGTGCAGCATATGGTAAAATCCATGAATGACGCCGGTAGAATGACGGTTGTGCTTCCCCATGGCGCCCTGTTTAGGAAAGGCGCCGAAGGAAAAATCAGAAAAGTGTTGTTGGAACTCGACCTGTTACAGGCCGTGATTGGCCTGGGGGCAAATATCTTCTATGGCACTCAGCTTGCCGCCTGCGTCATGGTATTTAAACAGAATAAAATCCCCGCAAACAAACAAAGAGTTCTTTTTATTGATGCCTCAGACCAGATCAGAGTCGGTCGTGCCCAAAACTTTCTGGAACCTGAACATGTGACCCGAATTTTTGACTGGTATATTGCCAATGAAGATGTTGAGAACTATGTAAAATCAGCCTCCATTGATGAGATTAAAGAGAACGATTACAACCTGAATATTCCATTATATGTTGAAAAGATAATTGAAGACCATTTGCCTTCAGTTGAAGAGGCCATGGGTGATTTAAAAACAGCATGGAGCGAGAGTTTGAAAGCGGAAGAAAAATTTAAAACCATACTGAAAAACTTCCAGACATAAAACTAAATTGGTCTGAAGTCGGGTTGCAGTTTCAGGTTCAGTTTATTATTAAAAATTACAAAGCTGAAACAGAAGGGTTGGTAGAAGGGTTGGCAGAAGGGTGGGTAGAAAGCCAGCAGGCCATACTGCGGATGATAGAAAAAAACCCGTCATTATCCAAACGAGAGATGGCCGCTACCATTGGCATCAGTACCACAGCCCTTGATAAAAATATCGAAACACTTAAAAAAAAAAGCCTCCTCCAAAGGGTTGGCTCTGCCAAAGGCGGCCACTGGAAGATATTTTTTTAGCCTTCGGAATAAAAGCTGCAGGCCACCCATTTGACACCCTTTTTAAAAGTTTGGGCGTCGGCGGTTTTTTTCTATCTGGCAAAAAACCGCCGAAAGCATATATTAAAGATGGCAGAAAGAAAAGGGAACAATGACCCAACAGGAACTGGAAAAATTTTAGTCTTGGGGTCGGACCAAGTTAACTCTTTAATATTAAAGGATATTAATTTTTTTTGGCCTCAAAAGGGGTCAATAACCGCCTTTTGGGGGCCAAAAAGAGCGATATAGGAATAGAGAGAATAAAGTGAAAAAGCGAATAGACACTATATTCCGGGGTATGTCTGGCATTTAACACACCGTTTCCATAAAAGAGAATTCCTGCTCAAATTTGTGAAAGATCGTGATTTTTGGATGAGCTGGCTGTATAAAGCTAAAAAGAATTATGGTCTTATCATTTCCCAGTTTTTAAGATTTTTCCCGAATCCATGAAACGAATCCGTGATAAAATTTTTCTTGATTTTCCGGAAGTTAAGTTTTAATATTTGGAAAAGCGTCTGATACGATGCCCTTAAATTTTAAAAAAGGAGGAGTCCCATGCGGACCACTGTGGTCGATCTGAGACACAAAACGAATGATATACTTGAAGCCCTTGAAAGGAACGAAAAAGTGACCCTCCTCTACCGAGGCAAGGTTAAAGGGATTTTGGTTCCTCCAGCGGAAAAGAAACGCCTGAAAATGACGGAACATCCTTTTTTCGGCATGTCGTCTCAAGGCGCCGGCAAATCGGTGTCAGATGAAATAGACGATTTAAGGAAGCCCAGATACGATGATATTTGATACGGATATATTTATCTGGATGCAGAGAGGAAACGAAAAGGCCGCGAAATTGATGGAAAAGACGAATGAAAGATTTCTTTCCATACAGACTTACATGGAACTTTTGCAATGCGCCAAAAACAAAACGCAACATAAACAGACCAAGATTTTTTGAACTCATTTGGGTTTGTCGTCCTTCCTCTAACAGAAAATATCGGCCACCGAGCCTCTATTTACGTTGAAGAATACACCTTGTCATCAAGCCTCAGGTCGGGCGACGCTATAATCGCCGCGACAGCCATTGAAAACAACATGACGCTTATCTCAAGTAATGTCAAACATTTCAAAATGATAAAAGATCTGCGATTGAAAGCGTTTAAGCCTTGAGAAAATGATCGTTCCAAACGAACGACTTCTTTGGAGCGCGGACTCCTGATAAAAAAATATTGGGACAGGCAAATAGTCCTTGGCAAGAAAGACAGCGCCACCCTTCTAAAGCGCTAAATCTTAAATAAATAACGATGAATCAGTAGTGGTGTCGCAATTGAGCGATATGGATGGCATGGTCATAAACTTTGTAGACGAATCTATGTTCTTCTGTTATTCGCCTGGACCAGTAGCCGGAAAGAGCATGTTTTAAACGTTCGGGTTTGCCAGCGCCCTCAAACGGATCGCGTTTGGTTTCCTTAATGAGGGCATTGATGCGGCGAAGAATTTTTCTATCCGTTTTTTACCAATAAATATAGTCCTCCCAAGCGTGGTCAGAGAAAATGAGCTTCACTCGGCCAGCTCCTTTTTAGTCCCTTTTCCATTTTCGAGTTGAACGATGGATTCGATCAAACGTCTTGTGTTTTTCGGGGAGCGCAAAAGATAAGACGTCTCTTCAAGGGCTTCAAAGTCCTCAAGAGACATGATGACCACAGAACTTGATGATTTTCGCGTGACAATCATGGGGCGCGGTCTCTGCAAACTTTTTCCATTGTTTTGGCAAGATTTTGTCTTGCGGCTGTATAGCTGATAACTTCCATTTTGACACCTCCTGTACATTTTATTGGACATAAAAAAAGCGGACTGTCAAGCGACTTTTTCGCGCCCGGCATTCAAATAAACCGGACAACCCTTTTTCAGAGCCCATTGAGAAAAGCCCCCTGTGTCAGGATAGCTGTCGAAAAAAATAGGGGACAGGCAGATAGTCCTTTAAAAAAAAACACCCCATGCCACTCCATTCCCCAAACGCCAATACAGACACAACGCAGGAGTCAAACCAAACCATGCCAAGAACATCAAGAATGCGAAACATTGGCGCGCCCCTCCAAATCTCTTCTATTCAAATATTAAGTATGCAAATATTAAGAAACAGAACTTTCTCCAATGACTATATCTGTATTTGGGGATACCGCATGGAAAAGATCATTGAGCTTTTCCATAGATGGCGCCGACTTTCCTTGTTCATACCGCGCATAAGCATTCCGTGAAGACACCCCCAGTCGATCAGACACTTGCGAAAGGGAAAGACCACTTATTTCTCGTTTCCTTTGTAAAAGCAAACTTACCAAATGCTTCGTTTCTTTAGAGCCAATTTCAAAGGTGTTATTCTTTCCTTTAAAAACGCCAGCTTTAAATCCTTCTTTATTAACCATGGATTCAATCATATCAGCAACCATCTCATACGCTTCTTTTTTTGTTGTTCCTTGGGTCATTAAGTCCAGAATTGGGACTTCCGCCAACCAGTTCTTCCCGTCCTTAAATACTTTCCCTGAAAACCTCATGAATTATCTCCTCTCCGTGCTTTGCGCAAAACAGAACGAGCAAGTCTTTCGTTTATTTCATTATGCCTCGGTATGGGTTCCTGACGTTCACCATTGGTACATATGTCATGATTACCCCCATGTCTATGAAACCACCCACCCCGTTTTTTAAGCTTACTCTCTAATTCCTGTCTTTTCATGAAGGCCGCTGTACACGTTTTTGTGTTCATTTGCAAGAACTGCTTTTCTTTTCCTGTCCCACAAACCTCGCAGTTAGGGCATTTTGTCTTTCATCGGAAGCGAGGCCATACATAACATTCCGTATGTGTAAGCGAGCAAAAAACCACACGACGCATTTTTTTTACGAGTCCACCAAAAATAGCGCCTTGCGGCCAGACCCCTTAGTTTAGGGCATCTTTCGATATTTTGTCACGGCGTCTCGGGCCACGTCAAGGGCTCTGGCGCCATCCATTTGCCGTCATAGATATATTCTAAAAAAAAATCACTCCTTCAAAGCGCTCAAGCAGGCTTCATCCAAACGGGTTTCAATGTACCGGATCAGTTCCTCATCCCGTTCTTCGATATTGAAACAGATCGCATCCTCACCCAGCAGACCTTCGGGGACAAAATCGCCTTTTTCTTCCGGGTCTGTTATCATATCACCGTAAAAGCACACGGAAAGCCATCGAGGATCATCTTCGATCACATCGGCCATGGCAAAAAGCCCCCTCTTTTTCTGATCGGCATGAATCGCTCTAAGAGAATATGTGACGCCGGGGCGGGGTATGAATTCAAGCGTGACACCCTCTTTTTGATCAAGATATTTTCTGAGATGCAAAAACACCTCCCGGTTTTTTTCAGGCGTTTCTTTCCATTCTTCAATAAACGCATTCAGTTCCAAATTTATTTCTTTTCCCATATTCAACTCCTTATCTGATTTATTTTATAATGACTTCAAAATGGCGAGACCATCATCCATCGCGCTCCGCCTTCATATGGAAATCTGCTGGAAATTTCCAAATCCGTTTGGCCTAAAGAGATGGCAACGCTTTGAATTTATACTTAATTTTTGATCCAAAATTAATCGCCTTTTGAACATCCAAACGATCCGGTCGTCCGTTTGCGATTCAGTTATATTTTTTGTGCAAATAACGATATCATCAATAGTATCAATGTCAAGTTGAAATAATCTATGAATTTATGTAACTACTCACCCCTATCAAAATCTGATTCAGCCGCGTTGCCAGCCAAAGCTATCTGAATGGCTACAAGGGGTCGCCATACTCTGTAGATAGCTTGAAATCCGGCAGTAAGCATGGGCATACCGCTCGCGGCGAAAACATCCAGATACTTTCTGTTTGACTTTTGCCATACGAATATCCCTTTCAGCGCCATTGTTAGTGAATGGAACATTCGGTTCCTTGGCGAACAACAAAACCGCTGTTTGATATTTTTTAAACCTCTCCCAAAGATTATGGGCATCTGACTTCGCCATCTTTCCCCGTTTGCCTTTCGGCTTTGGTGGAATTTCCGGCAACTCTTTGCCTCCACGTGTAAGAATATTGCGATAACATTTTTGAAAATTGGCATATTCTTTGGCCCCAGGCATTTTTCTTTGCGCTCAGCGACCTTGCGGCAGATCTCCTGCAACAGCTTTTTCATATTACGAGCCCACCTGTACTCATTGGAGTCAATCGCAGATTTCGCAGATTACCGCAGATTAAAGAGACAAAATGAAGTAATATAGAAAAAATTGGGGAAAGATCGAAACAGACAAATAATAGTATTTGACGATGAATAATGACGCAGGCGTTGGATATATCCAGATATTTTTTTTGATTAAAAAAGCAAAGCGACAACCCTTGACTTGACGACAATATCCTTTTGGGTTATCATTAATCCAATGATCAAAACATTTACATGCAAAGAGACCGAAAAAATATTTCAAGGTCGATTCTCAAAAAAAATGCCGCATAACATACAGCGACTTGCGGAAAGGAAACTCATTATGATCCATAGAGCGGGCGCTCTTTATGATCTTCGAGTTCCCCCCGCCAATCGACTGGAAAAATTAACCGCCCACCGTGAAGGGCCGCACAGCATACGAATAAACAGTCAGTGGCTCATTTGTTTCGAATGGCGTAAAGAAGGCGTATGCGGCGTTGAAATTGTTGATTATCACTAAGGAGACAACAAAATGAGAGATTTCCCGCCAACACACCCTGGCGAGATATTGTTTGAAGAGTTTTTAAAACCAATGGGGATAAGCCAATACCGGCTTGCAAAAGACATTGGTGTTCCCGCTATGCGGATTAATAAAATCGTCCGTCGTGAACGAGCCATCAGCACGGACACCGCCCTCAGGCTGGCTCGATATTTTGGGATGACTGTTGATTTTTGGACAGGCGTTCAAGTCCATTATGACACTGAAATGGTCAAAATGAATTTAGGAAGTCGATTGGAAAAAGAAGTCAAAGTTCTGACCCTGGCGGTGTAGAATATCCCTTAATTCCTTACACCTCGCATATAGACATGTGGAAGTTGAGGGTATAACAAATTTGCATAAAAAAAATGGGGGGGCCTTGGGGTCGGACCAAAGAAAACGCAAAAAAAAAGGACCAAAAAAACGCCGCAACCCTACGAATCAGACCTTTTACAATGCCGTCATCATTGCTGGACGGCTTCCCCTTCGGGGACATCGAAAAAGAAGAGTTCGTGAAAATCGTCAAACAGATCAACTCGGTTTTTTTCTCTGACATCATCGATTTTTGCATCTTTGACAATCATTTCCATCTTCTCGTTAAAATGCATCCCGGCCATGATTTTACAGATCAGGAGATCAAAGAACGATTTCTAAAACTCTACGGAGACCCGACGGAATTAATGGAAGATACCGGCCCATTGAGTATTACCGAAAAAAATGCTCGATCTGTCCGAATTGATCAAGAAATTAAAGAACATTATCGCCATGCGCCGAACCCCGCAATGTTTCTTGACAGAGAACAAACCGTTCGGTTATAGTCCATATATTTTGAGTTGCGTTGGACAGGTTTGATTTTTCCCATTATTTTACGCCACATGCGACGGGGCGCATAAACAATGCTTACACGTCTTAAAGTGTCCGGTTTTAAGAATTTGGTTGATGTCGATGTTCGATTTGGTCCGTTTACCTGCATTGCGGGACCCAATGGCGTCGGCAAATCCAACTTATTTGACGCCATTTTATTTCTTGCCGCTTTGGCGGACGACACGCTGTTCAACGCCGCCCTTTCGGTCAGGGATGACGGGGGCCGAACCACAGACATCCGAAGCCTTTTTCATCGCGTCGGCGGGGAATACGCCAAAGAGATGTCCTTTGAAGCGGAGATGATTGTCCCCCGCCATGGAACCGACGGTTTGGGGCAAAAAGCCAGCGCTGGCATTACATTTTTACGATATGCGGCCGCCATCGCTCTCCGGGGGAATCAGACGCCCCTTTCTTCAGGCCCCCTTGAGCTGGTTCGGGAAAAACTGGACTATGTCAAGATCGGCGATGTTCCCCGGTATTTAAAATTCCCCCACAGCCCAACCTGGCGCAAGTCCGTGATACAGGGGCGAAGAAGCGCCCCGTTTATCTCAACAGTGGATGCGGGGGGCCATCGCGTGATCAAACTGAGCCAGGACGGCGGCGGCGGAAGACCCAAATCATTCACCGCAAAAAGTCTCCCCCGCACGGTTCTGTCAACCGTCAACGCCACTGAAAGTCCCACGGCGCTTTTGGCGCGCTGTGAAATGCAATCGTGGCGATTGTTGCAATTGGAGCCCTCCGCATTGCGGGAACCTGACAAGTTTATGACCTCGCCGAACCTTGAGTCCAATGGCGCCCATTTGGCGGCCACGCTGTATCATTTGTCACATTCACAGGAAAACGGCGCAGACGAGCAGAGCCGGGAATCCCATTCCCTGGTATATCAGAGGGCGGCGGCCAGACTCTCTGAGCTGATCGAAGGCATTCACTCCATAAAAGTGGACCGCGATGAAAAAAGAGAGCTTTTGACATTGGAAATTGAAGACAGTGATGGAACCATTCATCCCGCCCGCTCCCTGTCTGACGGAACTTTGCGGTTTTTGGCCCTGACCGTTTTGGAGTTGGATACCCGAACCACCGGACTCCTTTGCCTGGAAGAGCCGGAAAATGGAATTCATCCTGGGCGCATTCCATTCATCTTGCGGCTCCTTCAAGATATTGCCGTGGATGTGAATAGCCCCGAAGGGGAGGACAACCCCTCCCGCCAAGTCATTATTAACACGCATTCCCCGTCGGTTGTCAGTGACGTTGACCATGACAGCTTGCTCGTGGCGGAAATGAAAGAAACCATCCAGAACGGACGCCGTTTTAAACGCGTGTGTTTCAGTTATTTGCCGGACACGTGGAGGAGTGAAGCCAACCCCGACACCCCTCCTGTGAACATCGGAAAGCTTCTGGCCTACCTTAATCCCGTTTCCAAACGAGAAGACGACGGAGAAAAAAACAGATCGCGGCGAGTCAAAGATGTTCCGGCTTGTCAACAACTGCTTCCGTTCGGCGGGGATTTTCAATGAAAGAGTTGCGATATACCTTGGTCACGGACGGGAGTTCCGACAGAGCCCTGCTTCCCATCTTGACATGGTTGCTCCGGGAAAACGGATTTTCCGAGGCTATACAGCCGGAATGGGCGGATATAAGCTGGCTTCCCTTCAGGGGAAAAATGTTGCTGCCCAAAAAAGTTGAGCTTAGGGTTTGCTCAACAATAAATTTACAATTTTGGGGGTTAAGCCGCCTGTCTGACAAGGCATAAAAACGCAGGCATATCTGGATCCGCCGAGTTTTTATAACGCAGTCAGACAGGATGAATTGGCCCTCAAAATGTAAAGTTATTTTTGAGAGAGCCCTTAGCCTCAAATATTATCCCTGTGATCTTCTGTTCATTCATCGAGATGCAGAGCGGGAGAGTCGAGAAAAGAGAGCGCGTGAAATTCGCCAAGCGGTTAAAATCATTCAACCCGCTGTGAAACCGCCTTTCATTTGTGTTATTCCCGTTCGCATGCAGGAAGCTTGGTTGCTATTTGATGAAGCGGCCATCCGATGGGCCGCAGGAAATTCACATGGGCGGCAAGCCCTTCATCTTCCAAAAAGACAAGACCTTGAGAACCTCCCAGACCCAAAGGAAACGCTTCACCAGCTATTGTGTAAAGCCAGCGGATTGAAGGGCCGTCGGCTAAAAAAATTTCACGTAAATCAAGGCGTTCACCGAGTGGTCGAATATATCAAAGATTTTTCTTCTTTGCGGGAACTGTCCGCCTTTTCAGCCTTGGAAAAAGAGGTCCGGGAAGTGGTCAGGAAGTGGTCTTCGGATTGAGAAGACACTGATCTGGAGGGAGCTTGGGGTCGGACCGAAAGGGCCAAAAAGGCTCGCTGAAAAAAAATGCCAAAAAAAGGACCAAAAAAAACGCCGCAACCCCACGAATCAGACCGTTTACAATGCCGTCATCATTCAAACTTTCCATGCTTCCCAGCCCCCTTGGCAAACATCCCCGCGCCCTTACGCGCCTCCCCTTTTTCAATCGATTCCATGCCCAGGCTAAACTCGTTTCTCAACGCATCTTTCATGGGGCGGGTCCACTGGGCGTAGGCGCTGAGGCGATCGTTTCTCATGCATGTCTGGGGAAACCCGGCGATTTGTCTGGCCAGCTCTTCGGCTGATTCCCGGGATTTTCCGCAAGGGACGATTCTGTTGGCCAGACCCATTGCCAAGGCCTCTTCAGCCTCCACGGGACGCCCGGTGAGAATCAAATCCATGGCCCGACTCATGCCAATCAATCTCGGCAGTCGGATGGAGCCGCCGTCCACCAACGGAACGCCGAACCGCCGGCAAAAAACCCCAAAAACCGCCGTTTCCTCCACCACCCGCATATCGCACCACAACGCAAGCTCCAGGCCGCCGGCCACGGCATACCCTGAAACTGCCGCGATCACGGGTTTTTTGAGGGTCATTCGGGTGGGTCCCAAGGGGCCGTCCCCCTCGGGATCAAGTCTATGAATCCGATTTTCATCCATGTCGGCCACCGCCTTGAGGTCGGCTCCCGCGCAAAAAGATCCCCCCGCTCCGCACAAAACAGCCACCGAAAAAGCGTCATCGGCGTCAAATTCACGAAACGCGTCCGCCAGAGCCTCGGCGGTGGGGCGATCCACCGCGTTTTTGACCTCAGGCCGATTAATGATCACCGTAAATATATCGTTCTTTTTTTCAACCCGCACATTCATCGTTTTATCCCCCTTTATTTTATGGTTTTTTCCCGGAGTCGTCGCCATGATTATTTTGGGGCGCTGACGAGTTCATCATGCATTAACATGGGGCGAAAAAAAACACAAGCGCCCGGCCCAGGAGTCGCCCCTTCCAAGGGTATCGCTCAAGGCCAATTTTTCAAAAACAGGCATGAACGTAAATTTACAAATCAAAAAATTACAGCTCAAAAAATTAAGGAAGAATTTTTGACTTCGATGAGACTATGATAGAATGGGGGGAAGACGGGGAAAACATGGAGCATTTTTTTTAAAAAAACGCCCGGATCGTTCGAAAATGGGTCAAAGACATCAAACAGGGGTTTTCAAAATTTTCAAGCGCCCGCCTTGAATACTCGCGACCGATTGCGTTTCAAATCTCAAGCGCGCCTTTGAATTTTTTAAAAAAAAACAACGTTTCAGGTTGGATCAAGCTTTTCACATACCTGTCTTGGCATGGACCCACTTAAAGCAACCTGAAACAAAACGATTGATATCACTTTATTTTATCATTTAATAATCACTCATGAAAACCGGGTTTACAAAGGATGATTCAAATCCGCGACAATCTGTTTGGCAAGGCTGCTCGCCCCCTCAAAGAGACTCCCTCTGATATTTTTCGCAGTAATGGCCTGCTTGGTGAACGTAAAAAACTTTCGATAAATACTGTTTCCAGGACTAATCGGGTTTGAATCATTGGGTCTTTTCCTGAATTCAGACAATTTTTTTGTTTTTGGATACATCTTGACAGAGGCATTGACGATAAGATTGCCTGACTCAAGGCGGTAGTTAACGCGTGTGAATACTACGACGCTCGCTTTTGATTTATCAAAACTGATCCTTTGTTGAGAATTTGAATCAACCGTTTCAAGGCGAATGGGCAACTCGAATTTGATTGTCGAAACTTTTGGAATTTCATGTGAAAGGGCTTTCAGCATAACGGTTCTAAAATTATAATTTTGTAACTGTTGAATGATTGGAGCCGATTCTTTCTTCGCTGAGGACCGGCGCGATGAATCAATGGCCACGCATACCAACGCGCCGATGAGTCCGCCGCCGCCCGGATTTGTCGGAGTAACGGTAATGTCAAGATTGTTTTGTGGGATAAACAGTATATTTTCGGCCGAATCCATATGTCTTTGGACATTTTTCGTCAAGGGAATTTGAGGGGCCGCGCAACCTGCCATCAACGCCAAACCGCTTATAAATAATGATAATCGAAAAAACATAAAGACCTCCTTTTGCGTGTTATGTGTTTGTAATTTTTCTATATTTCCCAAAGTCTTCAAATCGCATGTGATCCACACAATCCACATTTTTCTAAAATTTATCAATCTTTTTGATCGGAAAAAAAGATAAAAATAGAAAAAATCTAAAAACCCCTTGGGACCAAAATCCTTTGATTGGATTTCAAATCTCACAGGGATAAAGCCAATATTTCTGCTCGTATTTTTTATATTTGTCATTTCTGAAAATTTGTGGCACGATGGCCCCATCCCACTCTTCCCCCGCCGACCCTGTCACAGGAGATAAGAACCCTGAAAGGTCAGGCCAATTCAATCCATTGAAATAACCATGTAAAAATAAAATCAAGGGGCATGGATGGCATCTTCATTGAGCGCCGAAGCAATCATGAAATCCGAATCATTTCCGGGAATCAAGGCGGGAACGGCCCGCCTTGAGGATATCCTGAACGGCCCGTCATATCGGGCGGTTTCCCAAGAAAGGTGGCCTGTCACCCCCCCATCGGGTGAAATGGCTGTGGACGAATGGCCCCCTGACGCCGCCTCAGTTCTTGTTTTGGGGCTGCATCACCCAAAGGACACGCCTGGGTTGGACCGGTGGGATGGCGGCAACACCCCAGGCAACCGCCAGCTCATGGAAATCTCCGATTTTCTAAAACAATGGTTTGAAGAGGAACACGGAATCCATGCGAGCCCTCTTCCATATCATACAGAACGGGGAGGGTTATTTTTAAAAGACGCCGCGGTTCTGTCTGGACTGGGCGTTATCGGCCGAAACAACCTCCTGCTGAATCCAAACTGGGGCCCCCGCATCCGGCTTCGGGCCATTCTCATCGGAGAAAAAAAGCTGGAGCCATCCAGACCCGTTGAGGGATTCACGCCGTGCGACGCCTGCGGCGACATATGTCATAACGCCTGTCCGCAAAACGCTTTTTCCACGGGCCTTTATCACAGACCGAGTTGCATCAGACAGATGGACGCCGACAGAGCCGAGTCCATGCCCGACGAAAAAAACGGCGAAACGCTTTTTCAATACTGCCGCGCCTGCGAATTCGTCTGCCCGGCGGGAGCATGACGACGAAAAAATCCAAAAACGGGCGAGCGCAAAAATTTTAATCCGTTCATGAAACCTCAAGTTTCAAGAGGAAGGCAACATGCCCCGGCGGTGGCCTTGAAATGCGTTTTATGATAGGGTCCATTATGGAGACAAACCCAGGGGGAATGCGATTTATGATGTTTCGAATATTTCGAATGGACCGAATGGACCGAATGGACCGAATGGACCGAAGGCGTCTGAAAACCCCTTTTTTAACAAACAGTCCCAATGCGTCAAAAGGGAGGAAAAAAAATGAAGACTTTTGCCGACAACGCGTACGATCTTTTACGGAAGGTTCCCAAAGGGCGAGTGACGACCTATAAAGAGATCGCCCATGCCATGGGAACCAAATCATATCAGGGGGTCGGTCAGGCCATGAAGAAAAATCCCCATGCGCCGGAGGTTCCCTGACATCGGGTGGTCGCCTCATCCGGTCGGATTGGGGGATTTCAAGGAGAGCGCTCGGGAGCGCCCATACAGAAAAAAATAAAAATGCTCAAAGACGAAGGGATTGAGTTTAACGACGGAAAGGTGAAAAATTTCAAAGACGTTCTTTTTCGATTCTCACCGCCCTGAATTTTCACCGCCAGTTTGGCCTGGGTGAGCAGTTCCGGAGTCAGCGCCTGATCAAAGTGGGTCTGGCCAAGCAGGGATTTTTCATAACTCTAATTTTCAATCTGGTGAATGAGGACATTCTTCGACCAGCCGAACTTACGGGTCATGCGGATGTAAAACTCTCGCTCCAGAGAATTTTTGCAGCGAGCCATGACAACCAGATTCTTGGCCCAACTGATCGCTCCAACCATCGGTTGGAGTTTTGAATCGTCATGATATTCAAGATAAAACGGCCGCATATACCAGAGGTTCTGGACGGAAAATCCCCGAACGCCGGGAAACTCCGACTGAAGGTCAGATACAAGTTGCTGTACGACGGACTTTCCCCAGCCTTCGACCTTTTGCCTCTCCGCATATGATGAGCCTGGCAGGATGAATTGGCCCTCAAAATGGCACGTTATTTTTCAGCGGGCCGATTAACCCCGGCAACGGCCGAAAGATACCATCAAGTGTGATGGCTCGCCCGGCAAATCAACCCCCCGCTTCTGTTGTTTTCAGGCCAAAAAAAAACCCGTCTGACCAAAGCGACTCTCTGGCCAGACGGGTTTTTTTTATTTATAAAAATTGGTGGAGGCGGCGGGAGTCGAACCCGCGTCCGCAAATATTCCACTCAGACGTCTACATACATATCCTGGAATTTAAATTTCGCTTTTCTCATCTCCTCCGGGCGGGATGTGAGAAAAGCTATCCTGAAGGGTTTTAACCGATGCGGCATCAGGAAACATGCATCGGCGGTCCTGCTAGTCGACGCCCTTTCCGGGATCGCAGGAGTCTCCCGGGAGGACGTTAGCCTAAGCGGCTAAAGCGTAGTTATAATCGTCTGCGATTATTTTATGCCCCGCCTTTTTTACGAGTCGGCAGGAACCTCGGTATGCAATCTGAATTTCTTTATCCCCGTCGAAGCCGTTTCGCCCCCTTTAAAATTAAAATTGGTCTGAAATTGGTCTGAAATGTCATGTTCGTTTCAAGAGATTCACTTCGCTAAATAAACATTACACACATATAATAAGTCGGTATTTTTATATTTCAATAGCTCCGGGCATTATATTTCCCCGGATTAATTTTTTTTTACCGGATTGATTTTATTTTCACCGGGTTGGTTTTGTTTTTAAATAGCCCGGATTTTTTTATTTTAGCCTCAGCATTTTTTTTGATCGCTTGGCGGCGTTGGACAGGGGATAGCTCTTCACAGTCTTTTCAAAAAACCCGATGGCGTGGGTATGCTGATTCAACGAATAATAGGACATGCCGATTTTAAACAGGGAATCCGGGATTTTATTGCTCAGTTTATACTTTTCCACCACTGTGGAAAAAGATTCCATCGCCCCGGTGTAGTTTCCCATCATGTAAAGACATTCCCCCATCCAGTAGCGGGCGTTGTCTGTGAAATTGTCCGAATACGTATTGACATATGTCTTGAAAAGGTTGAAAGAGGCGTCGTATCGTCTATCCATAAAATAGTTCAACGCATTTCCATAAAGAATCATATTTTCAGTGGCGCCATACTTTTCCGTAAACTTTTTCAATCGTTCATCCATGCCTGAGGACATTGGCTTTTCAGATGAGTCATGGCTTTCCAGAGGCTGGATCACCACAGGGCCGTCCGATTCCGCCGATGGTTTTGTCAACCCCCTTGTCAACCCCATGGGCTTTTCCATTTCCATAGGCTTTTCCATTTTCATGGGCTTTTCCATTTTCATGGCCGGGCTTTTTGATTTTTGAAATGCCAGGATAATCGCGTCCCAGGCTTTTTGTGAATTTTCGGACGCCCGGTCCTGCAAATCCGCCATGCTTCGAATCTGATCAGCCAGATTCTCCCCCTGGGGGCTTGATCTGTACTCCTTGCTGGCGATGTCATAATAGTTTTTTGAAGTCTCGTACTCCGGCAGAGCCACCACTTCCGGCCCCATGTTTTCCGCCACTTTCATGGCCACTTCAGCGTCTTTAAGATACTCTCGGGTCACCCTGTCCTTGTTAAGATCCCTTAACGCGCAACCGGTTGAAACAAACGCCATTGACAAACAAATCAGTATAATTTTTTTCATTTTACACGCCCCTGTCCTTGATTCTGTTAATATTGTCAGGCCATAGGTTTAAGATTGGGGTTTGCCCATAAATACGTTTCCCATTTTGAAAGCTAAGGGTTCACTGAAAAATAATGCGCCATTGTGAGCGGACCCCATTATGAGCGAAGCCCATTATAAGCGAAGCATAGCTAAATCAAATAGTCATAAAAAACAGCAAATAGCAAGCGATTTCATTTTTTTCCCAAAAAAAATCGCCCAAACTAAAGTGGATCGATCGGATGTTTTAAAGCGTCATCAGCGAGTCAAACATCCATTTGGATATCACATACGTCCATGACACGGTGTCTGTTATTTCTTTTCTCCTGTTTTTTTCAGCCGTCATCTCCTTGGCCCCGGCGTCCCCGGACGCGTCTGGACCCGTCTTTTTTTCCAGTTTTGGAAATACGACCGAAGCCTTGAAATAATATAGCTCCTCGTTTAAAGGATCGGGTCCCCCGACCTTTATCCCGTAAACCGTTCCATCATACAGGCGATAGTCGTAGAAAAGGGGCGCCCGAGAAAATATGGGCTCAATCTCTTTTACGCTCAGAGGGTCCAGAACATCATCCGCCTGAAAAGAGGAAAGGGCTCTGAACATGGCGTCGGCCTCCTCCTCTTTGGCGGCTTTGGAATTTTTCCCGGCCGCCGCTCCCGTAAACACAGGGCGCTCGCCCCTGGAAGGTCTTTTCAGGGTGAACTCTTTTTTTATTTTTCCTTTTTTTCTGGAAAATCCGGTGATCTGCTCGATGTCCTCCGGGGCTATTTTCAGAAATTTTTTATCGATCCATTGGGCCGGTTCCGTCTCAATAAAGCTGAAGGCTTTGTCCGCCACATGAATCATGGGCCGGCCCTGAATCCGAACATACGATCCACCCCCCCCGGATGAGACGCTTCGCGATTTCCCCAGGGTCGCGTCCGCCATCACGCCCCCCTGGTCATTTTTAAAAACGACTCTGACCCCGACGCCGGTCTTTGCCCCGGTTTCAGTCTCTTTTTCCGGCGTCTTCAGATTCAACCGGGATACGGCGTCGTCGGACGCGGAAAATTCCCGTCCCGATTTAAGCCCGCCCACCTTTTTTATAAATGTGGCCAACTTGTCAAAATCCGCTGGATGGCCCCATCGATTTTGAACCGTCCAGACCGATTCCCCTTTTGATATCACAACGCCAGAGTCGGGCCCCGTTATTTCGACTTCCGCGATTTTATTCAGGTCCAGATTCTCAAAAAGGAATTTTTCCCCGGTCTGCGAGGATATGTTTTCATTCTCCCGGACCCCGAAAAAATAGGCCGCAAAAAAGGCGGCGCAAAGGACAATAAAAAGAATGAGACATGTTTTTAATTTCACGATCTTCCTCCGGTTTTATCTTTGCCAAACTCATAAAAAATCCAATCCGCCGAATGATCGCCCTTTTTTACAAGCGCGTCATCGCCCGCGAGCCCTGTCACGATGTCTTCTCCTTTTGCTCCTTTTGCTCCCGCATCCGTCGCCTCCGGGAAATGGCGAAGAAAAGGCCCGCGATTCCAATGAGAATCGGCGCAAAGAAAATGTTGAAAAACTTGACTTTCCGTCCAAGGGACTCAATCTCCGACCTTAAATTTTTTCGGACGTCTTTCAACTCCCTGTTGATTTGCCGCCGTTGCTCTTTGAATTTTTCTACCTCATGTTCCTGAGAGGCGCTGATGATAAATTTTTGGGATTCGTTTTTCCGCCCTTCCAGCTCCCCCAGCTTTCCGTTGAGCTCCTCCACCTTCCGGATCAATTCCCGCTCCCGATCCAGCCATTTCATCCGGGCCTCTTCCTGAAGCCGCAACACCCGGTCAAACGGTTTTCTAAACTCTCCCCTGGATCGTATATCGATGAGGCTCTCATTTCCGCATAGCATTTCAGCGGCGTTCAATAAAAAGTTCAAATTGTCGTTGAAAATGCTGACGGTCTGAAACCCGAGAAAATTTTGCCGTTGCAGATAATAGGGATCGTAGAGCATATCCGAGTCTCCCACCAGGACAATGACCGATTCTTTGGGCGCCGTTGCCTTTCCCATATCTTTTTCAACGATATCCTCTGAAGAACTCCCAAAGGCCTTTGGAAAACGCCCCCGAACCGTCGCCGCCAGATCCCGTCTCTTCTCCCCGGATTTAAACATGTTTCGGATATCCTCCGTGCTCAATCGCACCTGAAAATTTTCCACAAGGGCGGAGTTGACGGTGGAGGAGAGCAGGGGCTCATAGGCGAACGAACTCCCCTCCATTTTTTTATTAAACACCCCGGCCGTGGGCAAAAGCATGGTCTCCAGCCTGGCGGTGATCAGGTGATCCGGATTAAACGCCTCGGGTTGAAGGGAAAGCCACAACAGATTATCTTCCTGCTGGTTGTTCCCTCTGGACAACAACGTGCTGTAGTTGAAATCCGCCAGGATCTTCTCCTTTTCCATCGCGACCCCCCACGATGCCAGCAGATCATCAAACAAGGCGGCGGACGCGCCCCGTTGAAACGGCGAGGGGTCGGCCATGGGGTGCGGATCAATAAAGGCCAGGACATTCCCTCCCTTTGAAACATAATCATCCACCTGGCGAATCATGGCATCCCCGACCTTTTCCGGATTGACAAGCATCAGAAGGTCCAGGTCGTCGGGTATGTTTTCCCCGTCAGGCGAAAGCGGAGTCACCTCGTATGTTTTTTTCAGCTCCTCCACAAACATCCAGGGCCCCTTCCTTTGGCCGGCCGGATTGGACGATCTCATCCCAAAGACCGGAAGGCGGCTGAGAAGGCCGATTTTTTGTTTTTCCGGAGATTGAATGCGGGTGATCATCCGCGTCACGTTGTATTCCAGACGGGTCTCCTCCGCCGGGTCCATAAAGGGGATCGTCTCTTCCCGCTCCGCCGCCATCACCGCCAGACCCAGCCACAGTCTCTCCCCCCCAGGGGTATCGATGCCTCTGACGCCGTAGCGCTCGGCCCATTCCTCTTCTTCGGAATCGGGTTTCGGGTCATAAATTTCAAGGGTGATGGCGCCCTTGCCCTGACGCTCGTATTCCCTTAAAAAATTGATGGCCCGTTTCGCGTAATTTTTGATGTAAGACGGCGTTCCCGGATTATCTTTTGTGTAAAACACTTTAAACACCACATCTGTTTTCATGTCGGATATGATTTTTTTTGTGCTTTGGGACAACGAGTACTGGCTCTCCTTTGTCAAATCCAGACGGACGTTCACCGCTGAAAAGACGATATTGATGGCAATGAGTATGAAAAAAACCAGAATCAATCCCCCCGCTGAAAAAAGCGGGTCCATAAAACTTTTTTTACTGTCGGACATAGTATTTTTTTGCCTCCGTTTTCAGGGAGCTTGTGTTAAGGGCTCGCTCAAAAATAACGTTGCATTTTGAGGGTCAATTCATCCCGCCTGGCTCATCACATATGGATGGCCGTGCTTTTTTACGAATTTATCATATATGGATAAGCTCGTAAAAACTCGGCGGATTTAAGCGGCCCTTCGGTTTTGAAGGATCACGCTGTTGGCCAAAAGCATAAAGAAAATCACTGATATATAATAAAGGATATCCCGCAGATCCAAAACCCCCCGGGCGAGGGACATGAAATGGGCGGTGAAACTCAACCCGGAAACCATGTCCACAAACCAGACCGGGGCCCATCCCGAAATAGCCGCGGTGACCGGGGCATGGCCCGCCAGGACAAAAAAGAAATTGACGCCGATGGCCAAAATAAAACTGACCGCCTGGTTTTGGGTCATGGCCGACGTCATAATTCCGACGCTCAAAAAGGCTCCGGCCATCAAAAAACTTCCCAGGTAGCCGCCCAGCATAGCGCCCACGTCCGGGGAGCCGAGGTACATGGCGGTCAGGGGCATGGGAAATGTGAGAAGCAGGGCGATTCCGATGAAGGCCCACGCCGCCAGAAATTTGCCCAGAATAATGTCAAACAAAGAGACCGGAAACGTCAAAATCAATTCGATGGTCCCCATGCGCCGCTCCTCGGCCCAAAGCCTCATGGCCACGGCGGGAATCAACGCCAGAAACACCCAGGGGTGCCATTGAAAAAACCCTTCCAAACCGGCGTGCCCAGATTCAAAAAAACGGCTGACATTGAACGTAAAAAACCCCAGAAGCAGCAGAAAAAAAATTAAAAACAGATAGGCCACCGGAACTGAAAAATACCCCTTCAGCTCTCTTTTAAATATGACCGAGATATGGTTCATGGATTCTTTTATTTTCATGATCATCCTTATGTGGTTAGCTCTCTGAACAGATCATCCAGTCTTCCCTGTTGGATGACCACCGACTTTGGCGTCTGATCATTGGCGGCCAGGGACGCCGTTATATTTCCCTCAATGGGCGCGGACGGATCATCGGGACGCGCCTCGATCTCAATCTCCCCGACCTTAAAACCCGTCTGCCGGGCCCATTTGACGCCCGGGGTTTTTTTTATGCATGACAACGCCGCGCCAGGGTCCGCCGTCTCATCGAAAAGAATGCGGACCGCGCCATGATTCGACGCCATTTTTTTCAAATTTTCAGGGGTCTCATCCGCCACAATGCGGCCATTTGAAATAATAATGGCCCGCGTGCAGAGGGCCTCGACCTCATCAAGAATATGGGTGGAGATGATCATCGCTTTTTTCTGACTCATTTCGCGGATCATCATCCGAACCTCATGCTTCTGATTGGGGTCCAGACCATCGGTGGGCTCATCCATGATCAGATATTCGGGATCGTGGAGAATGCTCTGGGCAAAGCAGACCCGTTGCTTAAACCCCTTGGAAAGGGTCGATATGGTCTGATGGGTCACCTGGCCCAAAAAACATTTCTCAATGGCCCCACCTATTTTTCCGGTCTTCTCCGCGCCTTTAAATCCCCGGATCCCGGCGCAGAAATCAAGATAGTCAAACACGGTCATATCTGGATAAACCGGTGCGTTTTCAGGCAGATATCCCGTTTTTTTTCGCGCGGCCACCGGATCCGAAGCCACATCATGCCCTCCGATGGACGCCGAACCTCTTGTCGGGGAGATATACCCCATAATCATCCGCATGGTGGTCGATTTCCCGGCGCCGTTGGGTCCTAAAAAACCGAGTATTTCTCCCTTTTTAATGGAAAAGGATATCCCGTCCACCGCCCTGTTCGGCCCAAAATCCCTGGTCAGATCAATCGCCTCAATCATAGACTTTATATGCCCCCAATCTGTCGAACCCTGTTGCTTTTTTCGCAGGAGATATTATATTATTAAAAATATATCTCCGCGTTGATCGACGATTTAATTTTTTCAAACGACCCTTTTTAAAAATCGACGATACCCAATGCTTAATTATTAAAATGTTTAATCATTAAAGATAAACACAACATAAACCCTTGTTTTTTTGCGCTTGCCACAGTATAAAAACTATTGTATGTTTGTCAAGCGTTTTAAAAATTTTTCAGGCGGCCCTTTTTTTGGGGCGGCCATGAATGACACCCTCGTAAAAAAGCGCCGACTGGCAAGCAGACACCACATTGCATAATTTAAATGCTCATTCATTACGGTCACTTGCAGACTGGATGGGGAACAAAACCCAACCTGTCGAATTTTTTACGACGCCATCATCATTGATCATAATACCCATACACCATACCAAAGAACAAAGGAAATATAATGAAAGATGGCTCCGAAAAAAGCCAGGCCAAAAACAGAGCATGGGATTTTTTCGCCTCCGTGAAGCTGACGGTGGCGTTGCTGTTGACCCTTGCGTTCACTTCAATTATAGGAACATTGATTCCTCAAAACAAAGATTTTTCATTTTATCACATGGAGTATGGCGAGGCCGCCCATTTCCTTTCGTCCGCAGGCATTTTCGACATGTACCACTCCTGGTGGTTTCAGCTTCTGATTTTGCTCATGGCGGTCAATATAATAGTATGTTCAGCGGACCGTCTTTCCGGAACCTGGAAAATAGTCTTTCACAAAAAAGGCCTGTTCAGCAAAGAGCGTTTCAGAAAACATCCATCCCGCATTGAATTTCAAAAGGCCCGTTCCCCGGAAACCCTGAAAGACGTTTTTCAACCCCTGGTCTCAAAGGGATTTGGTTTTTTCAAAACAGAGACGGTGGAAAACGGTTTCGCGCTCCTTGCGGAAAGACGCCGCTGGGGTCGCATGGGGGTTTACGTCGTTCATTTAAGCGTTCTGGTTCTTTTGACCGGGGCGTTGACCGGATCATTTTTTGGTTTCGATGGCTACGCCAACATACCCGAAGGGGGCGAAACCGATATCATACGGATGCGAGACTCGGAAAAGACCCTGAAACTTGATTTTAAAATACGTTGCGATGATTTTGACGTCAGTTTCTATAAAACCGGCGCCCCCAAAGAATACCGATCCCGGCTCTCCATTGTGGAAAATGGCGCCGTGGCCCTCACAAAGGACATCATCGTCAACTCCCCCTTAAATTACAAGGGGATTAGAATGTTTCAATCCAGCTACGGCCGAATCCCGTCACGACATGTCACACTCAGTTTTACCATGGCGGCCTCTGGAATGGTTTACACCCAAAAAATGAACATGGGGGAGACCATCCAGCTCCCTGAGGATATGGGGACATTCACCACAAAAAGCTTCGACAACGCGTTTAATTTCAGAGGGCACAATATCGGGGCCTCCTATAGCGGAATCTTTGCGCCAAAAGACGGGGAGCCGGTGGAAGTGACGCTGCCTCTTAATTTCCCATCCTTCGACAAAATGCGGCGGGATAAGGTCGTCATCTCTGTGGCCGGGGAGGACAAACGGTATTACACCGGTCTGCAGGTGACAAGTGATCCGGGAGTGCTTATTGTATATATTGGATTCATTATGATGATCATCGGATTTTATATCTCTTTTTTCATGGCTCATGAACAGATTTTTGTCGAAATCAAAGAGATAAAAAACGGCGACAAAAAAAGCGCCGTCACCGTGGCGGGCATATCCAGCAAAAATATGCTTGGAATCAGACGGAAGGTTGAAACCCTTTCGGAGAAACTGATGAATTCGTAACACGGGTTGATTTTTTTTGCGACGCCATCTCAATACTCGCAGGAAAGGTCTCGCTCAAATATCCAGGGGCTCGGATGAAAGATACGAGTCCCCAAAACAACGAAAGGCGAAAAATTTAAGCGATGAACAGCTCACATATTTTATCCATCACGACATTTATTTACGGCTTTTCGGCCGTTCTTTACATAGGGGCCTGGATTTTTAGAAAATCCTTTGCGTCAAGAATCGCCTCATTCGCGCTGATCACCGGCGCGCTGCTCAACACCGCCGGATTTGCGGCGCGTTGGGCCGAATCATACAAAATAGGCTTTGGCCACGCCCCTCTCTCCAATATGTATGAGTCCCTGGTCTTTTTTTCATGGGCCATTGTGGTTCTCTACATATTTCTGGAATATCGGCACAAATTTCGCATTATAGGGGCGTTTGTGGTCCCCCTTGCGTTTTTGTCCATGGCCTACGCCTCCCTGTTGAACGACCAGATTCAACCCCTTATACCGGCGTTGAAAAGCAATTGGCTCATCGCCCATGTCATCACATGTTTTCTGGGATACGCCGCTTTTGCCATCGCCTTTGTCACCAGCTCCATTTATCTTTGCAAAAAAGAGGACGGCGATGAAAAAAGCCCGACCCGTTCCCTGCTTCCCAAAAAAAGGGATCTGGATGAGCTGGGATACCAGATGGTCATGTTCGGCTTTCTTTTCCTCACCGTCGGCATCGTTACGGGCGCGGTCTGGGCCAACTCCGCATGGGGCCGATATTGGGGATGGGACCCCAAGGAGACATGGTCTCTGATCACCTGGTTTGTTTACGCCACACTGCTTCACGCCAGAATACTTCGGGGGTGGGCCGGCAGACGGATCGCATGGTTTGCCATCATGGGTTTCGCCGCTGTTTTATTCACCTACATGGGCGTCAATTACCTGCCGGGGTTGCACAGTTACGGATAATGAAAATTGATGGCGTCGTAAAAAGTAAAGATAAGTTGGGTTGCTTCGCTTAACCCAACCTACAAGTGACCGTAATTAATCAGCATCTGAATTATGCAATGTGGCGTCTGGTTGCAAATCCGATTTTTTCTGAAAAAAACGCGGGAAGGTGGATGGCGCATTTTGTCGCTCGGCGTGGACATTGAGAAAAAATCCAAAAAAAAAGGCGGCCATATCAAATGGATTTAAATCCGTTTAATATGGCCGCCCTACATCATTTTAATATAGCCGCCCTCCATCATTTCCATGCCAGGCCGACGCGCCAGCCAACGGCTTATTTTCCAAGCGCCTCCATCACCCGTTCAACCACCCTTTCCGGGGTGAAGCCGAATTTCGCCATCACCTCTCCTCCGGGGCCGGACGCTCCAAAACCGGTCATGCCGATCATGGCTCCACGATTTCCGGTGTATTTTTCCCATCCCATGGGTATTCCAGCCTCAACGGCCAGGCGCGTCGGGACATCCGGGTCAATAATCTGATCCCGCTCCTCTGGTCCCAATTTGTCGAAAAGCTCCCAACTGGGCATGCTGACCACTTTGGCCCCCACCCCTTTTTCAGCGAGCTTTTTTCCCGCTTCAAGGGATATGTGGACCTCTGATCCGGTGGAGATGATGATGACATCCGGTTTCCCATCCGGTTCCAAAAGGATTCGAGCCCCACCCGCAAGGGCGGCGGGCGCCTGTTTTCCATCTCTTAAAATTGGCAAATTCTGGCGGCTCAATATCAACGCCACCGGCCCGCCTGGATTTTCCACCGCGATTTTCCAGGCCTCCCAGGTTTCCAGAGCATCCGCCGGTCGGATCACCGTCAGGCCGGGAATGGCTCTCAAACTGGCCAGATGCTCCACGGGCTGATGCGTGGGGCCGTCTTCTCCCACCGCGACGCTGTCATGGGTAAAGACGTAAATGACCGGCAACTTCATCAACGCCGCCAGACGGATGGCCGGGCGCATGTAATCAGCAAACACAAGAAACGTCCCGCCAAACGGTTTCAATCCCTTGTGCAGGCTCATCCCGTTCATAATGCTTCCCATGGCGTGCTCCCGAACCCCAAAACGAATATTCCGGCCATCCAGGCTGGTTTTCTGGAAATCATGGGAGGATTTGATGATGGTGTTGTTTGAAGGCGCCAGGTCCGCCGAGCCCCCCATCAGCGCCGGAATTTTTTCCGCCATGGCGTTCAACGCTTTTCCAGAGGCGGCCCGGGTGGACATAGAGCCGGAGACATCCGAAAAATCAACGAGAGGCTCTTTGAAAAACCCCTCATAATCCCCGGCCATATCCCGCTGAAACCGGTGGGCGGCGTCCGGGTCCAAGGTCTTGAAATCATCGTATTTTTTCATCCACGCCGCTTCGGCCTCTTTCCCTTTTTCCACGCATTTTCCAAACTCTTTCAGCGCGTCGTCCGGCACAGAGAAAAAGGCGTCGGCCGGCCATTTAAAATTTTCTTTGACCAGACGCGTCTCTTCTTTTCCCAGAGGCGCTCCGTGGGCGTCTGAGGAATCCTGTTTGTTGGGGCTGCCAAAGGCGATGTGAGTCTTAAGAAGAATCAGGGACGGTCGGTTCGTCTCCCCCTTGGCCCGGGTCAGCGCCTCTGAAATCGACTGAAGATCGTTTCCGTCCTCCACTCTGAACACATCCCAGTTGAACGCGGCGAATCGCGCGGCGACATCTTCGGTAAAGGCGATGTCTGTTCCCCCTTCGATGGATATCCCATTGTCATCGTACAGGCAAATCAGCTTTCCCAGCCCCAGATGTCCGGCCAGGGAAGCGGCTTCGCTGGAGAGCCCCTCCATCAAATCTCCGTCGCCGCAAAAAACAAAGGTGTGGTGATCCACGATCTGGCCATCCGGTCTATTGTAAACGGCCCCGAGATGGCGCTCGGCCATGGCCATTCCAACGGCGTTGGCAAATCCCTGACCCAACGGGCCGGTGGTGGTCTCCACGCCGGGGGTGTGTCCAAATTCAGGGTGCCCCGGAGTCCGGCTTCCCCACTGGCGAAACTGTTTGATATCGTCAAGGCTCACGCCATAGCCGGTCAGATGCAACAGGCTGTACAGGAGCATGGACGCGTGCCCCCCGGACAGGACGAACCGATCTCTATCGATCCAATCCGGATTTTTTGGGTTGTGCCTCAACATTTTTGTCCAGAGGACATATCCCGCCGGGGCCAGCCCCATGGGGGCCCCAGGATGACCGGAAGCGGCCTTTTCAATGGCATCCACAGACAATAACCGAATCGTGTTGACACACCGTTCATCCAGATCAGATCCACTGCCCAAAAAATCTGCGCTCATGATAAAAATCTCCTTTTGGCGCGCGTCTTTTTGACGCGCTCACATATTATAAAATCGTGAAAATCCACGCGCCGCGCGTCTCTTTCCACATTTATTTCAACAAAAATTTTTAACTCTTAAAAAGAAAGATCAGATGGCCTAATGATCCGCGTTTTTTTGCGGGCCATCAAAAATCGCAAAAACCGCGGATCAAAGCCCTCTCATATGTTCGGGCCGAAGAGCGATTTTCCCGGCCAAAGCCTGGTCGATCAACTCCAAAGTGGCGGTTTTCTCCTTTGGAAGACGGGCCCGTATGGGAAGGTAATTCGAGGCGTGATTCGCATGAAAAAGCCCCCTGGAAAGATGAGTATGCTCAATCATTTCCCTCAATTCCGCCAGCATCTCCTCCGGGTCCGGCAGATGAAATTTTCCAGACTCAAAGTCGTCGTGCAACGGGGTTCCCGGAACCAGCATCAGACTTAACGCCCCCACGTAATCCGGGTCCATCAAAGAAAGAACCTCCCCGGTCCGCCGGCCGTGGATTTTGGAGCGCTCTTTGCCGGCGATCCCCAAAAGAACGGTCACGGAAAGTTTAAACCCGGCCTGTTTGGCCTTTTTTCCCATCTGGACCATAAAATCAGAGTCGCCCCCCTTTTTGATGTCTTTCAATGTGACGTCATCGCCGGTTTCCAGGCCCATGTATAAAATGCCAAGGCCATTTTCATTCAACGTTCTCAATTCCTCGTCGGATTTTAAAAAAAGGCTTTTGGCGTTGGCGTAGGCGCCGACCCGGGTGACCCAGGGAAGCCTTTTTTTGATCTGTTGAAGAATCGCCAGAAGTCGTTTTTGGGGTATGATCAACGCGTCGCCATCGCAGATAAAGACCCGGCGCTGCCGCTTGAAATGTTTGACGGCAAACTCAATGTCCTCCATGATGATGGAATCGGGTTTGATCTTGAACCGCTCGCCTTGATAGGTGATGCAAAACGTGCATTTATTGCGCGAGCATCCCACCGTCGCCTGCAACAGTATGCTCCCGGCCTCGCTGGGAGGTCTGATGATGTTTCCTTCGTAGTGCATGGGTTTTAAAAAACCTTTTTTATAATTTTCCGGGGAAAGCGGCCCCGTTCGCCCCGACTCCGCGCGGGGGAAAAGTTATGAATGGCCGCCTTTAAACGTAAAGTTCAGTATCACATGCGCCGGGCAAAAAAAAGCATAAAATCAATATGGCCGCCAGAAGAAACCGGCTCGCCCAACGCCCCGCCCTCTTTCAGTCGCTTTTGTCGGCCGTCGGGGCTAAGTTTAAAAACAGAATCAATGCCTCTGGTATGTCAGACGCCACATGTCATCGCCATTTCCCTTCAACAGGACGCTGGAACGAAGAATGGCGGTGACTCGAAACGGCCCCGCCATATCCCCTTCCCCGATAAAATCGCCATTAATGACCGCGACCCTGTCTTTGGGATGGATATCCCAGACAATGGCCTGAAGCGTCATGTTCGGATCGTCCAGCTTCGGAATATGGGTCTGGGGATCGGAAACCGGCGGGATTTTGGCCTGAGCCGCAGGGGATGCCGCCGGTTTGGCCGCCTGGGTCTCAACGACTGGACGGGCCGGGGGAGGATCGATTTTTTCCGGAGCCATGACCGATGGGGCCGGAGGGGGCGTCGAATAAACGAGGGGCTCCGGGGAATTTTTTTTCGCGTCAAACAAAAACCAGAGCGCCCCGGCCGCCACCAGAAGCGACGCCGCCAAAAAAAGTCCGCTGGAAATCACGCGGGAAAACGTTTTCCAACGCGTCTCTTTGATATTCCTCTGGCGAGGCCAGGGACGAAATTCATATTTTCCAGGGGCTTCGTTTTGAACTTTTTTTAACGCTCTTAATATTGAACTCATTGAGTGGTGTTCCCTTTTGCCTGGACAAGATGATCCAGGGCCATTTTTAATTCTTCCATGCTTTTTCTGATGTCGGATTGTGACGCGGGTTTTTTGATCAGCCATTCCCAAAAAGACGCCTCGCCCAAGGCCCGGTCCGACGCCACGACCTTTCGTATTTTAAAATTTCGTCTCTTTGAGTAGATGGTCACTCTGGAAAAAAGCCGTGAATAGGCGACTCTTTTTATATTTTTCGCCGGAAGAAAAATATTTTCCCCTGGACAGATCAGGGTGATCCCGTCGGAAAGAACGTCGGCAAAATAGCCCTCCTTTACCTTTCGCCCCTTTAAAAAGAGAACGCCCATGGCGGTGGGAAGAATCAGCGCCGCCACAATGCCCGCCCCCAAAAGAAAAACGCCCATATAAAAAGAGACGATCTCCACCAGAAGCTTTATCAGGGAGGGGGCTTGATGAACGGCGGAGGTGGCCACCGTGAAAAACCAGGACGCCAGACCCACGCCCCATTTCATAAAGACAAACACCTGGACAAAGACAACGGCCAGCGCCCAGAGTTTGGTGTTCCGGGTCCGGCTGTAAAAAAAAGCCGCGCCTTTGGGGTCGGCGTCCCAGCGCCGGCCCTTGATGGCTGAAATGATGGCGTAGCCAAACTCTTCAAATATGGAATACATCACCGGAACCACCACCAGGGTCAACATGGTCGCAAAGGCCAGCCCAAAGATAATGACCACCCCCAGACTCTCCCACAATTCATCAATGATGGTCAACGTCAAAATTCCGCCGATGGTTGAAAGGGTGGTGGAGATGATGGGCCGAAGCCGTTGCCGCCCGGCCGATACAATGGCGTCGAATATATCCAGGCCGGTTTGCCGCATCCGGTTGATGCAATCCACCAGCACGATGGAGTCATTGACCACGATTCCCGTCAGGCCCACCAGCCCCACAAAACTCATGATTGAAAAATGATTTCCCGTGACCAAAAGCCCAAACACCGCGCCGACAATGGAAAGGGGGAGCGCCGTCATGATGGCGAATGGCTGCAACCAGGAATTAAACTGGGTCACCAGCAGGGTGAAAATAAGAATAAAGGCGATCATGTACGCCAGTTTCAGGCTGCCAAAAGATTCTTCGGTCTCTTTTTGATGCCCCCCGAATGTCATGGAGTAGCCCTCTGGAATCTTAAAGGGAGCCAGTTTTTTCTTTAAGTCCTGGGTGATTTCAACGGCGGGTCGCCCCTGATTTTGAGCCGTGATCCGAACCACGCGCCGTCGATCCATGTGCCGTATGGCGCCGATGCCGGGGAACCGCTGAAATTCGGCGATATTCGCCAACGGAACCAAGGCCCCTGAATCCGAGCGCAATTTAAAATTAACCAGCGCCGCCTCGCTGTCTCTGTGTTCCGGGGCATATCTGATCCTTAAATCGTATGTCCGGGACAAATCATGTTCATCCCGTATTTCCCGTATCTCCAATCCGGCGGTGGCGGCCCTGAGACTGGTGGCGATGGTCTCCATGGAGACCCCCAGCAAAGCGGCCTGGGACCGGTTGATCAAAACCCGAAGCTCCGGGGGCGCGTCTGAAAAATCATCTTTGATGTCAATGGCTCCGGGCAAGGCGCCCAGGGTTTTTTTTATTTTCGATGTGACGCTCCGAAGGACATCGGTGTCCGGACCCGTGAGATTCACCACCACCGGAGCCGTCGTCGGCGGGCCCCATTGCAAGGGCCGAAACCGGATGGCGGCGCCGGGTATGGCGTCAAAAAAAGGCCTCAACCGAGCCTGTATCTCCTTGTGCGTGGGCCGGGCAAACTCCTTGCCGTCTGTAAGCTCCACCGTGATTTCCCCATAGTTGCTGATCCCCTCGGCGCCGAATGTGACTTCGAGGGCGCTTTGCCCCTTGCTTCCAATGGTGGAGACCACCTGGGCGGCTTCCGGCACGTTCTCCTTGATCAATTTTTCCACTTTCCGGGCGATGGCGTCGGTGACATCCACCTCGGTTCCGGCCGGGGTTTCAACGGTGACATAAATATAGTCAAAATCGACTTCCGGAAACATTTCGACTTTCACCATTTTCAAACCGAGCATGGCGACGGCCCAGACCAAAGCGACCAGGGTGACGACCATCAGAAAACCCCGGTGGTTAAGCGCAAAGGAGACGCCGGACACGTATATTTTTTTCAACCGCCGCAAATCGTCTTCCGGATTCACCAAACGACCCTTTTTTTCAGCCCGTTTCATAAACCGGGCCAGAATCAACGGGTTGGCGATCAACGCCACCACCAGGGAGGCCAGAAGGGCCAGCGACACGGTTTTGGGCAAAAAACCCATGTATTCTCCGGTGACCCCGGTCATCAAAAGCATGGGCAAAAAAGCCGCCATAGTGGTTAAGGTGGCTGAAATAACCGGAAGCGCGATCTCGGCGGCGCCTTCCACCACCGCCGTTATCCTGTCTTTTCCGCTCTGATATTTATGATAGATATTCTCCACGACAATAATGGCGTTGTCCACCAGAAGACCGATGCAAAGCACCAGAGCAAAACGAACCATGTTGTTGTTGGACAGGCCAAAGGCGTTCAAAAATATAAACGTCATCAAAAGGGAGAGGGGAATGGACAGGGAGGTGATGATGGAATTCCGCAACCCCATGGCAAAATAAAGGACGCATATGACTATCAGAAGCCCGAACACCGCCGAGTTGTTCATGGCGTCAAAGCCCTGGCGGATGTATTTGGCCTGCTCCGCCGTGACCACGGAGACGACGCCTGCGGGAAACCCTTTTTCAAGCTCCTTGATCCTGGCGCGGATGGCGTCCGAGGTTTCCAGTATGTTGGCCCCCGCCCTTTTTTTAACGGCGATGGACGCCGAGGATTTTCCGTCCACCCTGGAATAACTGACATCTTCGGAATGCCCGTCCACCACCATTCCCAGATCCTTGACCCGGATCAGCCGCCCCTGATGTTTGATGACGGCCACCATCTCGTAATCCTTGACGTCTTTGATCTCGGTCAAAGTTCTCAACATGAACCGGCGGGGGGACGTGTCGATTTGTCCGGCGGGGATATTGACATCCGATCTTTTCACGGCGTTGAAGACATCCAGTATGTCCAGGCCATATTGATTCAGCCGAAACGGGTCCAGGTAAATTTGGATCTCCCTGGTTTTTCCCCCGGAGACATCCGCTGAAAGAACCCCGGGGAGAAGCTCAAGCTCGTCGGCCGCGTCCAACGCCAGGTTTTTCAGGCGAATCGGGTCAAGATCGCCGGCAATGGAGATCAGTATGATGGGCAGATCGCTGAAATTAATCTCCTCCACGCTGGACTCCTCGGCGTCTTTGGGAAGGTCTTTTCGCACATCGACCACTTTTTCCCTGACCCTCTGGATGGATCGCTCCAGATCCGCCTCCACATCAAAATCGACCACCACCACAGAGACCCCTTCAGAGGATGAGGAGCGTATTTCATCCACATTTTTCAGGCTGGAAAGCTCTTCTTCGATGGGATTGGTGATCAGGCTCTCAATTTCGCCGGGGGACGCGCCGATGTAGGGCGTGACCACGATGGCGTGGGGCGCGGATATCTCCGGCTCCCCCTCCTTGGGCATCACCTGATAGGCGTATGTTCCGGCGATGATGGGCAACAACACCACCAGAAGGGTGAAAATTTTGCTTCGATCCAGAATAAAACGAAAAAAATTCATGATTTTTCCGATCTGTTTAATGCGCGGCGCATGCCATCAAACGTGGCCAATGGATCCGTCGCTGTCTGATGGCTACTCGCGATGATCCGATCAGCGATCCTCAATGATCCTGATTTTGTCTCCCGACTCCACATACTGGCCCCCGGACACGATGAGCCGATCCCCCGGCGCCAGACCCTGCGTCACATGCACCCGATCATTTAAGGATCGCCCCAGGGTCACGGTCCGAGCCAGCGCCGCGCCGTTTGGGCCGACAATAAAGACTTCCTTCTTGTTTTCCCTGTAAAGCGCCGCGCTTTGAGAAATCATCACCGCGTCGGGGATGATTTCAAGACTGATCCGGGCCTCGGCGGACATCCCGGCCTTGATTTTAAACTTAGGATTTTTCAGCAGAATCTCAACCGGAAAGGTATGGGTCCGCTCGTCCGCCTTGATCCCGATGCGATGAACCTCGCCGTGAAATTCCATGCCCTGAAAAGCGGGCAAAAAAATCGAGACGCTGTCATTTTTGTCCAGATGAACATACTCTCCCTCGGGCAGGTGGATCAAAAGACGCATGAATTTTATGTCCACGATGGTCATGACCGGCTGGCCAGGGGCCGCGGTCAGTCCGACCTCCACATTCCGGGAGGCCACAAACCCGGAAAAAGGAGACCGTATCGCTGTTTTTTTAAGGCGCTCCCGGCTGATGTCCGCCAGGGCTTTCGCCTGGGAAAAGGCGGCCTTGGAAATCTTGTAATCGGCCTCGGCTTTTTCAAAGGTCTCCGCAGAGATCACATGGCGGGGAAGGAGCGCTTTTAAACGATGATAGGTTTTTTCCGCCGCGTAGAGCCTGGACTTGGCCGCGTCCTGGTTTGCCGCGGCCTGACTCACGGCCAGACGGTGGTCCTTTGGGTCCAGAGTCATCAATACGGCCCCTTTTTTCACCTCATCCCCGACGTCGGCAAAGTATCCGCTGACGACCCCGGAAATTTCCGGAGCCAGGGTCACTTCCCGAAAGGGATTTAACCGACCGATGGAGGACGACATGACCGGCATGGGGCGGCTTTCAAGGGTCAAAACAGAGACGGCGACAATTTTTTTTTCAGGAGCCGCGCCTTCCCCGGACGGGGAACAGGATGAAACCGTCAGGATGAACAGGATGGCGCATAGCAGGATTGGATTTTTTTCCATGAGTTTTAAGATGGAACGCCTTTTTGGGTTTTTATTCGGCCTTTTTGCGAGGTTAGGGCTCGCTGAAAAATAATGTTGCATTTTCAGCGAACCCTTATCATTTTTGACGCGCTCGTAAAAAATCGGATTCGCACGCCATTTAAACGCTGATTCATTGCGGTCAATTGCAGTCGCTCAATTGTAGTCGCTATAATATAGTCCGCTATAATAAAAATAAAAAAAAGATATCCCTCTCTAAAAAAAACGCCACTTTTTAAGGAGGTCATTCGATAAATTTCACCTCATTGAATCCAAACTTTGATGTTTGTTGTATAACAAAAAAAGTCTGGTTCTGCAAATGGATTATGTGTATAGGGTCGATACCCGTTGGCCGCCTCTCTGACGCCAATTTCATCGGCATTTTTCAAAACAGCTCAAAACGGCTCATTTTTGTCTCTGATCCAGATGAGTCTTTTTCAACAACACGTTCTCCTTTCTTTTTTATGGAGATCGTGTTACCGTTTTTCCGTTATTTTTTATTTGGTTTCTTATGATCACAAACAGTCAATGGGGTGATCTGGTTCTGATGCAAGGCCATGTTTAGGGGCATCCTTTTTTTGAGCCATTCGCTGTTCATCGGTCCATCCGCGCCATTTTATGACGCCATTTTATGACGCCATTTTACGACGCCATTTTAATTTTATGGGTTTAATTTTATGCGCTTAATTTTATGAAAAATACGCCAATGAATATAAAAAAATTGGGTTTTGATCAATGGTTTTCGGATCAAACAGATCCTGAAAAACCAACCGATTATGAAATAGCCAGAGTCACCGCTGTAAATAAAGACAGTTTTCAGATCAGAAACAGAGAAAAAGATGTCTTTGCTGAATTAACAGGAAAGATGCTTTTCAATGCGGATTCGCCGATGAAGTTCCCGACCGTCGGCGATTGGGTATATGCGCAGTTTTATGACAATGGATCGTTTGCCATTATTCATGAAATCATTCCAAGAAAATCTCTTTTAAAGAGAAAAACAGCCGGCAAAAAAACAGACTATCAGTTAATCGCCGCCAATATTGACACGGCGTTCATTATTCAGTCATTCGGTTCGGATTATAATTTGAGACGGTTGGAAAGATACCTTGTCATGGTTAATGAGGGGAATATTCAGCCTGTGGCGCTGCTCAGCAAAAGCGATCTTTCAACACAGGATCAAAGAAACAAACAAATGTCTGGCATTCAGGCTTTAATGCCAGACATTCAGATGGTCGAATTCAGCAATATCAATCACCTCGGAATGGACCGAATCAAAGAGATGCTCATTGCTGGAAAAACATTCTGCCTGCTCGGTTCATCGGGAGTCGGCAAAACAACGCTGCTAAACAATCTTACGGATGAGGATGTGTTTGAAACCCATGCGGTGAGAAAAAAAGACGGAAAGGGAAAACACACCACAACACGACGTCAATTGATCCGCTTGAAAAATGACGCCATGATCATTGACACTCCCGGTATGCGGGAAATTGGAAATATAGCGGTTTCAACTGGGATTAATGAAACATTTAATGAAATAGCCGCCTTATCAGAGCAATGTTTATACAAAAACTGCTCTCATACCAATGAAAATGGATGCGCGATCCAGCAAGGTTTAAAAGAGGGGATCATTTCGGAAGAAAGACACCTGAATTTTGTCAAGATGAACAAAGAAATCGCTTACAATGAAATGTCTTATTTTGAAAAAAGAAAAAAAGACAAAAATTTCGGAAAATTCTGCAAGACCGTAATGAAAAATAAAAAGAATAAAAGATAACGGCGGCGCGCCTTGATATTTCCGAAAATGGCAAGAGCGAGTCCGAAACATTCCAAGATTGATCATGTAAGGCGCTCAGCATATGAACCTGTTATGGATTTTGGCCGCATTTATATTCGGAGCTGTGATCAGCCGAACCGGTTTGCCTCCCCTTGTGGGATATTTACTGGCCGGATTTGCCCTGAACAGCATCGGCGTCACGGGTGGCGCAGTACTTGAAACCGTCGCGGATGCCGGCGTCACACTGCTTCTTTTCACCATCGGACTGAAGCTGAAGATAAAAAGCCTTACAAAACCCGAAGTCTGGGCCGGCACATCCATCCACATGATCGCCACGGTCGCTATTTTCAGTTTTGTGATCTGGATGCTTGGTTTTTCAAAAATAGCGCTCTTTGATCAATTGACTGGCCAAGCCGTCGCGCTGATCGCGTTCGCCCTGAGTTTTTCAAGCACGGTCTTTGCCGTGAAAGTGTTCGAGGGAAAAAATGAGATGGCCTCCCGGCATGCCGCCGTCGCGATTGGCGTTCTTATTATGCAGGATATTATCGCGGTCATCTTTTTAGCGGCGTCCACAGGAACCATTCCTTCGGCATGGGCCGCGCTTCTTTTTGCGTCGCTTTTTATTGCCAGGCCCTTTCTGGGAAGGCTCATGACCATGTGCGGTCATGGCGAACTGTTGATGCTTTTCGGCATCCTGATGACGGTCGCCGGTTACAGCGGCTTTGAGATTGTCGGGTTAAAAGGAGATCTCGGGGCGCTGGTGGTTGGCATGCTTTTCGCCGCTCACCCCAAGACGCCTGAGCTGGCCGGCAGACTGCTTGGATTCAAAGATCTGTTTTTAATCGGGTTTTTTTTAAATATCGGCATTTCCGGTTCTCCAACCCCCACCGGGTTTATGATAGCGCTCCTGCTAACCCTGGTCATGCCGATAAAAGCGGGCCTGTTTTTAATCATCCTGACGCGTTTCAAGCTGCGCGTCCGCACATCCTTGCTTGCGTCTCTCAGCCTGTCAAATTACAGTGAGTTTGGCCTTATTGTCGCTTCCATAGGCGTTGCCAATGGCTGGATTGGCAGTGAATGGCTGGTGGTGATCGCCATTTCACTTTCAATGACCTTTATCATGGCCGCGCCTTTAAATTCAGCTTCCCACCGCATTTACGCTCGTATTTCAGGCTCCCTTAAATTTTTTGAGAATTCCAATCGGCTGCCTGAAGACGAGGCGATTGATCCAGGCGACGCTGAAATTGTGATTCTCGGCATGGGTGGCGTGGGGACCAGCGCCTATGATGAAATGAGGCGACGGCATGGCGATATCGTGCTCGGCATTGATTTCAATACTGAAAAAGTGGAAGAACACCGGGAAAAAGGGAGGCATGTTCTTTACGGGGACGCCAGCGACAGTGATTTTTGGAAACGCATCGAGCCTTCAAAAAGCGTGGTCAGCATTGTGATGCTGGCCTTGCCTGATCCCAGAACCAGCCTGTTCTCCATTCAGCAGATGAAAGAAAGAGACTACAAAGGACAAATCACCGCATCGGTCCACTATGAGGACGAAATACCCCTTTTAAAAGAGGCCGGGATTGACGCCGTGTACAGTTTATATGAAGAAGCGGGCGCCGGTTTTGCCGATCATGTGTGCCAGCATATGGATTATTGCAAACTCAAAAACGTCGAGTAGCGCGTATCCCTTTGTCATTCGTTTTCAAACATCCACACAGAGCCAAGCCATCAACCGCCCGGAAAAAAACGGGTCGCCCAGTTCCATTTAAAACCCATTGATCTTAAAATGGGGCCATACCCTCTATCCAGCATGGGCCATTGAGCCACAAATTATCCTGAAGAGCCGGTTTTTTATGGGAAGTCGATCACCCCCCTGTGTCAGGATAGTTGACGCGCCATCTGATTTTTCCTGACTCGTTTGAATTTCATTGAAAAAATAGAATTCATCTGATACGGTTCGCTCATTCTATTTTTTGCTCCTTTGTGTTCGATGTCAAAGCCGCGCGACGCAAAATCGGTTGTCTGATTTTTTTCCCCCGGCCCCGACTTTTTTTAAAATCATGACCCCATTATTAAAACCACAGGAGGAACGACCCATGTCAAAAAAATGTGCGATCTGTTTTCTGTCTATTTTCTTTTCCATTTCATGCCTGCTCCCAGGGTTTTCCCCGGCGTTTGCCGGAACCGTCAATTTGACCTATTCCAATTTTTTCCCGCCATCCCACACCCAGTCCAAGCTGGCTGAACAATGGAGCCGGGCCGTTGAACAGCGGACCGCCGGGCGAGTGAAAATCGACTATTTTCCAGGTCAGACCCTGACCAAAGGAAAGGTTTGCTATGATGGCGTGGTAAACGGGTTGAGCGATGTGGGGATGTCTGTTCTGGGCTACACCCGAGGGCGTTTTCCTTTGATGGAGGTCGGGGATCTTCCTCTGGGGCATGGAAACAGCCGGGTCGCCACAGCGGTGGTCAATGAGATATACCAGACAATGAAGCCGGCGGAATTCTCCGACGTCGAGGTCATGTATCTCCATGCCCACGGTCCCGGCCTGCTCCACACCCGGAAAAAAGCGGTGAGGAACATGGAGGATTTAAAAGGGATGAAAATCCGCTGCCACGGCGCCAACCTTGCCATCGTAAAGGCTCTGGGCGGAACCCCGGTGGCCAAATCCATGCCCATGACCTATCAACTCCTGCAAAAAGGGGTCGTGGATGGCTCGGTCTATCCCATGGAAGCCAACAAGGGATGGAAGTTGGGAGAGGTGATCGACTATGCCACGCTTTGCTATTCCGCCGCTTATACCACCACCTTTTTTGTGGTCATGAACAAGGATAAATGGGCCTTGATTTCCGATTCCGATCAGAAGATCATCAAAGAGCTGAATGACGAGTGGATACGCGAAACCGGCGAGGCGTGGGATGCCAGCGACAAGGAAGGATTTAAATTTTTGGCTGAAAAAAAAGTTGAATTGATCTCCCTTGACCCGGCCGAGTCCGCCCGGTGGGCCAAGGCCGTGGAGCCGGTTCTGGACGCGTATGTGTCCAAATCCCAGTCCAAAGGCATTGATGGCGCCAGAGCCCTTGACGTGGCCCGGGACGCTGTGACAAAATATCGAAAAATTTATAACTAAGGGCTTGGTCAACCAAGCGTTATTTTTTGGTGGACTCGTAAAAAAAATGCGCCGTGTGGTTTTTCGCTCGCTTGCGCATACGGCATGTTATGCGTGGCCCCGCTTCCGAAAAACCACTACGCCTGGGTGATCCAATTTTTTGACCCATTCACTGTTAATTGGGCCATCCGTGTTTTTTTACGAGTTTATCAAACGCCACATATTAAAAGGTTGATTGAAAAAATGTCAGATGGTGAAATCTGACTCCAATTGACCCTGATCCCAAGCGACCTTCTTATAAAAATTTAAAAACAGGAGGACTTATGACAACACTGCTTCAGGAAGTTTTTCAAAAAGCGTCCAGTTTGCCTGTGCATCTCCAAGATATGATGGCTAAAGAACTGTTGCTGGAGATGGAGTGGGAAGCCAAATGGGACAATACCTTGGAAAACTCTCAGGCCGCTTTGGACAAACTGACACTCAAAGCGATGAAGAAATACAAAGAGGGAAAAACGGTTGAGAAAGGATTTGATGAATTGTGAAATCTCACCTTACCGATGACTTCCTTGATTGTTTTGCCAAATTGCCGGAACGAATAAAAAGACTTGCCCGTGAAAATTGATACGTTCGTAAAAAATCGGACTTGCAAGCAGACACAACATTACATAATTCAGATGATAATTAATTACGGTCACTTGTAGGTTGGGTTAAGCGAAGCAACCCAACATATTTTCAATTTTTTACGAGTTTATCAAAATTGATAAGCTCGTAAGAAATCAGAAGCAGGAATCGGCCTGAATTGTCGGCCATGTCCCGTTTCCGCGAAAATGAAAGCCAAATTTTTTTTTGAAGCGACGAAAAGTCGATTTCAATTGCTCTTTGAC
>Ga0307987_1000069_pt1 | contig 59669 bp, 42 predicted proteins | sample EllFjometagen181_FD_203157 | JGI IMG/M metagenome (GOLD analysis project Ga0307987, IMG submission 203157) | Marine microbial communities from Ellis Fjord, Antarctic Ocean - #181 | ecosystem: Environmental > Aquatic > Marine > Unclassified | place: Southern Ocean | collected 2014-10-08 | reverse complement strand
TCTCCCACCCGCCTGATTTGGCCATCATATCCCAAAAAGATATTTTCTATATAATAAGACCGGGCTTGTCCAACAAACGGTTCAGATTGTGGTTCGCTTCGCTCACACAATCTAACCTTATTCGTTATGTAAGGATGCCCATTAGTTTCATAGAATATTTTTTTTATACTTTCTTTACTGTATTCAATGCCTATCAATTTTCCAAGATTTTCTGTCATCATTTTGCAATCATTATATTCGAAACAACCTAAGAATCTCTCATCATAGAGTTCCAACATTGCATTCGAAACAGATGGCAGATTAAATTCTTCTCTAATAATCGGACGCTCCGAAGTAACTACTGAAACCAAACAACGCTCAATTTGAGATAATCCTCTAATAGCCGAAAAAAAGATATCATAGTCTTCATATTTCGTAATATCGTCGCCGGGGAGTGGTACTAGCTTCTCAACTTCATCAATTAATACAGCAATAAAAGGAGAATTCAGTTCAACTCTCACAATCTCCCAAAGTGTAATAATATCATCCTCGAACATTTTATGAGTTATTTTTTCTGTGTTATTTTCTAAAATTTTACAACGTGGTTTTTTTTTAATGCCTGATGCTTTCACAAAAATATAAATTTGATTCACAATATCTTTAAAAATATCGTACGGATTAAAACTTATACCCGCTTGGGATTTAATGACTGCTGTTGGAATCAGTTTGTCCTTAAGCGCCAATTCTATCTGTAGTAAAAGTGAAGTTTTTCCAATTTTGCGCATACCAAATATTCCTGAATGCTGGAGTGACTCCAACCTTTTAATTATATCATCACTTTCATGAAATCGACCAAAAAATAAATTAGGATCCTTGATAGAATTATTCAAATTATATGGATTTTTATTACCTAAATACTTTTTTTCTAAAGATATCAGCTCCATATAACATTTTTTCTTATTATAAAGAAGAATTTTCCTAATAATCTTTGTATTAATGGGAATAATTGTCAAACCCTTACCAGATTTATATGCGGCTATTTGAAAAAAAGCATCTGCACGCATTTCTCTATCATATAAAGCATATGAAATTTTATTTGATACATTTTTTTTATTTATTATTTTTTCTATTTTTTGTAATTTATACCCTTCCAAGTCCCCATTAAAAACTCGTACTATAATATCACCATAATGCGAGTGAGAAGGCCATTCTGATGTTTTAATCAAAAATACTCCCAACTCATAATTGATTTCAAAAATAGTGAATCCAGCTTTTTTGAAAAAATTTATAGCATACTCAAGGGATAGGCTATTTTTATTAAAATCAGCGCCTACAAGATTCGTTTTTGTAAAAATAATTTGATCAATATTTGCCTCTTCAAAATTTGCATTTTCAAAATCAGCTCCCAATAAATTGGCTCCCTTTAAATTAGAGCCAGACAAATCCGCTCGTATTAAAATTGCGTTAGACAAGTTCACATTTTTAAAATTCGTTTTTCCAAGTTCTGACTCTTCGAAATTCGCTTCTTTCAAATTTGATCCTTCAAAATTAGCTCCCCAAAGATTGGATTTTTTAAAATCAATTTTCCCGATATCTATTTTAGAAAGATCAACTACCTGTAAGTTCAGCGCTTTTTCAGTTGTTTCTATCATTTCTATAAGAAATTTTTTCATTTCTGTGTTCCAAGAAATTCGAGGACGTGCATCCATATCTAACTCTATAAATTTTTTCACAAACAAATAATACAATATAGATTGGTGAGCAAATTTAAAATTTCCTTCCACGTCCCGATTTAAAAGAGACCGGCCGGTCAACTGCCACGATTCAAGTGGAATGTTCCATTGTTCAGCCAGCCTAGAAATCTCGTTATGGCTTGCTTTCTCCATTCCTCTTTTTTCGCGATTCACGAATAGATTCATAGCCATCCGCTCCGAAAACTCTTTCAGATTTTCTTTGTTCACCCATCCTTCTTCCCGATCAAACCAGGCGTCAATCATCGAATCATAAAGCTGATATGCCTTTGAAATCTGACGACCATCGGATATGATATCCGGGATATAAGACAAGAGCATGGGCCGAACTTTTAGATTCGGAATTTTTTTGACGATTTCAAAGGCTTTTTTTCTATCCGAAAATCTCCAGAACGGATATCTTTTCTTTAAAAATCGGGACACATCCGAATCATCAAAAGGGGACAGATAAATTTTCCTAAATTCATAATGCGAATCAGTCCAGCTACCATTGAGTTCAATACGGGCAATGCCGGTATCCACCGGTATCTCCTCATCCCGTTTAAAAAATTGTGTCCGGCACGTGATGATCATCCGCCTGAATTTACAACAAGCATCCATAAGGGCGCTGAGCCGTTCCAGATAACCCGATATCGCGCCGATGTCTTCATCAAGGGCATCCAGAAAGATCACGGTATCTTTCCGATCGTCTTCAGGGATCTTTGCAATGTATTGGTCCGCATCTTTATGACCCAAAGGAACGATGGCCAGTTTAATTTTATCTCTCCGGCGTTTTCTGACATGCCGGGCATAATAATTCAGGACAAACGTGGTTTTCCCCATTCCTGAATCGGCCAATAACAGGAGGTGATGAATCGGATTTTCCTGAAAAATAAATTTATCCACCATAATAAACAGATCATGCTGTGTGGCGGCCAGGGCATGACGTATCTCCACCTCCCGAGCCGGATCAATATTGGAGCATTTTGAACGGATGAAATAGCGGGTCGATTTTTCGATGGTCTCTTTATCAAACGGGCCTTGTCCGAATGCGTCAATTAAGGCTCGCCGGTCTTTTTTTTCTTTTATGATGGGCCGGAGTCTGGTCCAGACCGATATTGCAGTTGCGATAAGCGCTGAAAAAGCAATCACTGTTCCTATGACCGCATTCCAAATGGTGATATTTTCAAGAGTCAAATCCATTTTCCCCTTTTTATTTTATCCTCGCGTTCTCGTTCCTACTCGGCGCAACGGAATGCTGGCGGGACGTTGTGCGCGCCATGCCTCCCCTCCTCATGGGAAACAGGATAAATCTCAAACCTTTTTAAACAGCTCAAACACAGAAAGTTCATTCCTGTAATGATCTGATTTATTTTTTATCGCATCCCAAAAAAGCTCAATCAGTCGCCCTCTTTCAGCGAGTCGTTTTTCCTTAATGAGGCACAATTGATACCGGAGATGAAACAGAAACAAAAAAGCGTTGCCAATCCCTCCGCCAATCCTGATTTTATGAGGAGTTATTGGATATTCAATGTGTTGATGAGTCCGGGGGTGGCATAGCAAACCATCAATAACAGCCGCCACATCATGTTTTTCCGCTTCCTTTCTCAACGCGCTGTTTCGTTTCCTGCGCTCATCAAGTCTGTTTAAAACCGACCGACTCGGAAAATCAAAATAATTCCCGTCCACTTCATGGGTCCACATAAATTCAGAGGCCCTGTTTGACGCGCGCAAAAACCGGACAGCGAATTTTTCCGGCTCATACACAGAGTAGTCAAAAAACAGATTCAAATTAAAACCGGCGTCTATCTCCCCTGTTAAAGCCCCGCCGTCAACTCGCGGCGTGTCAGGATAATCCCCAAGCTCCCAGAAATCCAAAAGACTCCGGTTGTATTCACGCAACCATTTTTTCCGACCTTTATCCCCGGATGGCCTGAACCCCAAAAACGTCACTTCCTGCCAAAGGAAGGCGCGAATGATGTCTCTATCCATTTCCAGCTCCTTTGGCGGCCCGCAAGTAGTCAAGAACTATTTTTAGATTATGGAAGACATTGGCCTCGGAAGTCTGTTCATCATCCACCATCTCTTGGAAAAATTCCAGATCATTTTCCATATCTTCCATTGACAAACTGGCCAACAATTCATCATCCAGAATAAAAACAGAAAATAACTGCCTGAGCTGAGTCCAATATTGAAAATATTTCATCAATGGGTCATATTCAATCCACCATATCATCTGGCGGTCAACCAATCGGTCCCGCGCTTTATCCAGAGACTCCAGTTGGTCTTTTGTCCAGATTCCCGCAAACTCAATGGAATAAATATCGGTCTCTTCCTGTAAATGCTCAAAAAAATCCCGCAACGGCGTCGCCTGTTCCCCCCCGGAAATAACGGTGTGGGAAAACCGTTGATACTCATACGAATTGGCTTTTCCAAAAAGATACGCCCTGGCCGCCTCAATAACGGAACGATCCTTAAAAACGATCAGGACCCTGTCCGGCCTCTCTTTGGAAAGAAGAACGGACGCCATGACATCAAAAACATCTGATAAATTTGAGGGCAACGGGTGTTCAAGATGGTCAGAAAAAAGATCATTGATTAATTTTTCGCCGGTCTTTTTTTCCTCCCCTGATAGGTCGTGTGTGGAAAAACTCAACCCGGCCGGGCTGATGTCAACCTGCCTTGCCCAAGCTTCCAACGCCTGAACTTCGGGATCTTTCAGGTTGATATCTTCCTGAAAAAAACCTTTGACAAGGGGATTTATTTGGGCTGGCCACTCGCCGTCATGACCATCCCCGGCGATGAAAAACCAGTTGCCATACATGGCCCGCCGCGCCGTGTCTTTATCCCCAAACAATGAAAATTCCGAGGCCGCTATTTTTCCATTTTCCACAATGTACCGCATAATTCCCAAATCAGGTCTGGGGGCGAAGGAGAAAAAATCACGGGTGGTGGATCGAACGGCAAAGGCCATGGAATCAGACAGACCCGCGCCTCTTTTTTTTCCGCATGATTGAAAATGGGACAAAAGACGCAGGGCCTGCCGTGGATTTCCACCGGCCATTTTGCTTAAAACAGGCGCCGCCTCTTTCACGGAAGCGGCGTGCGCGCCCATTCTTTTGGCGATAATTTTTTCAATCCGCTCATCAGGCATGGATGGAAGAAACCGCTTTTTAATCCCGCCCCACTCGTTTGCCGTGTGAAAAAGGTGGACGGCGTTCACTTCAAACAGCGTTTTATATGATAGCAACATCCTGATGAGACTCCCAAGAGAAAAATAGGCGGCGCAGTCGGTCTCATATTTATCAATACCCGAAGCAAAGACAAACAAAGGGCGACCGATTTTTTCTTGCAAGGCGTTTCCCATGGCCCCGACTACATTCCTGTAATAGTCGGCCTGCCCCCCCAGACGCTGGCTGAGCGCCGTTTTTTTCTTATAAACCCCCGGCAAAAAACCATCCGAATGCCATTGATCCAGACCCGTCTTCCAGTCATCCCCGAAAAGATCATCCAGCTCGCCCGACAAAAAACAGGAAGAGACATCCATATCGGCGTTTGAGGCAAATCGTAAAAACCCGACCATGACAATTCTTAAAAAATCGCCCAGAGAAAGATTTAACCCATCCTGATCAAATTGAAAGACGATGTCCGGCTCAATGCCCGAATCTTTGAATGCCTTTACAATAAGACTGCTTTTCCCGGATCCGATCTGCCCTCCCAGTCGCAACGGCGCATCGTCCTCTTTTAACCACGATAGTAATTCATCAACAGTCTCCCCATGACAATCGACATACAGATTTTTAAATTCCCATTCGCTGGACAAGGGTATTCCCTGATCCAGGTTCACGCCGAAAGAATGTCTCTTTATGGATTTCATAAATTTTAACCTCTTGACTGTCTGCGCATATTTTCCACTGCTTTTGCAAAATCAGGCTGGCCCGTTTCTTCCATCCATTTGCTCCAAAAATCAATGGTCCCCCCCAACGGCTTTTCTTTGGGCGGGGTGATCGTAATCCGGCTCGGCAACAAAACAGCGTCTCCCACCACCAGCGCCTCGCCGATATCCATAATCGGCAAAACATCCAGAAGACTCTCCAGGCTTTCCGGCATCATTTTGCGGACCGTGTTTTGATCGTCCGCATTGGACAGACGCAACGCGATAATATTGTTGCACTGGCTCAGTATAGTGGGGCTGACATCCGACGGCCGCTGGCTGATGACAAGAAGCGCCACACCATATTTCCGCCCCTCTTTGGCAATCTTTTCAAAGGCGTCCACCGCCCTTTTTTCAACCGGATTTTTCCCCTCTTTTTTGGGCAGATAAAGATGCGCCTCATCGCACACAAAGGCTATAGGCCGACGTTTTTCATGATCGGTCCAGAACTGAACATTATAAATCATCCGCGCCACAAGACCGACGATAACGGGAAGAATTTCCGAAGGAACCTCTGAAAAATCAATGACTTTGATATTGGAGTCTTTGATTGAATAATCCATAAGGGTTTCAGCGAGACGGGCCATTGAGTCATAGCTATGTCGCGAGTCTGGAGCCTGAAAAAGAAACCCATACCGTTTATCGGTCAATTTGCTGGAAAGACGGGTCAACAACCGGCTGAATTGACCAAAGAACAGTCCCTGTTTCAACCCGCGCGCCCCCTGGGTCATCTCTTCATTCAGGCGTTTCAATTTGGCGATGACGTTATGAATGGAAAACGGAACCGGGCTGTCAAGGGTAAACGCCTTTAACACGTCATCCCTTCCCAATTCGGTCAAGACAGTTTTTTTCTCATGAACGACCGCATCCTGAAACGCCATGACCTGGTTATGCGCGCTGAATTCGCTCCGGTCGATAAACATGGCCTGCATCTCTTCGGCGTTTAACAACCAGTGGGGGAGATAAAGCAACTCATCGACAGCGGCTCCGGTCTCATCAGGACCAGGTATCCTCAAATGCCGGGCATAGCTGAGTTTCCTGTATTCTCCATGAAGATCAAACAGAACAAGGTTTGCCGAAGGCAGTTTTGCGGCGCGTTCGAGAATCGCCGCCACAGTCCATGATTTCCCGGAACCCGTGCTTCCAAGAATAGCGGCGTGACGCTGAAAAAATTTATTTCCGTCAAGCCAGGCGTTTGCGGATTCGTCAATGGTGTATGTTCCCAATGAGAGGGAATGCTCTTTTTGACCCTCGACCGAAAGAATATTCATAAAAAATTCCAGATGAACATCTTTCAACGCATGGCATTCGGAATCAATATCCGGAACATGGGTCAGGGAACGGGAAAATTCATATTTTTCGGCGGACGCCTTCCAGCGAACCGTCCCCAGCAAAGTCAGACGGACGGAGTTGACCACCTGTTCTCCAAGGTCATTGTCTGGTTTTCCCGTCAATTCATCTGTTTTTTCAACCGCTGGCGTGGCCACCGATTTTTTAACCCTTTCGATGACTCCGATCAACCATGATTCAGCGGCTCCCGAAAGGGACATGGCCGCCAACTGACCCACCCTGGCTTTTCGAAGATCTTCATCGGAGCCGACCACTATCATCACTTTGCGGGTATCGACCTCGCGAACCCGCCCAATCAAATGCGATCTGTCAAACTTAAAACCAGACATCATCCGCCTCCAAGTATTTTCTTTGTAAATTCTTCAGTGTCCCATAATCGGACGCCTTTAAGAAACAACCGATTGTTATATTTTCGATTAAAAATCATGCTGTCATTGTCCGCGCCCGGTTTTTTGCAAACAAGCCACAAATGATCGCTTTCTTTAAGCGATTTCATCATGTTCTCATTGGGATCGCGGGTGATAATCAGTCCAGGGCATTTTTGCTTTTTCAGCTTTTTTTTTAACGCGTTATTGTGCAACTGCAAATCGTTGAAACCAAAACCGATAAACAGAAATGCGCTGTGTTCTTTCACTGCGTCATCAAAACATCCAAGCATCTCTTTGCGATGGAAATTAAGTTCTTTATGCTTTGACGCTCCCGGCATGATCATCAACCGTTTCACATGCTCAGGAGGATGGCGCATCCATTCATTATTCTCAATAATATCGATTCCATGCATAAATGTGTTCAGCGATCCATGCGGCTTGTAAAATCGGATATGTTTTCTTGATTTTTCGCTCTGGCACACTTTTCTTCCCACTGGATTTTTTTCAATATAAGAAAATCCGCGTTCGCTTTGCTCCCAGTCAAAACGGCGGCAAATCCCGCCCACAAAAGCGGTGGTATAGGGGATATGGGCATGTTCAAACGCGCGCTCCGCCAAAAGATCATAGTGGGAGTGACAACATGAAGTTTTCGGTCTGTTTCAGGAAGTCTCTCAACCAGGCGTTTAAAAAGATCAATGGCCGGCCATTTCTGTTCCCCCCTAAAAATTTCATCCGCGTATTTTTCATCAAGCGTATTGAGAAAATCAGCGGTGGCGCCTGTTATTTTTTTTACCAACCCTTCATCCGTCACTCTGTCCATGGCCGATTCAAAATTGGAGTCCCCTTCTAAATCTTTTCTGACGGCTTCCCATTCCGTTTTCCGGGATACGGAAAGATCGTCCATATTAAATGTGTCAACAAGATATTTCTTTAACGCGGGCATTCCAAACTTTTCATCAACGGCGCAGGAGACGCCTGTCCCAAAAAAAACCATCGGCTTTCCTGAAAAAAAATTCTGAAGCTGATCATACGCGATTGTTTCCGTAAGTTCTTGGGTCATTTAAAAGCCTCATGATTCGCTGAAAAATTTCTGTTTTCCGTTCAACATCAGCCGTGCGTATCGGACCTTTTTTTAGACGCGCGCCGTGCGTCTCTAACAACGTATTCACTTCAATTTTCTCTCACCCGTTATGACCTTTACCATAAAATGGATCATCATTCCATTGGTTTTAAAATCGTTGTCGCCCGATGGTTGGGCCTTTCATTTCTTTTCGCGACGCGAGTTCGGTTACGCTGTGGAGACAAGGCATGCCAGACAAGGCATGCCAGACAAGGCATGCCAGACAAGGCATGCCAGACAAGGCATGCCAGACAAGGCATGCCAGACAAGGCATGCCTTGTCTCTACCGGGACAAACGCCAGCATGGTTATTGTTCTGTTTGACGTTCCAACCAATGAGGGGTTTAAATATTTCAGGTGAATGTGGCGAATGAGTTTTGCGGATAAATGGCATGGAGGGCGGTCTGTTTTTTTGGATTGCATTCCATTTTTTAGACGCGCGCTCCCTATTCCTTTCCAGTCGGTGATTTCAGTTTGATTCCGGTGTCCAGTATCTCTTTAACAAACGGGTCGTCCATTGTGAATTTATTGGGAGAAAACGGCATTGGCTCAATATCCTTGCTGATTTTCAGAGTCAATTCCATTATTTTATTTCGGTCCAGAAAGCGAACCCCGCCAAATGATTTTGACACAAGAGCGATATCAATGTCGCTGTATTTATGATAGCTGCCATTGGCATAACTCCCATATAATACAGCCTGTTCGATTGGAATATTATTTTTGTTAAGAGAATCAATATATTGGTTTATGATGGCTCTTATTCTGTATGGGATTTTATCCATCGTTGGAAATCCTTGATTTTAAAAAAATAGTGTGATGCAAATTCTTTTGTGCATAATCGGTAAAACTCTTGTTTGTATTGTGGCGCGGAAACCGACGCATCCATCATCGACAATAAATCGACAACAAACAGACCGCCCGGCCAAGCCATTCAGACCGTCCGGCCAACCATCCCACCCCAACCAACCCCGATTCACATAGAAAAAAAGCCCCATTGGGTCTTGACCCAAATCCCGTATGGCGCTATCTCTCTTTTAAAAAAATCTATCTGAATTTAAAGTCGGCTGAATTTAAAAATAGTCTGAATTTGACACGCTCGCAAAAAATAAAAATATGTTGGGTTTCGTCCCTCAACCCAACCTACAAGTAACCGTAATTAATCAGCATCCAAATTAAGCGCTATTGTGTCTGCTTGCGGATCCGATTTTTTACGAGTTTATCAAATTAAAATCGGATTTGAATTTAAAACCAGACCGGTTTAAAAAAAATCAAAAAAACTTAACCGCGCCACCCGCCGGAGCCCCATGAAAAAAACAGTCGCTTTTTCCAAAAACGCCGCGAATATTTTCTTTCATATTCTAACGGATTGCAACCTGAAATGCAAACACTGCTACATCAACCGAGACCAGCACGGAACCGACGCCCTGCCCATTGAGGTCATCGAATCGCAACTGGAGGTCTTTGCCAAACGGACCCAAAACGCCAACGTGATATTTCTGGGAGGGGAGCCGACCCTGCATCCCGACCTTCCCCGCGCCGTGAAAAAGGCCAATGCCCTGGGCTTTGATTCCGTGACCATCGACACCAACGGATACCTGTTCCATGACATTTTGTCAAAAATAGAGCCGGACGAGGCCGATTTTATCAGTTTCAGTCTGGATGGCGCGTCCCCGGAAACCAACGATCCCATCCGGGGGAAAGGCTCGTTTAAACGGTGCGTGGCCGGAATGAAGGCGGCGGCGGACCGGGGGTTTTCCACCAGTCTGATCTACACGGCCAGCCGGGCCAATATCCACGAGCTGAAACAGATGCCTCCGTTGCTGGCGACATTGGGAATCAAAAAATTTTTCATCCAATTTTTGGGCGCACGGGGAAATTCGTCGGCGGACAACGCGCCGAATAAAAACAGGACCCCGGATCAAAACAGGGCTCCGGATCAAAAAAATCAAACAGAAAAAACAGGGGCATCGGGAAAAATAAGGGCATCGGGAAAAGCAAAGCCAGGGGAAAAAGCAAGACCAGCGGAAAAAACAGGAACAGCGAAAAGCATAAAAGGCGGGGGCCAAAGCCAGGCCGCTTGCGATCAAGTCTCAAAAGAAAAGTGGTTCGACATCGCGCCGCAGGTGGCCCAAGAGGTCGCCCGGCTGGGCATTCCAGTCTGCCATCCCAAAGTCTTTTTAGAGCCTGGGGAAACGTTTGAATGCGCGGGCCAGGTGGCGGACAATTATTTTGTTTTTCCCAACCACCGGGTCTATCGGTGTCCGTTGTGCGAGGATTTCCCGTTGCACAGCATGGAATTTGACGACGGCCGATTGAAAAAGACCCCCGGCATTAATGAGACCGATCTGTTTTCATTGACCATCCCGGAGGGGTGCGTGATGAACCGGCTCATCAGCCCCGAAAATCTAAAATACGCGGATGACGGGTCGCCGGAATACCGCATCGCCTGTTGCATGTTGAAGGAGGAGACCATCTAAGTCAGTAAGTAGAAATAACGGACACCTTTTGATTGTCTTTTTATCCGTTTTCTTTTTTAGGTCAAGGCTTGCATAACGCGTTATGCGCGCCAACGACCCGCCTTGAAAACGAATAAAAATCCGGCGCAATCTGCGCCACTTATTTCTACTCACTTCCTGACCGGCGCCGCCTCAAACATTAAAACGGAAATTAATAATATCCCCATCCGCCACCCGGTAGGTTTTCCCCTCCAGACGAACCTTTCCTCTCTTTTTGGCTTCAATCTGGGTCCCGGCGTCCATCAGATCGTCATAGGCGACCACCTCGGCCCGGATAAAGCCTTTTTTAATGTCCGAATGAATGGCGCCCGCCGCTTCCATGGCCGGGTCTCCGTCTTTGATGGTCCATGCCCGGACCTCGTCTTCCCCCACCGTAAAAAAAGAGAGCGCTCCCAACAACTGGTATGAGCGTTTGATGACCCGATCCCTGGCGGTTGAGGCGATTTGGAATTCCGCGAGAAAATCCCGGGCCTCCTCCTCGGACATCTGGGCCAGCTCCTGCTCCAGTTTGCCGCTGATGACCATGCTCTGCTCGTTAAAATCCAGGGCGCCGAGATCCGGAGGCGCGGGGTCGTCGTCCTCGTTGTTGAACAGAACCAGAGTCGGTTTGCCCGACAAAAAGGCGAATCCCCGCAACAGATGGTCGCCGGCCAGCTCCGGGTCCCGTCGCAACGGCGAGCCGTCTTCCAGGAGTTTCGCGCATTTTTCCAGAAGGGACCCCTCTTTTTCATCCACGGTTTTGCCCCGGCGTCGATCCTGAGCCAAGCGTTCCAGACGTTTTTCCACCACCATCAGATCAGATAAAATCAGCTCCTGGTCGCCGGCGCTGAAATCGGCTCCGGGAGTCGGCGCGTCAAATCCAAACCCGCCATAATTTCTCACCACATGAATAAAGGCGTCGCAATCTCTGGCCCCGGCCATAAAATCAGCGGTTTTTCCTCCGTCTTTGGCTCCGGAGGATTTTTTCGGGAGCAGGTAATTGACCTGGGCGTAAATGGTTTTTTGGGGATGATACATCTCGCTTAACCGATCAATGCGCAGATCGGGCGCCCGAACCGATCCCAGGGAGTCGTCCCCTTTGAGGCGGCCTTCCGGCTCCCGGCCGGTCAAAGCTTCAAATATGGTCGTTTTTCCAGAGCCCGAAAGCCCGATGAGACCCAGTTTCATTTATCTCCTCCCCAAACAGTCTTTAGAGACTCCTTCATCGCATTCCAAGGGGTAGCAACCGTCAAAGCAGGCCTTGCAAAACATCTTTTCCGCCTGTTTGACCGGGGTCGATTCAATGAGCCCTTCAATGCTGAGGTAATGAAGGGAATCCAGCCCCAGATGATCCCGCAACTCCGGGGTCGTCATTTGGGCGGCCACAAGCTCCCCGCGAGTCGGAAAGTCAATGCCGTAATGGCAGGGATGCCGATGGGCCGGGGCGCTGATGCGCATGTGCACCCGTTTGACCCCCAACTCCCGCAACGCCTTGACCCTGGTTTTGGCCGTGGTGCCCCGTATGATGGAATCTTCGATGATGATAATATCCTTCCCTTTTAAAAGCTCTTTGACGGGATTCAGTTTGACCCGAACCCCAAAATCCCTCATGCTCTGACTCGGCTGAATAAAGGTCCGCCCCACATAATGGTTTCGGATCATCCCCATCTCAAAGGGAATTTTCGATTCTTCGGAATATCCCAGCGCCGAATAGGTGCCGGAATCGGGAAAAGGCATCACCATATCCGCGTCCACGGGCGCTTCCCGGGCCAACTGACGGCCGTGGGACTTTCGGATTTGATAGACGTTTCGGCCAAACATTTCACTGTCTGGACGGGCGAAATAGATCAACTCGAATATGCAAAACGTGGGGGCGCGCCTCTTTTTCGATTGGATGCTTCGGATTCCCTCCCGGTTGATGATGACAATCTCACCGGGCGCAACCTCCCGCACAAACTCGGCCTCCACGAGATCCAGCGCGCAGGATTCAGAGGCCAGAAGGTATCGGCCGTTGAGCTTTCCAATGCACAGGGGCCTGAAACCGTTGGGGTCCCTGATCCCGATGATCTCTTCCTTGCAGGTCAACATAATAAAGGAGAAGGCGCCCTCCAGTTTGTCCACGCTTTGTATGATGGATTCCTCAAACCCGAGGTTTAAATTTTTCACAAACAGGTGCAGAAAAATCTCGCTGTCCATGGTGGTCTGAAAAATGGAGCCGCTCTCCTCCAGCTCCTGCTTCAGGATGTGGGCGTTGATGAGATTCCCATTGTGGGCCACGGCGTAAGATCTGTTTTTGTAATGAATCACAAACGGTTGGGCGTTGGTCACCACGGACTCGCCGGTGGTGGAGTAGCGGACATGGCCAATGGAAACCTCGCCTGTGAGCTTGTCCATATCCTCCATTTTAAAGACATCGGAAACCAGCCCCATCCCCTTGTGATTGATGATCATTTTGTCCCTGGCCAAAGCGATCCCGGCGCTCTCCTGCCCCCTGTGCTGAAGCGCGTACAAACCAAAATAGGTCATCTTCGCCGCTTCCGGATGCCCAACAATACCGAACAGCCCGCATGCTTCGCGGGGTTTGTCAAAATTTTCCATGTTTAATTTGATCCTGTGTGATAATCCTGCAAAGGTGTTACGTCCATCTTTTTTTCAGTCATGGCCAAAATGGCCCGGCATATGGCCATGGCCCCGGCGGTGGTGGTGGCGTAGGGGATATTGTATTTCATGGCGGCCCGTCGAATCAGATACCCGTCCCGCCGGGTGGCGCTCCCTTTGCCTGTGTTGATGATCAGTTGAATCTCGCTGTTTTTTATGGCGTCAATGACATGGGGGCGCCCCAGCGAGACCTTGTTTACAATGGTGTTTGGCACGCCGTTTTCCGTGAGAAACGCGCCGGTGCCCGACGTGGCGATGATGGAGAAACCGAGATCGAAAAACCCGGCCGCCGCTTTCAACGCGGAGGGTTTGTCCCGGTCGGTGACGCTGATGAACACCGCCCCGGCCACTGGAATGTGATGCCCGGCGCCCATCTGGGCCTTTGCAAAGGCGATGCCAAATTCCTCGTCAATGCCCATCACTTCGCCGGTGGACTTCATTTCAGGTCCCAAAAGCGTGTCCACATCGGGAAACCGGTCAAAGGGCATGGCCGCCTCTTTGACGGAGACATAGGAGGGGATGACCTCTTTGGTCAGGCCAAGCTCCTTTAATGTTTTTCCCATCATGACTTTGGCGGCCAGCTTGGCAAAGGGAATCCCGGTGGCCTTGCTGACAAACGGAATGGTTCTCGAAGCCCTGGGATTTGTTTCAATGACAAACAGACGATTTTCCCGAATGGCGTACTGAACGTTCATCAGTCCTTTGACCTTCAATTCGGCGGCCATTGATTTTGTGGCGGCCATGATCCGCTGGATCATCTCTTCGGACAGACTGTAGGGGGGCAACACGCAGGCCGAATCCCCGGAATGAACCCCGGCCTCCTCAATATGCTCCATGATCCCGGCGATGACGGTCTGGTCTCCGTCTGAAATCGCGTCCACATCCACCTCGATGGCCTCTTCCAAAAATTTGTCAATCAAGACCGGATGTCCGGGAGAGGCGGCCATTCCCAGCCGGGTAAAATTTTCCAGCTCGTCGCTTTTGTAAACGATTTTCATGGCCCGGCCCCCAAGCACATAGGAGGGGCGCACCATCACCGGATAACCGATCCTCTCGGCCACGACCAGCGCCTCTTCCGGAGACATGGCCATCCCATTGGCCGGTTGATCAATGCCCAGTCTGTTCAGCATTTCGGTAAACAGCTTCCGGTCTTCGGCCATGGCGATGCTGGATGGCTGAGTTCCGATAATCGGAACCCCGGCGTCAAACAGAGCGGCGGAAAGATTCAACGGCGTCTGGCCCCCAAACTGCACAATGACCCCGTCGGGCTTCTCCGTTTCAACGATGTGCAACACATCCTCTTTGGTGAGGGGCTCAAAATAGAGTTTGTCCGACGTGTCGTAATCCGTGCTGACGGTTTCGGGATTGCTGTTGACCATAATGGTTTCAATCCCCTCTTCCTTCAACGCGAAAGAGGCATGAACGCAACAATAATCGAATTCAATTCCCTGGCCGATCCGGTTGGGCCCCCCGCCCAAAATCATGACCTTTTTTTTGTCCGACACACGGGCTTCATTCTCCGTCTCATACGTGGAATAATAGTACGGCGTGGCTGCCCTGAACTCCGCGGCGCAGGTGTCCACCAGCTTGTACACCGGTCGCAGCCCGATTTTTTTTCTGAGATCGGCCACGTCGTCTTCCGAGACTCCGATCAGGTTGCCGATCTGAATGTCGGAAAAACCAAAGGCCTTGGCTTTTTTAAAAAGCGGATGGGGACTTTTTTCTGAAATCAGGGATAATCCGGCCCGATGGATCTCCTGCTCCATATCGACGATCTGGCTGATCTGATTGAGAAACCAGGGATCAATGCCGGTAAGATCATAAATCGACTCAATAGACATGCCGCTTAAAAAGGCGTCCCGCAGGTGAAACAGGCGCATGGAATTGGCAATGGCCAGACCTTTTTTCAACTCCTGCCCGTCGGATGGAAACGTCAATTCCCCCTTCTGGTCTCCCCCCAGGCCGAATTTGCCGATTTCCAGGGAACGAATCCCTTTTTGGAGGGCCTCTTTGAAGGTTCTTCCAATGGACATGGTCTCCCCCACCGATTTCATGGATGTGGTGAGGAAATCATCGGTTTCAGGAAATTTTTCAAACGTCCACCGGGGAATCTTGACCACGCAGTAATCCAGGGTCGGCTCAAAGGCGGCCAGGGTCTGGCCGGTAATGTCGTTGGCGATCTCGTCCAGGGTATAACCCACGGCCAGTTTCGCCGCTATTTTGGCGATGGGAAACCCCGTGGCCTTGGAGGCCAGAGCCGAGCTTCGGGAGACCCTGGGGTTCATTTCCACCACCACCATCTCCCCGTCTTTCGGATTCACGGCAAACTGAACGTTGGAGCCCCCGGTGTCCACCCCGATCTCCCGCATGATGGCGATGGAGGCGTCCCGCATGGCCTGATATTCTTTGTCGCTCAAAGTCTGGGCCGGGGCCACCGTGATGCTGTCGCCGGTGTGAACCCCCATGGGATCAATGTTTTCAATGGAGCAGACAATGACCACATTGTCATTTTTATCCCTCATCACCTCCAGCTCATACTCTTTCCAGCCCAACACTGATTCTTCCAGCATGACCTGCCCGATCAGGCTGGCGTCCATGCCGCTGGCGGCCAGAATTTCCAGATCCTCCGGGTTGTAGGCCACCCCGCCCCCGGTTCCCCCCAGGGTAAAGCTGGGGCGTATGATCACGGGAAATCCGATCTGACGGGCCATTATCCGGGCATTTTCCATATCGGTGGCGATGCGGCTTTTGGGAATGCGCAAACCGATGCGGTTCATGGCGTCCCGAAACAGCTCCCGATCCTCGGCTTTGTTGATGGATTCCAGACTCGCGCCGATCATCTCCACCCCGAATTTTTCAAAGACGCCGGTTTTGGCGGTCTCCACCGCCGCGTTCAAACCGGTCTGGCCCCCCAAAGTGGGAAGGATGGCGTCGGGCCGCTCCTTTTCCACGATCATGGCGATGACTTCCGGGACCACCGGCTCAATGTATGTCCGATGCGCCATATCCGGGTCGGTCATGATGGTGGCGGGATTGCTGTTCACCAGAATCACTTCGTAGCCTTCTTCCTTGAGCGCTTTGCACGCCTGGGCTCCGGAATAATCAAACTCGCAGGCCTGGCTGATGATAATGGGCCCGGCTCCTATAATCAGTATTTTCTTTATGTCGGTCCGTTTTGGCATAATATGTCACACCATTTTTTTTTGGCGGGCTTTTGGAAAAATCCGCAGCGCCTTTGGTTTGGGTTGGGCGTGTGGCGTTGTTTGGTAACGTTTCGTTATATATATTTATTCAAGTTTGATGGCGTCTTAAAAAATCGGATTCGCAAACAGACACAACATGATATAATCTCGACGCTGATTAATGACGGTCACTTGTAGGTTGGGTTGAGAAACGAAACCCAACCTATCTTTAACTTTTTACGAATTTGTCAATTTTATTTTCCAACTAAATCTTTATAGAAATCACTCACTTTGGAATTTTGATATTGAACGGCATTGAATAAATTCACCACATTATTTGTTTCAGGGAATTGCAAAAGGGAATGGCCTGACGGGTCAATAAATTCAAAAACCACTTCGCTGTCCCAAGTGTGCCGAGACTTGCCCATAAAAAGTTTATATTCCTTTTGGTAAATTCGGATATGCTTGTTTAAGTGGAAAGCGGCATAGACCAAATCTATTCGCACGTCAGTTCCTGTTAGGTTATCAGGCGGCTTGGAGCTTTCCCAAACGACATTATTGTGTTGAGTCAGCTCTATCAATTTATCAACTATCTCAACTGTTTCCCTTCTCGAAACCATTCTATCCCCCCACTAATATTTTCTTTCTGACGTTCTTCAATTCTTCAACCACAACGTTAATAGCGGTGTTTGTCTCCCTGGCGAATTCTTCATTTTTATGATCAATTCTTTTTAGCCAACCCGTTGACCTGTATGATTTTATTTTTGATCTTGCGATTTTTACATCTGACAGCAAATAGCCATTGGCTCCGTTTTGAATATTTCGAAGTTTTACGTCCGCTATGGCGAACGCATCGTCTATATCATTGGCGTTCTTAGAATACGATTGAAGAAATCCTGATATTTTTGATGCGATTTCACCCAACGATTTTTCATGCTCATCAACGCTTGAAGTAAATAAAAACCTCTTTTTTATTCCAAAAATCAATGCGACTGTGAAGGCTGTAATAAATAAACCAGCTATGGAGGATACGCTTCCATAGTCAGATAAACTCGCGTTTAATAAAAAATTCATCCGCTCCTGATGCCTGTCAAGTTTCTATAGTCATAACAAATGTAATTTCAAGTTAAAAAAACCGCGCGCCGTTTTCTTACAAACGAATCATATCCAAAAATTCGTCAAACATATAGGTCGCGTCCAACGGTCCGGGGGAGGCTTCCGGGTGATACTGAACCGCCATGACGCGCAACTCTGTGTTCCTGAAGCCCTCCACGGTGTCGTCGTTTAGATTGATATGGGTCAATTCCATCTCTTTTCCCGTCAAACTGTCCATATCCAGAGCAAACCCGTGGTTCTGGGAGGTGATCTCCACCCGGCCGGTGATCAAATTTTTCACCGGCTGGTTTCCCCCCCGGTGGCCAAATTTCATCTTGTGCGTCGTCCCGCCAAGGGCCAAGCCCAGAATCTGATGCCCCAGGCATATGCCAAACATGGGCGCGAACCCCAACAGTCGTTTAACGGTCTCAATGGCGTTTGTGACCGGCTCGGGGTCTCCCGGCCCGTTTGAAAGAAACACGCCGTCCGGTTTCAGTTCCATGACGGTCTCAGCGTCCGTGTCGGCGGGCAAAATCAGGGTCTTGATCCCGACCCGGTCCAGATGTCGCAAAATATTGTATTTGACCCCAAAATCCAGCAGCGTCACAAATGGGCGGGGGTCGTCGGCTCTCCATTGATCCATCTGAGCTTTCAGATCGCCGTCGTTCAAGAAAAAGGGTTGCCCGTCCCTCCATAAAAACGGTTGGGTCGTGGTGACGGACCCGGTCATATCCCGCCCCTTCATGGAGGGAACCTTCCTCGCCCGGGCCACGCAGGAGGCCGGATCAAGATCCGTTGTGGAGACAAACGCCCGCAACGCCCCGGATTTTCGGATGTGCCGGACCAAGGCCCGGGTGTCGAAATCCTCTACGCCGAGGACTCCCTGGCCGGACAGATACTCCCCCAGACTCATCCGGGATCTAAAATTGCTCGGATACCCCTGGTATTCTTTGACAAGCAACGCCCGGGCATGTATCTTCCCGGACTCCACATCGTCGTGGTTGACGCCGTAATTTCCGATGAGGGGGCAGGTCATGGTCACCATCTGGCCGGAATAAGACGGATCGGTGACGATCTCCTGGTACCCGGTCATGCTGGTGTTGAAGACCGCCTCTCCCCATGCCTCGCCGTGCCCGGTGAAGGATCGGCCGTTGAAAATCCGGCCATCCTCAAGAGCTAAAAGAGCTTTCATATGTTTTCACCCAATCTGTGTTCCATCCATGATTCTCTATTTCTATGGTTTTCTATAATGTCTATCCAATGTCGATCCGGGGGGCGGGTTCGCGCGCCCGCCGCGAGTTTTTTTGATTTGGCGATACGTACACCAGATTCCATCTTTTTGCAACCGGCAAACGCCAAAAAAAATAGTTTAAAAAAATGACAAAAATGGCTCAACCCGCGCTCTGACCCGCGTTGAATATGGCTCGGGCCAACCAGAGATCCCCAGGCTCGGTGATTTTCATATTCAGGCCCGAGCTTTTCACCATTTTAACGGGGATTCCCATCCTCTCCACCACAGAGGCCTCGTCCGTGGCCTCAAAGCCGTCTTTGCAGGCGGTTTCACAAGCTATTTTGATGATCTCGTATCGAAACGCCTGGGGGGTCTGCGCCATCCAGAGAGAATTTCGATCCAACGTCTTTTCAATGACGCCCCGGCGGCTCGTCTTCTTGACCGTATCGGAGCAGGGGCGTCCCAATACGCACGCCCCGTGGGTCTGGGCGCCCCGGATGCAGGCGTCAATATCAAGCGGGCGAATGAAGGGACGGGCGCCGTCATGGATTAAAACGATTCCACCGGGGTTGGGCGCGGCGACAATCCCTTTGAGCGTCGAGTCCTGGCGCCGGGCGCCTCCGGAAATCAACAGGGGCGTTTTTTTAAGATTCAACGGGGGCAAAATGGTTTTTCGGCAAAAATCAATGTCTCCGGCCGGAAGCGCCAGAATGATCCGGTCGATGGCGTCGGCCTCGTCAAAGGCGGCCAGGACATGCCCCAAAATGGGCCGCCCCCCCAGATCAAGGTACTGCTTGGGCATATCGGCCTTCATCCGCTCCCCTTTTCCGGCGGCCACGATGATCGCGTCAATCATGGGATCCTTTTTTTTTATTGTCTAATTTTTATTGTCTGAGGTCAGACATCAAAAATGACGCCCTGTTTACCCACCCTTTATTTTTTTTTAATTCTTTTTTAAATCGGTTTTAGTAAGGCGGGTCTAAATGAACCATCATTTGACAGAGGATGGGCGTTTGCCAATTCCTGAAGAGATAAGTTCCATTATTAAAAAAATATTTTCCACCCATTCGCAATATAAAATCATATGATTAACTTACAAGGATTTTACCAGAAAAAATCAGTTCGCCGCTTAATTTCACCTGTGGGCAAAGCTCAAACAAAATTTTATTTTTTTCTTTCTGAAAACCACTATTGTTTTGTTTTTTTAACTCTTTAATTTTTTCCCGTTCAAAAGGTTTAAGTTTAAAACTCTCCTCTATCATTTCCACTGTTTGGAATTTCACCGCCGTATTTTTTTGGAATCCAGGTTCGGCATGCTTAAACTCCGCCTGATAATCCGATTTCAAAATCACCTCCAGTGATACCGCCAAAGCATGCATGGCAGAATGATAATAAAGACGGTAAATCTCTAAAAGCTTCTTCAATATCTCTGGTCGGATATCATCGGTGTTCTGCTTATTCAGCTCCATTACTATTTCATCGATCTCAGACTCGCCTTTATATTTTAATAAAACATCTTTTATCTTTTGCTTTGGGCCTTCTGCTATTTTATTTTTCAAAAGTATAATGGGATCCTTTTCATCTGGCTTAAGCTTAAATTTTGATTGAGTATCTGGTTGAGGCGGCAAGCCTGGAAGTTCTTTCTCTATAGGTGGAGAGAAAAAAATATTTGTGCCAGACGTTTTTCCATCAGGAGTTATGGGTCTTTTTTGAAGCTGTTCAACTATCCATTGTAAATTTCCCTCCATCCTCCCAAGGCGGTCCAAAGTTTGCGAATTTTGACCACTCACACCTCTTAAAACTTTATCAATATGTTTTCCCATCCCTGAGCTTTCCTGATGCCCCTGAGATATTTTCACCATTGATTCACGGTTTAGCGTTTCAAATTTATTTAAAATATTTTTTTTCTGTTGTTTTAAATCATCAAGCATTTTATGGGAAATATTATGCGCGTCCATCCCATCTCTGATTTTTTCATGTATTTCTGGGGAATTAAACTTATTAAGAACTGATTTCATTTGGAAAAGCAAATAAATAATAAAACAATTAGCTAAAACCAATGCTCCCGAAATTATATATATCGCCCAATATATATTTGGAATACCAGAAGGGGTATCATAGGGTTTATTACCCTCCGACGAGTCTTTTTTTTCCAGGGATTTCGTGACAGCTTTTTTTAATCCTGATTCGCTTTTGATGTCCGTGGAAGAGTCTGAATCCAGAGCTTTTCCCTCTCCGTTTAACCCGAGAAGAAACAACGCGCAAAAAACGACGATGACCAGCGTTCCTCTCTGAGCATATTTTCCCCATCTCTTCATCACATCTCCTTTATGATAAAAAAAATTAGCTGATCGGCATGCCCTGACAACCAATAATTTTATTTTGTTATCTCATATAAAAAATAACTGACCCCAAAAATCATGACCCAAGTTGTTTTCTAATATAATCGGCATCCCCGCTCTGGGTCGCTTCTTTAAACGCTTCTTTTTCACAAAGATTCTCAACATTTGAAAAACTAAATATTTTTAGTATATTACTATCAGACAGGACAAAAACAACATCCTCTGAATGTTTGGAATCCAAAATTTTTTCATGGGTGGTAGAAATATCAATGCCTATCTTTCTGGATACTGGAACCAGACGTTCATTGCCTATTCCAATTTCTTCACGGTTAAACCGCTTTATCAGAACGCGGCCGGACACTATCTTTTTCTCTCCTTCCCGAAAAATTACAATTCCATCTTCACCGCCGACTTTCTCTATTTTTTTTGATCCCTTAAATGGAAAAGGCATAGATCTTATAAAAATTGTCATGGGCGGATTATTTGTTTTTTCTATCCGGTTGTACCACGATCCCATTTGAGTGGCATGATAAGCGCCCAAGCTTACAGACCCTTTGGCTGGATCAACCATTACAGTGGAAATTGAATCAATATCAATATTTGGAAATTCCTTTTTATATTCGTTGCTGATTCTATACTCATTAACGATCTGTTTAATCATGATGTCGATATAACCAATTTTGGAAGCGTTTCCCCCCAATAAAAAAATCATGTCAATTCCTGAGACAGGTTGAGGTAAAAATTCCGTTGCTTTAAGCGGTCCGCAAAGACTGTCAACGATTATTTCCTTAATTTTATTATAAAGAGCAACATACAATGGTAATATAACAAATTCGGCCAGATTTCCCCCTGTTTCCCAGAAATCTTTATTGATATTCCATTCATTTTCCCATGTGCCATCTATAATAGCCTTTGCATTAAAGCTATCTTTGATGGAAAAGGGAAACCCATTGGAAGAATCCTCATTAACGTCAATATGGTTATCCAACTCCCTTTCAAAGTTATGTTTCATCGTTGAAAAGCGAAGTGTCGCTTCAACATTGTTCACGTTATCGTTGCAAAGAGCCGGATATGCATAACCTTTTTCTTCTTCTGCATCTGGAATGGCCTGTAAACATGCAAGCATCCATTTGTCAATCGTGGCGCCGCCCACTTTAATGCTACCGCCCGTTCCAACCAATTTAATCCCCGAGGTATTGTCCTTCATCAAAAAAGACACATCAGTGGTTCCTCCTCCGAAATCATAAACGCCTATCATTCCAATTTTATTTTCATCCTGCTCAAATGATATTGTTTTCTCCTTTAAAACGTGTAAAAAGGCGGCAAGCGGCTCATCAATATCCATGCGGATGGCATACCCATCGCTTGAATTATTCTTCTTTTGAAGCTTGCCTTTAAGGGCCGTTTCGATTCTGTTTCGGAGTTCGGGTGAAAAACCTGGGGGGGCGGTAAATTTTATTTGATTAAAAACAGTCTGCTCGCAATTTCTATCTTCAAAATAAATAGACAAATTACACAACGCCGCTTCAATAAAATCCAATGATAATTTTAAAGGGCTGATATCAAAATTGTTTTCTTCCATCAGCTCTTCTGGAAGCTTTATCTTAAAGTTTTTGTGCAGACATTCAGCGCCCACATCTGAAATTTCCAGCAAACAATCAGGTATAAAAAACGAGGATATATCCTCATTTCCAGATTCCAAATATTTAATTATTGTGGGGAAAGAATGAATTTGATCAACGTCTTCATGATAACAATTAAGTGGATAACACAGGGGGTTGCCTTGAACAAAACCCCCGTTTGACAACTCGGGTCCCGCAATGCACGTATTTGAAGTTCCGAAATCAATGGCGATGTATTCACCCAGAGGACGTGGCGTATAGACATTAAATTCCAGATCATATTTCACTTCATCGACGATTTCTCCAGTGACTTTATTTTTTCTGATAATAAACAGATCAAACAATAATTTTTTATCTTTGCATTCATCCGGAATACAAACGGTTATTTCAAACGCATTCAAATCCCGAATATCAGAAAGAGACAGCTCTTCTCCAATAAAAACAGGAGAGGTCCGCCCGGCGCCAAAATTAATTTCCTGCAAAGCGATTATATTCGGTTTATATTCATCCAGAAGCCGACCTTTAGATTTAAAGTCAATCCGCATGTGGCATTGGTTATTGATCAAATCATATTGTTCCGAGTCGCCCATATAATTATAATATAACGAAAATCGTCTCTTCCTTTTTTCACCTTTCGGGATATTAACTAAAATTTTACGGTTGTTAAACTCTTTAATCCTTTCTCCCACAGCTTTTTCCTGCGAGGTTTTTTTGTTCCAATTTCCAAAATGAATGCAATCCATATGGTGCGAGCCAAGCAATTTCACATCGTCATCAGGATGTTCACCTATGACTTTGTTATCGACCACATAGACGAATCCCTTATCTGTGGCATGAAGAATTCCCAGAGTGACCGGGACAAGATCAAGAAACTGAAATGCTATCTTTTTCTTTTTTGTTTCCTCTAATATTTCATAATCCGCTTCATATAAATTTTTGATGGATAAATTGTAAGCTTTTTTATCGGTGTCTCGGCCAGACAGCGCGGAAAAATCAACCATTATTTTTTGATCGGGGTTGGATGGGGTTAACTCTATTTCGGTCGCTGGTAGCAGAATTTTGTCGGACCAAAAATTTTTATCGCCTGGATTTCCAAAAAGACTGCCTTCGGAGTCTTCAGGCGCCTCCACCAAAAAGACACCTTCAATTTTCACCACCGTCTCATTTTTCAAGGCAATCCTGAATTCTTTGGAATATCCAGTCACAGGGCTAAAACGACATATTTCTTCCGAATCGACCGGGTTAATTTCAATCTCAGGCAGAGGGGCCAGAATCAACGGCGTGTCAAAATTTCCAATCGAAAATTTTCTATCCCCTCTTTTTATTGTTAACGAAAAATCGAATTTTAAAATGGTTTTTGAATTCATCGCTATCGGCGCAACCTGGACCGTTTCACCCCACCCAATCTTTTTTTCTATCCGATATTTCTCCCCGGACAAAACCATCTCTGAGATTGCGATGCTTTCATGAAACGGATTTGTAATCTCAAGTTTAATATTGACTTCCTGTCTGATAAAATAGCAGACTTCCGGGTAAGAAATCTCAATAAAACTTTTGCCGCAATCCGAACAATAAATACCGTCATGCTTATTTTCATAAGAACAATTTTTGCACTTCATCTTTTTTCCTAATTGATTAAATCAAATCCAGATTCGGAACATTTTTGTACCGCGACATCAATCAAAAGAGCTGTATTGACTGTTGTCATACCTTCCGGAACAGAAACCATGATGCCAACCACTACGCCATCCTCTGGTTTCTGATTTTCTTCCACCATAATCATTGGCCCTCCGGAAAACCCTTTGTCAATGGCGCCGTCTGTGTAAATGGCAATGTCTTCGATTCTTGAGATGATCCCCTTGGATACAGTAAGAGCCTGTGCATGGGGATGCCCGGCCATATAGACTGTCGCTCCCTGTTCAGAATCATTTTTGGTTCCCAAGTTTAAAACAGTCGGATCATCGAGGTTGTCATCAATCTTCACAAGCGCCCAGTCATGACGAGTTCCCCCCTTTTTTACCGTGCCTTCGCCGGTCCTGAATTTTTTCCATTCTGGATAGCCAGATACCACCACTTCTCCATTAAATTGTCTCTTGGATGTGTCTTCCAGATAAATTTTTTGCCCCACATCCCCGGCCACATGAGCCGCTGTCAAAACAAATTTCTTTGCTACAAAAAATCCTGTGCCAGATCGACCTTCGGCAATAATTTTGACCACCGCCTTTTCAATTCCTGTGGCTAGTTTAGGCCCAAAAACGCCCGTGCTAATGCATAGGCCAACGCCGACATTGATGATTAAAAATAAAATTATTACAAATACCACACTTTGCCACTGAGTTCCCGCGATTCTCAACGCCTCAGACAACTCTTTCTTATCCTTATATATTTTTCCCATATTTTTCACCTTGATAAAATTTTATAAACAGTTGAAATCAGGCAATTCTGATTTTCGATGTCTTTTATGGTAAGTTTTTTGCCCACTTTATATCCGTCAGAAAAAATGGTTTCATATTTATCCATGCCCTTTTTTACAATGCCAAACAATGAATCATAATGGCGGTAAAGGGCGTCCAGAAAATCATCTTTCTCCCAATTCAAATGAGGAATCATCATATTCTTGATGGCCCAGTAAACAGGCCTTTCAGCACAGATAGCGCTTATATCTTTCCTCTCAATATTTGCCATGTTTAGATAAAAAGTCTGTTTTGAGGCAGGGTCTATTAAAAAGATAAAGGGTTCCAACGCTTTTTTAATGTTAATGCCATCGGATTTTGGATTTCCCGATGGGTCCAACTCTGCGACAGGATACGAAATTCCATCCACAGATGCCTGATTATACTGTTCTATTCCATTCGGTTGAATGGTTTTAACAAACCAGAAGTAGTTTATAAATTTTAACAAAGCTTCTATATCCAGCGTTTTTTTCTCTTCCATAATCGCAAAATCAACCTCGCTGGAATATGCCAGTCTCAGCTTTGTCCATTCCGGCTGGCTGGAAGATTCCAGCAAAAAGGATTTTTTCATTTTATCAAAGGATGCTATATCTTCAAACAAAAATCCGGTTATGTCCTTTGTATAAACAATCATGTGTTCCAAAATTGGATTTTTAATCGCCTGACATTCCCTTTCCATGGCGTATTCCCGAAAAAATTCTTCTATTTTTTCAGGTTCCGCATTGGCCACGATCGAACTCGGCACCCGGCCAAGCGTTTCGTTGTTTTCCAGCTTATATTTTAAGAAACCGCTTTTTATTTTCTTTAAAATCGTGGAAACAACCTGCCTATTGCCGGGCAGCAACGCTTTATCCAAAATATTAAATTCCACATCGTTCAGATAACTCGCAATGCCTGTATGCAAGTCTTTCAACAAAACATTTCTTATATTTTCAGTGTCAACAATGCCTCTGACTTTGATTTTTTTCCACACTGTTTCAGAATCAATGCCACCCTTTCCCAAGTGATCCCATCCAGGCGTGACTCTCTTCCCAATTAAATTTTCAATGATCTGTCTGTAATCTGATCTTTCATCTTTATGAAAAATCTTGACCACAGGCGAAATCTTTTCATTATTTTCAAGACGGGCTTTAAGAGATTTATATCGGTCCTGAAAATCATTTTTTGCGTTTTTCAGTCCTGCAACAGCGGCGTTCAAATTTTTCCGCCATGATTCCAGAGCATCAAAAACATCTTCCATATAACGATATGCGTTTGAAACAAGATACTGGTCAAACAGATTGCCCAAAAGATCGCGCAGTATTTTGTCCAGATCAGTGGGAGCTTTGACGCTGCCATAATTCAAATATTCCTCAAGAATTTTGGTTATTTCATCTATGCTATTAAATGAATGGCATCCCTGCCTGTCCCACAAATCACGGACCCCTTTCAGCCCCTCAATATAATATTCAATCTTCAGACCAATCCAAACCAGATTGAAATTATTATGAAAATCATGAATAATTTCCCCTTCAATATCGTTGAGCAACCCCTTGACCATTTCATCCTTATTGGCTTCCATTGTTTCTCTGAACAGACCATCAGCATCATCAAAATCCGATTTCAAACTCTTCTTATTTTTTTTTATGTTTTGGGGCAATTCATTTGTCCAATATTCTATCCGCTCTTCAATAGAGCTTTCCGCTGAGCCAGGAGTTCTTTTTAATTGGTCATAGATATGTTTCTGGAATAAAGGAATTATTCTTTGCTCCACATCTCTTTTTATGGAAGACCTTTGAATGGGATTCTTCCGCCCACTTGTGTCTGTTGTATTCTTATCATCGACCAGAACATCACATAACCTTCCAGATAGCTCGCATGCGCCCCTTTCAGCCATTGTGTATTTTGGATATAGGATTGCCCCGGTTCCCATAGTAAAACTGTAGGTCAAAGGGTTTTGCGTGACCTCGTCAGTAATTTGTCTATTGAATTCATGTTGATAGCCGATCATATCCAGAAACAGACGCAGGGCAACCATATCCGTGAGTCCGTGCAGTTTTTCAAAATAATCGAATTGTGTTTGAATGTTGTATTCAGGCGCCACGAAATAAACATATCCATACGGCATGGTAATATTTTTAGTCTGAAAAAACTGATTTTTCAGGCGAGCGATGTCATACATGGAACCAAATGCATTTGCCCGAACCTGATTCCATGAAATCCCTCCAGATCTGGTAGATAGAGTTGCCTCCTCATGGGGAGGTATAATAAAAACGCCATGAATCCGGTTCAACTCATTGGGGGTAATATTCAAGAAATCCTGCAAAAAATAAGCGACATCAATAAACATGCCTGATGATGTGCCCCCCGTAAGAGAACCCACCACAATGGCGTTCACTCTGTCCCCTTCAAAATGAGGATTATGAATTGATTTCTGGATTTTATCAACAGGATCAATACTCTTGGGATCGTTATCGACCCACATATCCAAAGAGTAGCCCAATTTTTCAAAAATGGCTTTGGAGTTTGAATCGTTTGTTGATGCGATTGGAACAAAGTCATTGTCCCTCACATGCCTGATTGTATCCTGAAATAGTTCAGAATTTCGTCGATTATCGCTGTTTTTCGCATATAAAAGCATCCGGCCCCCGGCTCTCACGCCTCCGGCTCCCGCATCCTGCAACACGCCAAGATTATTCCAGTTTATGTTATTCGTCCATTTCCAGTCTTGTGATAAATTTTCAATCTTATATGGGCTATAATTCTGCCTTAAATCGTTTGCCAGATCATTATAACTTAGTCCTCCATTTTTAATCAAAATCTGATCTATCATGGTTCCTGACGGTTTGGATTGAACCTTATTCCCACTATCCGTTTCAATATTTATCAACTTGATCAAACTGCTGTCTGTATTATTGAATCGCTCATACCAATAGTCCTGAAACGCGTGCAATACATCCAGGCCGGTGGATCCGAGTCCCACGATAATGGTTCTTTGAAAGGTCATTCCTTGCAGGGGGTTTGCCATTTTTTTCCTCCATTAAATTGAACTGGTTATAACCGCGCTTATATCTGTTCAATATATTTCTTTTTTTTCCTGAATGGGAAAATTGCCACTATGGACATAATAGCGCTGAAAATAAAAATCATTGCCGGGATGAGAAAATAACTCAAATCACTGACCCATCTCAGTTGCCAACTCGCAATAATTTCCCCGCTAAGCCAGAAACAGTTAAAAACATAAATCCACGCCCATATACGCCTTCGAACAAGAGTGTATTCAAAGTGAGCGTTTTTATCAAAATTAAAAATGGTTGTCGCCAAAACAAACAAAAGATAGCTGAAAAACATCAAAATAAATATACCCGAAACCACCGCGATGCTTATGTAAGACGGTTTACTCAGCGGCAGATGTGATAAGTTCAATAAATCAAGAATAAAATGCATGGTTTTTCCTTTCTCATCGTCGAAATGTTTGCTATTCTACTATAATCAGTCCCATCCCCCTATCTTCGAGCTGGTCTGCCCAGATTGCTTGTCCTCTTTTTTATCATCATTTTTTTTATCAGAGCTTCTGCTGGAATCCATTTTTGTTTTTTTCTGTGCAGTATATCGTGTAAAAGCGGGGATGCCTTTTTTCACGATCAGAATCACTGCAAAAAATAACGCGAACACCGTAAATAAAATTTTCAACAAGGGTCCATACCCACCGCCCTCTTTATCTATCCGATATCTATTTGAATCGATGGGAAGCTTTGACACCTGGCCTTTTTCTTTAGGATACATGCCCTGCACAAACCAAACAATATTTTTTGCCCCGGTTTTATCCATCTTGGAAAGCAACTGCCTTGTGGTTAATGTAACAGATGTTTCTTTCACCACTTTTCGTGAAATATTTCTTCTCGGATTCTCTGATTGAATATGAAGAATATACTTTTCAAAATTTCCAGTCGGTTTCCATGAAAACGTTATTCTTGGTTTTTTTCTTCGGACAATTTAAAGCCAGGGCGAGGGGACATCAGTGCAATCTGATCCCTTGTGCCATGCACTTCCGATTTTTTTTCATCATTTGGCGTCTGTTTTTTTATAAAATGAGGACCTATTCGTAGTAAGCGAATTTGTAATTTGCGTTTTTCATGGCCCTTTTTCCCCTGCCTGCGATGTTCAAGTTCAAACAGCGGTGTTTGGCCCGAACCATTATTAATAAAAGCAATTCGGACCTCTTTTCCCACATCAGTATAAGCGCTATCGTTCCTCTCTTGTGTGTCAATCACAAAATCTGAAACAATAAACACATTCATAAAATAATTTCTCCCACCGGACCCGATAGCTGTGCTTACATTGTGCCAGCATAGAAACTTGGGCAAATCAAAAACGGTAAAGCCGTCCTTGTAATCAATTTTATTAAACAACCTTCTTTGGATAAACTGTTTGGATTTGGCTTCATTTTGGTATTCACCAGAATCAGGGGAGTTCTTAAAATATTCATGAAAAGGAATTATAGAACCCGGACTCTTTAACTCGCCAAAGGCATGAACATACATGTATGCGCCTGGCTTCCACACTCTTTTTATTCCCTGTTGCCGATACTCCGTCCCCTGAGCGACCATCTTCCATTTTTTTTCGTCATAATCACCCTTAAAAACTAAATCCATAATAGCGTTCTTGGCGTCATCAAGCATATCCTTGCTAAAATATTGATGCATGGAGCCTGAGTTGTCAAAAAGAATGGCAACTCCTTCGTTTTGGGCCGCGCCTCTATTCCCTGCCAAAGCAATGGCGGGGAGTAAAATCAGGATTGCAACTAAAATTTTTTTCATAAGATTCTCTCCAAAAAATTTATCAGTCAATTTGAAAGTTCCATAGTCATAATGGACGTTTAGAACATTATTGACCCTAATGGTTCAAATAAACTCATAGTCATTTTTAAAAAATTCGATGCATTTCTAAAACATCAAGCCTATCTTAACACAAGAATCATTCAGGTTTATGAATTACATGCCTAAATAAGATTTTATTATTAATACAACAATACTCACACCGATTTTTTCTGCAATATCATAAGTCCACTTGGCAGCTTGGGATAATTTTTTTTTTGCCCCGTCAATATCCCCTTCTTTGGCCGTAGCCTCTGCGCTTTTAACTATACTTCTCGTGTCTGGGCTTTAGACTCAATTTCGTTTACCAGTCGTGAAAAATCAGATGAGAGGCTTTGGTTATTTAAAATATTTGTATCCCGACCTGAAACGGTTCCATAGTTGCCTCCCATCACAATTATCGTCATATCACGCCCCTTTTCACCCGAGCCAAGCGGTGCTTCCGTTACTCTCTTTTTTGATTAACTTCAGATATCTTATTTTTTATAAATTCTGGTATTATGTTCTTGCCGTTTCCATAATCACAGACCTCGTTAAATTTGACTAAATTACAGTTGGTTTTTGAGCGTTTTTTTGATAATATTATGCAATTCTCGGATGAAACCCCTTGATATTACATACCACGCTCAAGGCCAAATGTCCAAAATTCTACAAGATCGTTGTTATTAGGGGGTTTACAGCAAAAAAGCCCCTATGTGTTTACGAGGTCTGAATCAAGAAGTAAATTCCATCTTATTAATACACTGCTTAAAAAATCACCTTGATTCCTGGCCTTATCTGACAAATTTAATTCGTCGCACTCAACACATTCGACTATTATTTTATATAATTCTTTGCTCTCGTATTCTATAAACTTGATAAAATCGCTTATACATCTATTAATTTTATTTGTTATTTCATAAACACACTCTGATCCATTATGTAATGTACTTCTGATTTTTTTTTATCATTTGGCGTCTGTTTTTTTATAAAATGAGGACCGATTCGTAGTAAGCGAATTTTTAATTTGCGTTTTTCATGTTTCTTTTTTCCCTGCTTAAGATGTTCAAGCTCAAAAAGCATTGTTTCTCCCGGATTATTATTTATAAATGCATGCCGAATCTCTTTTCCCACTCCTTCATAAACACTATATTTCTCATATGTGTCTGGCACAAAATCTGAAACAATGAATACATTCATAAAATAATTCTTTCCGTAAGACCCTATGTCCGTGCTTACATTGTACCAGCATAAAAACTTGGATAAATCAAAAACGGTAAATTTATCCCTGTAATCAATTTTATCAAACAATTTTTTTTGAATAAACTGCCGGGCTTCGCTTTCGGTGTTATACCCTCCAGAATCAGGGGCTTTTTTAAAATATTGCTGCAAAGATGCTATATAGCCAGGACTCTTCAACTGTCCGAATGCATGAAGATATATATATGCCCCCGGCTTCCAAACTTTTTTTATTACCTGTTGCCGATACTCATCTCCCTGGACGATCATTCCCCATTTTTTTCTGTCATAAGAGCCCTTAAACACTAAATCCATAACGGCTTTTTTGGCGTCACCAAGCATATCATCGCTAAAATATTGACGCATGGAGCCTGAGTTGTCAAAAAGAATGGCAACTCCTTCGTTTTGGGCCGCGCCTCTATTCCCGGCGAAAGCAATGGCGGGGAATAAAATCATTATTATAATTAAAACTTTTTTCATAAGGCTTTCTCCAAAAATTTTGTCAGTCAATTTGAACATTCAATAATCATGCCTAAACTGATCAATCCTTTGGGCTAAATATAATTTTAAACCATTAATATCAAGATATTAACGTTTTTCAGATTCCCAATTATTGGGGCCAAAACCTGAAAATAAAAAATCAAACAATACCAGTGTATTAAAAATCTTTACAGATAAGAATCACTCAACTCAGGTCATACTATTTAAAATATTATGGACACAAGGGTAAGTTATGTCGCTGATATTTTAAAAAAATGATGTCCTTCCAATAATACGAAGTTCTCTTGGTATGGCCATCCTTAAGGGGTCTCAATCGAAGATTTTATTGCCGCTGAAACTACACTTACACCTATTTTTTCTGCGATATCAAGAGTCCTTTTGCCAGTCTTTGACAACCATTTTAAAACTTTAGTATTGTTTCCTTTTTTAGCCTCACACTCTGCATTTTTAATTAGGTCCAATTCAACTTCTTCTTCTGATGTGACAGCTATACGTTCCATTTCATTGCGCAGTTTAGAAAGTTCACTCTTCAATGCTTCGAAATCAAATTTTTCCCTGTTTTGATTCGAATTCTTTTGACTAATCTTAAGATCACCTCTAACCGTGCAATCATGCATTTGAACTGTATTCCCGGATACTCCTCCAAAATTTTCACCATTCGGCATGTTCTGTCCTTCCGTTAATTTTCTTTAAAGTTCACTCTTCAATGCTTCGAAATCAAATTTTTCCCTGTTTTGATTCGAATTCTTTTAGTGAACTCAACTTTTGGGGTTAATGTAAGGTTATAATTTTATCTATATAAAATACTGAAATAATTTAATAATATTTTAATCCAACCATAAATTTTGCATTGGTTATTAGTCTGGTGAATAGTCACATCACCAACATGGGAAGCATCTATGCTAACCTTATTCCCGGCATCTTTTCTATTCGACCTGTTCTGTCCTTCCGTTAATTTTCTTTTTTCATAAATTTTAGATATTTTTTCTTTTATAAATTCTGGCACTATTCTTTCTTTATTATCAAGCAGTAAACTCCAGCCTACTAATGAGTCGGCCATGCCTTCCGACAGATTGACTTTACAATTAACATACATGTCTAATTTTTTATATATATTTGGATAACAGTCATTTATGAACTCTATAAAGGGATTTATATACTCATAAATGTCACCTTCTATATCATCAATACAAGTTCCTAAAAACGTTAATCTTTCTTTCGCATCAAACTGTTCATTTTTAATTTCTTCCAGAACTTTTCTACAAACCATTGAAAGTAACTTTGGATGGTAACCAATTTTTTCAGGGATTAATTTATCAAAAGATTTATCACAAACAAAAAGCTCATTTCCAAAACCATCAAACGGTTTCATAAAATTACAAACTTCGTTTTTTCTCAATGGCTTTATAACTACCTTGTCAGATAGTTCGATACTATGATATCTAGGTGCTGCTAATCCTGGTCTGTTATTAGGCTTATGCCTTCTGTTTGTCAACTTTTCTAATAAAATGATACAAGGAATGGATTCATAATAAATTTCGTTAATTAGCTGAAAAAATTTATCATCAGGATTTTTTTTTGTAAAAGCTAATGGGAAAAAAAGTATAGGAGGTTTTATAGGATCTCGCGTCATGCTTTTTAATAATTTAACTAAACACCTAATTTTTTCCTTTGTTTCTTCTTTTTTTTTAATTTCACGTTCAAATTTAGATGCTTTTTTTATTATTTCATTATCAATATCCATTTTTCCTTTTTCTCTGGCATAGATATACATATCAAAATATTCTTGGACAATAGTACACATAGCATCTTCACACGTGTCTTTTACTATTTTAGTTGCTTCGTTTCCCCCATTTTTCAAAGAATATTCCACCGTAAAAGTTTTTCCAATCCATTTGGGGCCTATAACTTCATATATTTTACACCTTGGTGTTTCCTCTTTGTTGCGATCAGAAGTCCAACTCTTTATTTTATCAATATTACTTTTTCGTGATCCATTCTCCCCATAAAATTGACTGAATGCTTTATCATCAAACATAATTGCCACTTTTGCCTTCCAACCAGAGCTTAAAAAAACAGACTCGCAAAAAATAATTCTCTTCACATTGTCTTATTATGTGGTACTTTTTCAAATACCTTAGATCCACACCTCTTGACTGGTTTGTTAATTTTTTGGAATCAAATCGCAACGTTTCTGGATCAACAATTTTTACAATTTCCTCTAACGTAATATGAGTATCTTTAGGCACGCTGTATAGGTTTAGATACTCAAAGTATCCACTTTTATTCGGATCAGTTAAAACATCTTCCACTATTTTCTTTACCATTCCGATAGAAATTTTTCGTGTGCGATATGGTGTCCATACATTGTGGCATATTAGCTGTGTTAACGAAGGATGCCCTCCAGTGATGCGCCATAAATACTCAAATGAAATATCATCAAATTGAAGTTTTTCTGCAAGTTTTTTTATCTCATTTCTATCTAATAGTTTTAGTTCCATAATATTACCTACAGAAAAAGTTTCAGCGCTGAAAAGACGTTTATCTAAAATATGCTGAGCGCCAATAAAAACAATAAAAAATTGTCCGATTTTATCTGAGGTATCTGCAACTATTACTTTAAAAATTTTGAGGATATCTTTAAAGTCTGGAAAAAGACTGTTCTCTTCCTGCCCCGAATCAAACACTTCTGAATCGTCAAAAAAAATTATGATTTTTTTGCCTTTAAGTCTCGTCCTGATTTTTTTTATACATCCATAAAAATAAAGATTATCTACCTTACTTTCTATTGGCTCTTGAATGTCAGATTCTTCCAAATAGCCTTCTTCCCGCAATGTTATAAAAATTTCATCCAATACCACTCCAAAAAACTCTTCTCTATCCCATTGCTCACGCCTTTCAAAAAGAGAACACGAAAAATAAATTTTAATGGCATCTTTTTCTTTGAAATAATTTATAAACGAAGTTTTTCCTACCCTTCTCAAACCCCAAATATGAACCATCCCCCCCTTCTTATTTCGAAAAATAATTTCCTTAAATTGTTGAATATATTTTTCTCGCCCAACGAAAATATCATCTTGTGATAACCATGGAATATCAGATTTATACGGATTTGATTTTACACTTTGCTCATCCGATTCTTTGAAATCATCACTAAAAACTTTGAAGGAACAGGATCTTTCCATTTTTTCAACCGCTGTTAAATCACGATATTTTCCCAAAATTTGCTGGCTGTTGGTCGTTCCTACATTTAAAAAAACCGTTGTTGCCTTTATCTCTCCTGGAAAAATATCAAACCCATTTAATTCCTTTCCTTGATCTATAAAACCAGCTCTATCATTTACAATTTGTAATTGGATATCAAAAGCAGGCCCTTTGCCAATATTTTGAATTTGTACTCTCAGCTCATTGTCTTTAAAAGACAATTCAGGGACGGGACGTAAACAAAGCTTTGCAGGTTCATTTTCACTATCTATATTAATTTTATCAAGCCACTTCTTAACGAGAGATTTTAGCAATAAATTATCAACTATATTTTTTTCAGTCGATAATTTCTCATCAATATTTTTTATAATTTCTAAGCGCTCTTTGGGGAAACTATTGTTTGAAATTACTTTAACACGTTCCACAACATTTTTCCACGATCCAAGACCATCTCTCATGTCTGGGAGGTCTAATTTTGGAAAAACGGTTATGTCCAGAAATTCGGATATGTTTAGCAAAAAAGAATAAAACTTAACGCCTGCCTTTGCCTTTTCTGATTTTTTATCTCCATGCTTAAATGAATTGACAAATTCCCTTAAATATTCATTGATATCTTCTTCTCGTTTCTCATCACTCGAAGTGTGAACATTATAGATAGAACGACAAATAAAATTAATAATAATGTCAATTTCATCTTCACTTGTTTCTGATAGTTTAGGTATATATCTTAACAAAGGCAAATGATTATGTTTTTCAATAGTACCCTCAATACTATAAATTTCTTCAATAATCTCATCTAAACTTTGCTTTTCTCCACGCCATCTTTCAAGTATGCACTCAGCAATATATTGAGATTTTACAGGGCTTTTTCCATGGTTTTTAAGAACAAAATTTAAAATAGATTTGAAATCAGCGCCATATATTGCCATTAAAGTTTTTACAAAGCTAACCCCATATTTTTTCTCGGCGAAATTATCAGTCACGCTTTCAAAAATTTCATCAACCTTTTCAAGCCCCTCATTGCACATTTTAGAAATCTGCTCTTTAATTTCGAGTTTTTCACGCCAAGCAGGATTTATTTTCTTAAGGTCTTCTATTTCTTTTTCCTTACGATGTATATCATCTATTATTTCTCCATCTTTTTTGAAATATCGATAATTTTGATGCTTTTCCAATTCAGCTTGAGTTTGTTTCCATTTATTTTGAGCTTGTTTCCATTTTTGACAGAAAAAAATTACCATTAGAATAAAAAATAGAGAAATATAAAACCACGAATTTTCCCAAAAGGAATCAGTAGCCATCAATTTTTGTCTGAATTGAATACTATTATCCAAATTTTCAATTTCATGAGTAATAGTTGGAGCTTCCACTTTTTTTTGTGGAGGAGGAATATTGGAAATTTTTCCAGAGTCCACAAAACCAGAACCCAAAATTTTTGGAAAAATCTTTGATAAAAAACCGTCTATATCAGTATTTTTTTTTATGGATATGTAGTTATCCTCGTTGCCAAGAAAACTTTTCCACAATTTTTTGTCTATCGCCTGGTCACCAAGGGCAACAATAAAAAGTTGAATTTTATTTTTCTCAAATTCAGCGCGAATACTTAAAAGGGCACTGTCGCTAAAGTAATCAGAAAGTTCTTGTTCACTTAATGGATCATTTGTTAATTGCGGGCGCCCATCTGTGATAACAATAACAGATTTGATACTATCAGTTCTGGAATTTCTATTGGAAAATTCATTTAAAGCATATTCCAATGGCTCACGAAAATCTGTGTAGCCTAATCCACTGATATTATTTTGATTCAAATCATCTAAATTAAAAGTGCCCGCATTAGAATACAGTGGTTTGATTTTCTTCAAATTTGCTTCAAAGCTTGCTATTCCGACATTGTAGTTTATATTAGACCCTGTCTTGCTTTTAAATTTTTCTATAAGAGACTTCGGTATCGAGAGCCGTAGCAAACCATAACCACGTTTGCTCATACTTGTTGAACTATCAATTAAAATAATAAGGTCTATATTGATTGCATTCTTTACATCTTTTGAATCTTCCGCATATGCGCAAGTCCATATATGCCCGCATGGAAATAAGGTCAAAACAACCAAAAATAAAATTCTTGCCAACAATCTCATATAGAAAACCTCACGAATCGATAATAATCAAATTTTTTTAATAAGTTATTGCAATTTGATACGACTTTTCACATCTAATGAAAAAATAAAACTCATCCAGTAATTATAATTAAATGATCGCCAACATAACTCACAATACGATTATTCCCCTTAATTAAAGGCAACATCTCAAAAAGATTACCTCCACAAACGGCATTGGACGAATTGCCATAAGGAGATGGCAAATTTAAATACAAACAAGATTCCCCATCCACACTCCCATCTTTACGAAAATCGAAAGAAACCAGTTGAAAAGGCATTTGTGAATCATGGCAGGGACAAACGGCCCAGTATTTATCAAAAAAATACAACAATCGATCCGGGTAAAATCGAAATTTATTCCCCTCAATATTAAAAAACTTCACAGAATCAAAATCATACTCTATCATTTGCTGATTATTAAGATGATAGCCATATAGCCGGTTATTGGTCTCCCCCGATTCAAAAAGAATAAATGGATAAGAGATGCCCGCACATGGCTGTTTTTTATTGAAGAGCTTATTGGAAATCATTTCAACACCGTTTTCATCACTCCTGAGAAACTCTGTATCTCCATTATTCCTGATCCCTAAAAAATAAGTCACTCCTTCAATAGAAAAGACCCAGGCGATTTCCACGCCTATCAGCGAATTCTCTGTTTCTTTATAAATACAGTCCTTTGAAATAATAATTTGTTCAGATTCACTATTTTCAAGGCATTCGTCAATGCCTATTCTTGCCCGCTCCCCTGCTCTCGAATAAATAAAAAATGCATCGGGGTCAGCATCATCAATATGCAACGAAAGAATGGCAGCGTTAAAGCCTGGAGATTTTTGGACAGATTTCACCAATTGGTTATTGCCATCAAATCCGAAAATGGCAAACTCTCTTTCATTGGCAATAATTAAAACGCTCTTTCTTTTTTTTCCTGAAATCCTGTCAACAGGCAGGATTTTGATCGAATCCACATCAGAAAAAAAGTCGAATTTCTTAATCTGTTTTGAAAAATCATATACATCGCCCGTTTCAAGATGAATCCCTCGAATTGAGCCACTTTCAATAACGATGACATAAGGCCTTAGTATGACTATCTTTGCGGGAAACCCAACAGTCTCCCGCCATTTGATATCAGGTTTTCCCATTAGCAATGAGGCGCTCATGTCATATGCCGTCACATTACCATCATGCAGGACAATCAAGATATTGCCATCCATTAAACAATCATGTATCTTCGCATCCAGCTTCAGGGAATGGGGCATAGCCGTGCCAAAATCCAAGCCCATATCTTTTGAAAGTTTCAAGTTCAACGGTTGCCCATGAAAATGCCACCCCGCTGGAACCTGGTATTTTCCGCAAAAGGGACAAAAAATCGCTGTCTCATGCTCAATATGTTCCCTGCATGTCATATTTTGACATTTTTTCATTTGTTATCTTTTCCTCTGGGAATCCCACCTATATCTTTATATCTAACCACTCTTGATTTACCTCGATCACTTTTGCTGAGATCATCGCCAATCATCATATTATCTTCTTCTTCGATTTCAGTTCTCCCCCAGGACACAATATCAACGATTGAGTCATCTCCCCAACCACGTTTTTTTCCTCGTTCATGGACACTTTCGAATAATCTATCATCATCAAGAACTTCAAATCTTGTTTCCGATTCCGTTTTTGCAAAAGGGGAATCGGCTTTATCTCCGGGACGAATATCATAGTAGATTTCACCGTTCAGAATGGAAACAGACTGAAGTATAGAAAAAAATCCGCTGGCGATCATTTTCAACTTGTACAATTCTCGAAAATCCTCATCGTCATTTTTTTTATCAGGGTTCGCCAAAATTAATTCCAGTTTAAATAATATCTTTTGAACCGATTGAACAAGCTCATTTAGCCCTTCCCATTTTTTGTCTAAACAATCATGTTGTGATTTAATCTCTTTTTCTAATATACTATCCAGTTCCTGAAAATTTCTTTTAAATTCAGCTAATAACCCTGACTCGTTAGAATGCGTCTTTGAAAACAAACCCTGTGTTAATTTCCTAGCGAGTTTCAGTTGAGTTTCAATATTTCTGTTGTGTTCGGAGCGAGTAAGTCCTGATTTAATGACGGCCGCTTTTAAAGAAGCTATCATTTCTTTCCGTTCGTTGTCACTGCCGTCTATCCAGAAATTGGTTTCAAATATCTCATTAAATTTTCTGCCACCCGCTATTGAAACTGTTAAATCAGAAAAAATAGCTTCAAAAGATGTTATGGCATATATAAGCAATTTCTGATCATCTTTAAATATATTCTTTATTTCTTCGGAAAAGCGGCCTTGCAATATTTTTTTACCTCTTTGGATCTCTTGAAACTGTTCACTTAAATTTTTCAAATCATCATTCATTTCAAAAAGAAGCTCAGAGATATTTTTTTCCTGTACACCAGCAGGTATTCCTGCGTCTCTACCAAGAATTTTTTTGATTAAATGTGAGCATTCATCAATTTCGAGTTTATATTTTTCTTCCCCATCTTTGGTTAAAAATTGTATTCTTCCCAAAAAAATTAAATACCCAAATGCCACTGCAATGATCAAAAAAACCATTAAAATATTGTATGGGGCTATTCTCCTGAAAAATCCATCAATTTTAAGCCCGAGCGGTTCATCGGGGAATAAAACCCCAACTTTCATTTCTTTGTTCAAATCGCTGAACTCATTATGATGAACACCAAGGTTTAAAAAAAAATTACTGGGATACACATTTGCTTTTCGTTTAAAACTAATCTCATTATTTGTGATTATTGGCGATGCGATATACTTATTTAAATTGTCATCGGTTACAATTGAAATTTCAAATTTTTTCTTTTTAAGATCCCCAATCCAATAAAAAGTCTGCCTGTCTTTATCTTGCGGGATATCGTCAACAGGCAAATCAAAAATCTTTTCTATCGTCCTTTTGGCATTGACCCATTTTTCCACACTGTTAAACGCATCAAAAAATTCAGATGCTTTGTTCGTGTATTCTGGGAATACTGCGCCTGTGCCCGGCCCTGAAATCCATTTAAATTCTATTGAATCACCTTCAACAAATTCAATGCTGAGATTTTTTTCGTCACCTTTCAACAATCTTTCATTAATTTTGCCATAAAATTCTTTCCAACTTTCTTCCCCCCATCTACCAGAAGACTTCATGTCAAGCACATCTCGAATCTTCTTTCTTTTGTCTGAATCTTGCCATGGAAAATATTTGGCGAATTCCTCGCTTCTTTCAGTCCACTTCGTTTCCTTTTTCCACTTTCCAATATCTGCGGTCAAAGGAAAAAACACTTCATTCCCTTCGTCATTGCTCGCTTCAAAAATCAGATACCTTCCCTTCGGGGAATCGTTGCTTGGATAAACCAGTATTTCCACGCTGAATGAGATTTTAGAAAATGCCAATAAAAAGAATAGGCCCAACAAAACGACGTTACTTTTTTTAAAATGACTGGTCATCATTATATTCATCCTTTTCATCCTCACCATCAATTTCATTTTGTTTTTCTTCGAAACTATCCTGTTCCTTTATTAGATAAAACATATGGTTAAGCGGCCACGTGCTTTCTTCATATGTCAAATCCTGCTCAAGACTCATACCTTCAATATTCGAAGGGTCCGTTTCCGTGTTGTGAGCCCGAAGGCGCAATTGGCTTACATCGCTGTTAAATTTCAATTTCACAGGGGTATGAGCCGGATCGGTCTGCAACGATCGTTTTCTGATCCGCAAAATTTTTGTCATCATTTCCGATTTGTCAGCATTAATCTCCTGAATGGGGTCAGAACTGAAACTTTTTATTAAAACCAAATCATCGGCATGCTTCAAATTTATTTCTCCAACATCCATGACATACAACTGATCAGAATCGTCATATGAAACCTCTCCGTCATCAGAAACCTCTGGACGGTTCCCAGGACGCAACAACTCTTTATAAGTAAAAATATCCGATCCAAATGGCACATTTTGCCAGAAAATTCCATAATATGAATTAATGTCAAGGGGTTTAAGAAAACTTTCCTGATACTTTTGATAATAATCCAATGCGCCTTTAGCCACAGCTTTTTTTAAATCATCATCAGGAAGATGAAAAACCTGGTTGTCGTCATCAGAATCAATTGTGGTTCTTGATTCCAGAGTTTCTTTGAAACATTCAAAAACCGGTTTAAATCTGGAGCATCTGCCTGAAACAATGACTTTATCCACCTTTAATTTAGACCCTACTTTATGATTTTCATCCACTGTGTCAAAAAGATTTTTTAAAATCTTTTTAGTTATATCGTTTAAAAACGAGTCAAATAGGGGATTTCCCTTAAACGAATCCGAGGATACGGCTTCATTAAAGTCCGATATAGAGCATAAGCGTGTATCATCAAACGACGTCGCGTCAAAATCTATCGTCGTATCTTTTTCATCCAGAGATTTTGATAATGCAATCTTAAAATAATTTTTTATAAAATCCTTACATGAAACAAGACTCGAAAAGTTTTTTTCTTTGTCTGTAAATAATTCATATCGTCTTTTATCTTTCGTCTTGCGGTTAATTATTTTTGCAATAAGCGTGTCAAGAGAATTTCCGGCCTTAAGCGCCCCGACATTGCCAAGAGATTCTATCTTTAAATCACCGCCGCATTCATCAGAAACTACCCGAAGGTATGAAATATCCACCGTCCCGGCTCCGAGATCATAAATTAATACGTATTCCTGAGAAGGATTTCCTTCGCGGCCCGGATTAAATTTTTTCCATCTATTTATATAATAGCAGGCAACGGCGTCTGACTCGCTTATAAATTTGATCTGGTCCTTAAAAAACAGAGGGGCTTTTCGATTTCGGATTTCACTGATTTTTAAATCATCGGAAATAATATCCCAAGTGATATCCCTTTCAATCAAATCCCTCAGTATCCGCTGGTGAGTCTGGTTGAACATATTCGGAATTGTTATAACTATATTTCCAAAAGTTTTTAACAACTCCAAAGACATATACTGTCTGTTTTCATCTCTGTATTTATCCAGAATCGACGGAACAATATATTTCCCGAATAATAATTTGTATGCTGACTTTAGGATGTCATTGACATCTAATTGTCGCAATTTTATAGAGCCTGTGCCAATTCCTGATGCGTCTGAAACAGAAACACTATCATGCCCCAAAAGTATTTTCAAATTAGGCAAGACTCTATTTCTAAAATTTATGCCTGTTTTTTTTGCTTTAAGAGGGGAAAATTTGACCATTTGAGGCGTTAATGGAGTTAATGGATGAGCATCCTCTCCTGCTTGTTCCTGATTGACTTCTTCTACGTCCAGATACATCAAGGATGACAGAAATTCTGTGCCCTGCTCATCAAACTCACCAAGTTTGTCACCATCCGGCGATTCAGAATGCAAAATTTCTTCATGAATTTTATTCAGATCCAAAAAAGTAATTTTATCTCTTTTATATCTCAAATCAGGGTCATACAACGCCGCCGCAATGGCGGATGTGCCGAAATCCAACGCCAGGCACCTGTCAATATATCGTTGCAAAGAAAAATCTATTTTTATTTCGACCGGTTTCCACTTCAAATTGCTATAGCTGTCTTCTCTGTAATCAAAATAAATTAAAATTGAGGCGCTGACTTCATCAGGAAGAGCCTTATAAATTTTTTTAAACGCCATCGCGATTTTCATTTCAAATGGTTTTTCCCCATTTAAAATGCTGAACTCTGGTTTGGCGTCATTGAGTCCCTCCAGCCATCCTTTTTCGCTCAACATTTTGCCATTTTCATGTTCCACACAAAAATCAAATCGAAAATTTTTAATGTCAACCTGACCCTGCGACTCAGAATTTTTTGCTTTATTTATAAGTCTAAGATTTACTATTTCATGATTCAAATTATCGTCAATTGACCATGTGACGGCTTTGCTTATTCTTATTGGTTGTTCAGGAATTTCATCAATATTATTTAATACGTTTTCATGATTAAACAAAAGGCTTATCGCCAATTCCGTTTTTTGACTGTCTGGCTCTATTGTCAACTCGCCTTCAAAAACAATTTTTTCTTTAGCATCCCCTCTTTCATCGACATGCTTTTGTTTTATGTAAACATCCAGATGTTTGGCATTTGGGGGGTTTGAATGTTTTGTAAAATCAATTCCGATGTAAACAGGGCATGTTTTCCCTTTAACTAACCCATTCAAAAAATAATCAGCGCCTGTTTCTGCATCGCCCTCAAGAAAAAAACCTTCCTGCACTGTTTCTTTGCCTTCTTTGACCGTCAGAGTTATGTTTCCAGAAACGGGATTTGAAAAAACTAACGGCGACGGATTCACAAACGCCAATTCCCAAAGCTTTTTCCGAGACCCATCAATTCCGCCGATTTTATGTTCAATCAACGGGTGAGGATCACCTGACAAAGACGACACAAGATTCTTCACACCTTCAAGTTCCGGGCTTTTGCTGTTAAACGGTTTAATATTCAAATCGACCGTTTCTTTTTCCGTATGATGCTCGCGGCCTTTTTTATCTTTCCAGAATACCTCGTAAGACAACGGAAAAGCTTTCCCTGGTATGACATGCGGAACAGCTTCATCCACATCTTCCACCTGCGACAGATCAAGGCCGATTTCAATATTATGCCCATCGGAAGCCACGTCAAGATTCTCTATCTTTCCATCGTATGTTTCATTTCCATGAAAAAAATAGAATATTTTTCCTTCATCTTTTATTTTCAGCGTCCGCTCCATTTCATATTGAATCCATATTTTCGATACAGCGGCTTTCTTTCCTCCGAATCGATTATAGACCATACGCTGGATCCAGTTGAATTTGCTTATGTCAGGCGTCAAGGCAAGGTTTGAAATCGGATGCTTTCTTCTGTCGCTTTTGTTTAAATCAATTTTAATATCCATATGTTATCTCTTACTCACTTCTGGTCTTTACTTCAAAACTTACACCGGGGGTCGGCGGTTTAATGAAAAATATGAATGCCCATAAAAAAACAGCGAACAGCATGACGATATTCCAGAACTTCGCCACGGCTATTTGACCTTTTGGAAAACCCATGGAATTATGCAAAGAGAGCAACATACCCTTTACAGGCAGAAAGAAGGCAAGATTCCCAAAACCGCTCGCGCTAATATTTGAGCAGGGAATAACAATATCATATTTTTCCCTGTGATTTCCCAACAGGCCCTTATCATCATACCCATAATAAGCGGTGACATTTAAATCAAAAAGAGAATCCTGGGGATTCGGAATTTCAAGTCTTGAAGGCAGGTTCGAAGGTTCAAATTCTTTTCGAAAAACATCTGGTATGGAACAAACTATTTTCAAAGGGGTATAACCACTTTTCTTAAGAGCCGCCTCCCTATGTGACAAATCAACTGGAAGAATTATTTTGTTTGGCGAATAATATTCATACTTTATACGCTCGGGATACTCCAACAGATTTCCAGCCTCTTGCTTAACCTTAGGGACAATCCTGAACAGGCTCATAATAAAATGCTTATTTTTTTTCTTTAAACCATCAGGCAGTATATGAATATCTTTTCCGACAGGCAAAAAGTTATAATACCTGTGGAATTTTTTGGACTGTTCCTCTGCCCAAGCAATATTTCGAACCTTTTGAGATAAGGGTGTTGAAGAAACGTCGGAACGCTCCCTGATCCCCCTCAACTCAGTTGTTATTTCCTCATCTCCTGAAACATTAAAAGAGCCGTCTGATATAAAAATAAGATAATTTTTATCAAAAATTTGCCCGGAAGGGTATGCCAGAATAGTCGAAAGTTCTTTTGCGACCGTCAAGGCGCCATACTTTCCTATGTTATCCCCGGTCAGTCTGTTGATGAAATCAATCCAGTTGTCTGGATTAAAATGGGAGAGATTCTGTAACTGAGAAAATGTTTTTATATAATTTTTTTTAAAATCGGGATTCACCCTTCCCCGATTTTCCGGCCAGCCAAGCCCAAAAAAAGAAAAAGAGAGATTAACATCATCATCTCTTTTCGTTTGAGCCGCTATTAATTCAGAAATCTTATCTTTTATAATTTCCTTTAATTGGATCCTGTGAAATCCGGGTTTCTTTTCCCTGCCAATTAGGGTTACATTCCCTGTCCATCTAAGTGCGACAGTAATGTTTACTTTGTTCTGAATGTCTTCTTGATTTGCGAACTCTTCTTTGTCGTAGTCCGTTTTATGCACAATAGAGTTCAGACAAAACGCGACTATGCATAGCGCTGTCAGAATTATGGCTGAAATTTTCATAACCCACCGTTTATATTTTAATTATTGCTTAGACTTACATTCTTTTTAACTATCCTGTATTTTTCTTAAAATTAAAAAATATATATTTTGAAACCTCAAATTCTTAACACCTTTCAATTTAAAAATCAAACGTTTGTTTACCTGTGTCTGATTCAATGCGGTCAGACGATTGAGTGTTAAAAATATGATCACACAAAAGGCTGGCTTTAAAAACAATTTCGGTTCATAAAAATAATTTTGAATATTTTTTTAATTTAGTTTTGAATATTTTTCAATTTAGTGTTATAGCGCATGAAGTCTGCAACTCAATGGAAATAATAATTCTAAGGAGATCATATGACTTCCCCCAAAAAAAACAACAATCCCATATGTTGCTTAATAAAATTCGAAAAACATATTGAGGTTATTTCAAAATTAGCAATTATTATTGGTGTATTAGTAGCTATTTTTGGTGGTTATATGACATGGCAACAGTACAAGTTGGCAAGACTCCAAAATCAACAGAGGATAGAGATTGACGATATACGCGAACAAAAAAAAGTCGCCATTGCGGCCATCAAGGAAGAAAATAATCCTGAATTTATAAGGGCGTATACACGGCTGAAAACCATTCATAGTCTAATTAAAGAAAATAATTTCAATGAGAAAAATCTCATCCAATTATTGAACCAACTATACAGTCGAACAAATTATCTGGAAAATTCTAATTTTGTCATTGACGACATTAACTTGCTGATGGTGCATTACACTAACGTGGCAATGTTGCATTTTAATGACATTGCCGACAGTAAATTACTTTATGACACCACGTATCAAGATTTGCGGACTCTTTTTGAAATTTTGGATCAAATTTCAAAAAAAATGAAAATTAACATAAGCAACTCTTATTTTAAACTCTTGGTTAAAGATTTTATTGAAAGAGATTGGTCTCAAGAAAAAATTCATCGAAAAAATAATCAAGACAAATACATTAAATATTTAAAACATGAGGAGGTAATCCATGAAAAATAATTTTACAGACTCGCGCAACCTATCACTGAAATTTTGGATATTTATTTTTTTTGTATCTTTAGCGTCAATTTATTTTTTGTCTGTTCAGAAATGTTATGCTCAAATAACCATATCGATAACACCACATAAAACAATAACAATATATAACCCTGACATTGATGATACCGTTCAAACAATAATCGCCAATAATAGAAGCATTACTACATATTCTCTACCCAACACACCCAACACAAACCCATCCATCACAGACATCAGAAAATTGGCCGATTCATTTGGACTGCTTAACGAAACGCAAGTTAATCCACACTTAAGCTTTCTGGGAGGAGATATCTCCTATTGGCATGAACAAGGGGTAAGTTTGCAACGATTAAATCTGGAATTTGCCGCCAGAAAAGTGGTCTTGACCGCCGCTGATAGAGATGGCGTGGTGATTTCTGATCAGGGGCAATTATCATTTGCCGCTCAACAAATTATGGCGGAAATGCTGGAAAGAAGAAGCATTATTTTAAATCAAGCAAATTAAGCGATTCTTATCATAAAAATTCTTGATACAATGATATGTCCGGGATTTTATATTTCAGGTTTTCATCCACTGGATGAAAACCTGAAAACAGCGAACAATCCCATAAGAAAAAAAAATATTTGATACGCTCATGAAAAACCAGACATGTTGTGTCTTCTTGCGAATCCGATTTCTTACGAGCGTATCATATTTGATCAAAAAAACGTTCCATTCATGACTCAATCAGCAAGAGGATAGATGGGAAATTCCCATCATTTCAAATACCCCAGCTCTTTGGGAAGGTCAATCCCCTTGCCAAAAGTGTCCTCTCCATAATTCACCCCGGCCAGAATCTCAATGTCATGCAGCGCCCGCAAGTCGCCCTCAAACCTCACGCGATCCAAATTCTCCTTTCGAATCAGCCCCCCGGCCCACTGAATGTCCAAAACGCTTCCGGCGTCAAACCGCCTCTCTCCCACGCAAAGCTCGACCTCCCCCCCATAATGCCGCACCACTTTGGCCACCAGCAGGCTGGGGCGACTGTGAAAGCCGAGATTCTGGGGAACCCCCACCTGAATAAAGGAGCGCTCAATGTTGTCGTTTAGAATTTTTCGGGCCGGGTCTTCTCCCAAAGAGAGGAATCGGCACGCGTAATAAAGTCCGTAATTGATGGTTCGGTCCAGCAATGCCTCCGTGTTCACGATATCCCGCAACCGTTCCCGGGCTTTTTTAAAGACCGACTTGTAAACGTCTTTGTGCATGTGCCGCTCATAAAAATGAAGCAATCGCCCCATGATCTCCAAAAGGTGAAGAACCACGGAAAACGAGCCTCTCATCCGGGCCAACTCCCTGGTTTCGGTCCGCGCGCCCCCATAGACCACGTAATTGTCAAAGGAAGACTGAAGGTTGTGCACCCGCATCTCAAAACGCCGAATATAAACCTCATTGACCTTGTCGGGCACAATGGTCATGATCCGCTCCATATTCAGCGGCTCGTAGAATTCCAGCTCCTCAAACTCATGGGATATCTTTAAAAATTCCCCGGAAATTTTCACCAGATCTTTTCCCCGCTGCTGCTCCGCCTCATCATCGACATTGGCGTCCAGCCGGTCGGGTCCGGGGGAGGCCGAGGGAAAATCAACCTGGAAAAATCTCTGTTCGGGAATCGGTATGTTTAAAAGCCGGGCTTCTTCAATCACCACCGGGGCCAGGGTTTTCAACGTCTTTACAAAAAAATCGTTGGTCCGCAGGCTCTGTTTTTCAAAGTCTTCGGTCTCCCCCAGCTCATAAAAATGGAGCCGGTTCAAAATATGTTTTTGGGAATATCCCCCCAGACTCAAATGCCGGACCGTAGCGGCCAGCTCCCGGTAATAAAACCATTCCTTGTTCCGCTTTGCCCCGTGAACGTCAAGAATATCCTCCAGCAACTGGGAGACGCCGATCAGTTTGGAAAAAAGCATTTTTGTGAAAATTTCCGGCCGGGGTCCGGAGTGGTGGATGTGGAGGCAACACTTTAGATAATCGTGGGAAAAAACAGCTACTTTCTCATTAAAATTCATTTTTAAACGCTATCCTGGGCAAATGGTTTGGGCGGATGGTCTCATCGGCCGGTCCGACGTCGGACCATGGGATCATTTAAACCGCCGATGGGATAAAGACAAAACGAAAAAACAGTATAGGTCAAAACACTTCTTGCAGTCAAGGCGCTTTTATTGTATAAATCGCTATTCACTACCCGTATAAAATAGTCGTCGCACGTAACGGGAATATCACAAGAAATAAAATAGTAAGAGAAACATCCTGGCGCCGCGTCCCATGGAAACGGTTAACAACTAAGGAGATCTTTTGCATGAAATGGCTGTTGGATAAATATGAAGTGACCGGCCTGATTGAAAACAGATTGAGCCATCTGATTCCAAACCCCGATCATCAAATCATTGTCAGCGACAAAGAGTACCGCACCGTTTCTTTAAAATGGGTCTCAAACCGGATATCCTCGGATGAGATACTCACCGGCGCCTACACGGAAAATGTGTTCGATTGCGAAGACATGGCCTTCTATTTGCGGACCAAGGCCTCCCTGTTTAGCCTCCATAGCAAAATGGACGCCCCCATGGCCATGGGAATCCTGATGACCCACATCCACGCCTTTAATTTCTGCGTTGACGACACCAAAGGGCTGACCCTCATCGACACCGCCAATTTCAGCGAAAAGGGATACTGCCGGGCCCAGGCCGACTTTGAAAAATTCCTTGAAATCGACGAGGCCGGAAATCTGATCCGCCTGGTTTTTATTTGAGCGAGCCCCTGGTTTTTATTTGACCCAAAAGCGCAAGACCGCCCGTTTTTATTTTACATTACGTTTTTACCTGTTTTTATATGAGGCCTGAAATGAAAAAACACATCGTCCTGTCTGTTTTTGTCTTCCTGACTCTTTTTGTCTTCCTGATCGCCGGTTGCGGAACGGTTTCCTTGAAAAGCGTCCCCTACCAAAACGGACTCGCCAAAGGGGCGGCCTATTCCACTCCCGTCAAGGTCGTCGCCGTTGACGTCTCTTATGTCAAACAGCAAAAAAGCAGAAAAATATTCGGCCACACCGTCGAGTCTGACAACCGGATTCCAAAGATCATCGCGTTAAGCGCCTCCATCACCGAAGAGACCCAGCCGGACCCCAGAAATATTTTCATCGTGGATGTCGATCAGATTCTAAACGCCGGAACCTTGAGCGCCTCTCTGGATTACAATTTTACGGACGAGGGTCTTCTCTCATCCGCCTCCAGCGATCTTCAAGACAAAAAAAAGGAGATCATCGAACAGACCGCCGGGGCCTCCCTCTCCCTGGCCAAACTGGTGGCCATCGCACAAAAAAAGAAAAACCCCGTCGAGGAGTTGCCCCTTGAGATTCAGCCCATTGCCCGGCGAATCATGGCCATTTACAAAAAGATCGGAAAAAGCGATGAAGAGTTGGCGCCAGAGTCGGCAAAGCCCGCCAAAAAAGCGGCGGAAGGAAGCAAAATCAGAAAAAAGCTGATGACCGAGTTGAAAAAGCTCCACGCCGAGATTAAATTTTATACGGAAAACAACCAGGAGATCACCACAACCTCTGATGTAAAATCGGTGAGATTCATTGTCCCGTATGATTTATCCGGGTTCGTCGGCCCGAAAAAAGATTATGGCTCTGCGGATTCATACTACGAAACCACGTTTTCACTGGGGGGGCTGGTTCAGGAAGTGACGGATACGTTCGCCCCGAAAATCAAAGTCCGGCTTTATATCACCGAAGAGATGAAAGGCCTGGCCGGGAAGACCTTTGCAAAAGAGGCCGACGGTTTTGTGCATCGGCTTCCCATCGCGACCCGCCTGGTGGTCCGAATCGAAAACCCGGGAATGGGAAAATTCAACTCCATCAACGCCTATGTGGGCATGCCTCAGTTGAGCCGATTTTTCAATGTGCCGGTCAAAAACAAACATTTTGGCAAACGAAAAACAAAGTTGAAATTCAGCGCCGCAACCGGCGGCCTCATTCATTTCGGCGCCACCTCCGACAGCTCATACGAACAGATGGCCAAAACCGCGAACAAAACCGCGGGAGCCATTCAATCGGATTTTTCAGATATCAAAACCGCCGGAGACGACCTGGCCAAAGAGATCATCCGAAACAAACGGTATCTGATCAGCGCGGAGAAAAGCAACCTGAAAACAACGCTTGAAATTGAAGAGCTTAAAAAAGAGATCGAAGCGCTTAAAACCGGACTATAGGTCGCATGGCCGAAAGCCGGCGCTGGTCTAAATCCCGTCGCTGTTATAAATCACAGTTCTAAATCCCGGCGCTGGTGTAAATCCCGGCCTATTATAAATCACAGTTCTAAATCACAGCTCTAAATCATATTTTCAGCCAACGCCTCGGCCATGTGCATGACGGCCATCCCGCCTTCCCGTTTGTCCATCCCGCCCCGGAGTTGCATGACGCATCCGGGGCAGTCGGTCAACAGAACCTGGGCCTTTGATTTTTGAACATGATCCAGTTTTTTCTTTAAAATTTCAGCCGATATTTCAGGGAAATCAACGGAATAGGAGCCTCCAAATCCACAGCAGACATCCTCGTCCTTTGACGGGACATAGTCAAACCCCCCGATTTCAATCAGCGCCCTGGGCTCTTTTTCGACCTTCAATCCCCGGCAGAGATGGCAGGGGGAATGGTAGGCCGCGCTTTGGCCTGAACGCCGAAATTCCGACGGCGACGCCTTTAAGACATTCACCATAAACGAGCTAAAATCAATGATCCGGTCTGAAAACGCCTCCGCCTTTTTGAACATGGCCGATCCCGGCTTGAACATTTTTTTATAATGATTTTTCATGTGGGATCCGCAGGAGGCGCAAAGGGTGACGATGGGTCGGGAATCGGAATGCGAAAACGCCTCGATGTTGACCCTGGCAAACTCTTTGCCTCTATGTCGGTCCGACGCCGCAAAGGCGGGCAACCCGCAGCAGGTCTGCTCCATGGGAAAATCAATGTGAACCCCATGCCCCTTAAAGAGTTTCAGCATGGCCTCCCCCTGGCCCGGATATATGAAATCCACGGCGCATCCGCAAAAAAAGGCCGCCGAATGCCGGGGCTTGTCTGGATGGGGCGCTATTTTTTCCCATCGCTTTCGAAACGGGATGGCGGCGATGGCCGGAAGGCGCCTAAACCCATGCCGTCTCTCCACAAAATCGGGCAGATGCCGAATCAATCCATCCCCGTTGTCAAACGGTTTCCCGGCGATATGAGCCGCGCGAAGCAACAGGTGAAACAGACGCCTGTTTCTCATGGCCAGAGACATGCCGATGTTTTTGACCGGCGTTTTCCCCTGGGCCAGGATCACCGCCTCCCCGGATTTTTTAATCAGCCAGGGCAGATCAATGGCCACGGGACAGACCTGGGCGCAGGCCCCGCAATTCAGGCAGTTTTTGACGATTTCCGACGCTTCCCCATGACCGTGGTAAAACAGAGTCAGTATCAACCCGATGGCCCCGATGTAAACATGCCCGTATTTATGCCCCCCCACCTTGCTGTAAATCGGGCAGACATTGGCGCAGGCGCCGCATCGAATGCATTTCAAGCTCTCTGAAAAGACCGGGTCGTCGGCCAGGGCCAGCCTCCCGTTGTCCAGAAACAGAATGTGGGTCTCTTTGGCCTGTCCAAAGGACGTGGCCCCGCATTCCACGGCCCCCTTGATCCAGGTGACATAGGAGGTGATGGCCTGTCCCGTGGCGTTTCTGGTGAGCAGGTCAAGAGTCTTTAACGCCAAGTCCATGTCCGGCAAAAGTTTGTCCATGCCCACAAGCGCCACATGAACCCTGGGAAACGTCGTGGTTAAACGCATGTTCCCCTCGTTGGTCACGATGCCCAAAGCGCCGGAGTCGGCCACGGCGAAATTGGCTCCGGTGATTCCCATATCCGCATTCAAAAACGCGGGCCGCAACTCCTGTCGGGCCATCTCCACCATCTTTGGAATATCTTCCGGGTCGGCGTCTTTCCCTGTCTCTTGTTTAAAAAGGCGGCTCACCTGGCCTCTGGACAGATGAATGGCGGGCATCACCATGTGCGACGGACTCTCCTTTCTCAGCTGAATGATCCATTCCCCCAGATCGGTCTCCGTGACTTTAAAACCATCGCGCTCCAAGCGGCGGTTTAAAAATATCTCTTCGGAGGTCATGGATTTGGATTTGACAATCCATTTGGCGTGACTTAATTTCGCGATGGCCGAGATGAGGTCATTGGCCTCTTGGGCGTCTTTGGCAAAGTGGACCCGGGCCCCGGCTTTTTCAGCGTTTTTTTTAAACTCCTGGAAAAGCGCCTGGAAACGTGCGGGGAGCGCCGCTTTTGTCGCGGAAAGATCGTCCCTCATCCCCTGAAAATCGAGCCCTTCATACACACTGGGGCGACCTTCGCGGTAGGCCTCGCTGAATCGGTCCAGGGCGGATCTCAAAAAAGGATCGTTTAAGGCCTTTCTGATCTCTTTTTTATAGGATTTCTTGCTCCGGCGAGATTCTGGCATATTGAATGGTCCCTCCCTTTCCGGCCATGGGCGTCTGAATGGAGACAGGCCCCGGCCGAGGTTTTTTTACGACGCCGTCAATGGTTTTTAATCTCTTTCAACAACTCTTTGACCATATCCTTCTGGGGAACTTTTTTGATCGCCTTTCCCCGGCTGAATAAAATCCCCCGGCCGTGTCCCCCGGCGATTCCGACATCGGCCTCTTTGGCCTCCCCCGGCCCATTGACCGCGCAACCCATGATGGCCACGGTGATGGGTTTGGTCTCTGTGAGAAGGGCGCGCTCCACCTCTTCCACAATGCCAAACAGATCGATTTCGCACCGGCCGCAGGTGGGGCATGAGATGATGTCCGGGCCCCGCCTGCGGATATTTAGGGCCTTGAGTATTTCAAATCCGACCCGAATCTCCTCTGTGGGATCTCGCGTGAGGGAGACCCGGATGGTGTCGCCAATCCCTTCGGATAAAAGCGTTCCGATGCCCAGCGACGATTTTACGATTCCAGGGTAAAGTCCCCCGGCCTCTGTGACCCCCAGATGAAGAGGCAAAGAGGTCTTTTCGGAAAGCAGACGGGAGGCCGCCACCGTTCGCCACACATCCGAGGCTTTGATGGAGACCTTGACGTTGTGAAAATCCATGGACCGGACCATTTCGATGTTCCGAATGGCGCTGTCCGCCAGCGCCTGGGGAGTCGGGGCGCCATATTTTTTCAAGATATCCTTTTCAAGGGACCCGCCGTTTATGCCGATGCGGATGGAGACGCCGTTTTCCCTGGCGCAATCGACCACCGCCTTTGTCTTTTTTTCCCCCCCGATATTGCCTGGATTGATTCGTAAACCATCCGCCCCGGCGCTGGCCGCGGCCATGGCCAGCCTGAAATCAAAATGGATGTCCGCGATCACCGGAATCGAAATCTGTTTTTTAATCCCGGCGATGGCGGCCGCCGCCTCCATATCCACCACAGCCACCCGAATGATGTCGCACCCGGCGTCTTCCAAACGCCGGATCTGGGCTACCGTGGCCGCAATGTCACGGGTGTCGGTGTTTGTCATGGACTGGACCGTCACCGGCGCGTGATCCCCGATGGGAACCCCTCCCACCATGATCCGGTCCGTCTGTTTTCTTGTCATGGCCATCAATTTGACTTGGCCCGGGTCCAGGCCTGGTCCATCAGCTGGTTGCCTTTGCCCAAATCCTGAGTGAAGACCAGGGTTTTCATGATTTCCGGGGTGGGCCAAACCCCGATGTTCTCAACATCTTTTTTATCCAGCCAGGGAATGGCGGCCTCATTGGGCGTGGCGTAATGGTTGTAATTGGAAAGAGACGCCCCGACCTTCGGTTCCAAAATCCAGTCGATCCACTGGTGGGCCGCGGCCAGGTTGGGCGCTTTGGCCGGAATGCACATGAGATCAATCCATATCTCGCTCCCCTCCCCAGGAACGGTAAAGGCGAGTCGCTCGGGATCTTCGGCGATGGCTTTGATGGCGTCTCCGTTGTAAACGATGGCGGCGGCGGCCACCCCGGCCACCACGTCATTTTTTCCCCCCACCCCGCCTTTGAAGCCCAGGCAGGCCTTTCTTTTTTTCGTGACCGCCAAAAGATCGGCCGCCGCTTTTAATTCCGTCGGATGGATCGAGTTGAAATCATGCCCGAGGTAAAGCAGGGCGATGCCCATCATCTCCCGGACTCCGTCGATCAGCCAAAACGGGCCGACATTTTTTTTGGCGTCAAAAAGAATGGACCACGAAGAGGCGTTTGCCGCGGAAATCTTTTTCTTGTCGTACATCAGCCCCACCGTGCCCCATTGCCACCCCACGGCATATTTATTGCCCGGATCAACGGCCACTTCGGTGAACCGTTTTCCCAGATTTTTCAAATTGGGCAACTTTGAATGATCCAGGGGCTGAACCAGTTTGAGCTTGATCAGGCTGGGAACGATGTAGTCCGACGGGATGATGATGTCATACTGCCCCAGACCCCCGGCCTGCAATTTGGCCATCATCTCTTCGTTGGAGTCATACATGTCGAGCCGAACCCTCACGCCGGTCTCTTTTTCAAACTGTTTGGGCATATTGGCTTCATCCATATACTCCGACCATGTAAATATCCGAAGCTCATTTTTCGCGGCTGACGCCTGCGTCACAGACGGAAGCAGGGCCAGGATGGCGAGAAACAAAACCATTTTTTTCATCATTTTTTCCTTTTTTTTATTTGCTGTGCGGATTAACGTTTATCGGTTTTTTCTGGCCGACCTTTTTTCTCGACAGACGCTCGGCTCCCACCACCAGCGCCGTGGTGATCAACAAAACCAGGGTGGAAAGGGCGTGTATCTCCGGAGTGACCCCCCGCCTGACCGCCGCGAAAATATAGAGCGGCAGGGTGATGGATTCGGGTCCGGCCGTAAAAAAAGCAATGACAAAATCATCCAGAGAAAGGGTGAACGCCAGCATGGCTCCAGCCGCTATCCCAGGGGCCAGAAGAGGGAGAGTCACCCGTCGAAATATGTAAAGCGGGCTGGCAAACAGATCGCAGGCCGCCTCCTGAATTTCAGGCCCCAAAACCGCCAGACGGCTTCGGACCACCAGCGCCACAAAGGAGGCCTGAAAGGTGATGTGTCCGATGATCATGTTCAAAAGCCCCGGATCAAACAGGGATGATACGATTCTTAAAAGACTGAACACAATGACAAGGGCCGCGGCGAGAATAATATCCGGGACCACAACGGGCAGGTGCAGAATCAGGTCAAGGGACGCTTTGACTTTTTTGGGCCATGGAAATTTTTCCATCCCGATGGCCAAAGCCGCGCCGATCAGCGTGGCCCCAAGGGTGGAGGCCACGGCCAGCGCCAGGGTGTTCCAGGCCGCGGCGAGAATCATTTCATTTTCAAAAAGCCGGGCATACCAATCCAGAGTGAACCCTTTCCAGACCAGGCCGTATTTTGTGGCGTTCACCGAAAAAAGAGCCACGGCCATCAGGGGAAGGTATAAAAAGGCCAACGCGCCAATGGCCAGCGCGTTTATCATGGAATTAACGACTCTCATGTCATGCCGATTTCCTTGTTTTATATTCATCAAAATTTTTTCGTCGAAACAGATAAATGCCCGCCAGGGTAAAGGCCATCAAAGAGATGCTGATGGCCGAGCCAAAGGCCCAGTCCCGGCTGGCGCCAAACTGGTCCCGGATCAGGTTGCCCACCAGCATGTACTTGGCGCCTCCCAAAAGATCCGGAACCACAAACACCCCCATGGCCGGCACAAAGGTCAACGTGATCCCCACATAAAGTCCGGGAAGGGTCTGGGGCAAAATCGCCTTGACAAACACCCTGGGACCGGTGGCAAACAGATCCCGCGCCGCCTCGACCAGCTCCCAGTCCAGACGCTCCACGCTGGCGTAAAGGGGAAGCGCCGCAAAGGGTAGAAACATGGAGACCATGCCGAGATAGACCGCAAAGGAGCCGGGGTACAACGGAGAGCCGGGATCGATCATCCCCAAAAAAGCCGCCAGCTTTGCCAGGGGAAATTCAGGGGCCAGTATCAAAAACCAGGCGTAGGCACGGATCACCATATTGGTCCAAAACGGGATGATCACAAGGGTGAGCCAAAAATACCGGGTCCGCTCCGGTCTCGCGGCGATGAAAAAGGCCAGGGGATAGGCGATAAGAACGGATAAAACCGTGGTGATCAACGCCGTGACCACCGAGCGCCACAAAATCATCAGGTAGTTGGCCGTCCATCCAAAGGCGCCAAAACCGATGAGCCGGCTGTAATTTTCCAGACCAAATTCCCAGACCAGCTCGCCATACTCCCCCCGTCCGGCAAAGCTGACCAGAACCAGAATGACGCAGGGAAGCAGAAGGAAGACAAACAACCAGAGCATTCCGGGGGAAAGAAACGAAACCCCCCGTTTCCAGAGCGTCCCAGGCGAGACAAGCTCCCCGTCCCACACCACCAGCGCGCTGTTTTTATTCTCTTTTTCCTGTGGCATATTTTTTCCCGCTATTTGTGGAGACGCAAAATGTTGCGTCGTATCACCGCTTTGCGTCCATTTTTTTTACGACGCCATCAAATTTAATCATTCAGTATGGCAAACTCTTCGGGAAGCAACTCCAGCCATAATTGATCGCCCACTTTGACGCGCCGATAGGTGTCTGTTCTGACGCGCAATGGACCGGGTTCAAGCAGAATATCGAAATAGGCGCCCCGGTAGATCACCTCTTTCACCGTTCCCCTCACCCCGTTTTTTTCAGGCTCATGGTCTCGTATCCGCACCCATTCCGGGCGTATGGCCACGGCGCCGCGGCTCCACGGGGGATTTTCTTTCAGGCGGAAAAAACCGATGTCCGTCAAAAGCCCCCCGTTGACCGCCTTTCCGTAAATCAGATTCGCGGCCCCCAGAAACTCGGCCACAAATTTGGATATCGGGTTGTCGTACACATGCTCCGGGGGGCCGAATTGAATGATCCGCCCCCCTCTCATCACCGCGATCCGGTCGGAAACGGTCAACGCTTCGTTCTGATCATGGGTCACCATAATAAAGGTCTGCCCCAGTTTTTTCTGGAGCCGTCGCAACTCCACCTGAACCCTGGCCCGCAATTTCGCGTCCAGCGCCGACATGGGCTCGTCCAGCAAAAGCGCTTGGGGCTCGTTGACCAATGCCCGGGCCAGCGCCACTCTCTGCCGTTGCCCCCCGGACAATTGGTTGGGGAGCCGTGTTTCCATGCCTTCCAGATCCAGCATTTCAAGGCGCCGTTTGACCCGCCGGTTCACTTCGTGGTCGGGAAACTTTCGGGAGCGCAACCCAAACGCCACATTCTCAAACACCGAAAGATGGGGGAAAAGAGCGTAGCTTTGAAACACCGTGTTGACCGGGCGTTTGGACGCGGGGAGGGACGTAATGTCGCTCCCCCCCAGCAGGGTCTTCCCGGTGTCGGGAAACTCCAACCCGGCGATGATGCGAAGCAGGGTGGTTTTGCCGCAACCCGACGGACCCAAAAGGGTGAAAAACTCCCCAGGATGAATCTCCAGCGACACATCCCGGAGAGCCTGCGTCTCCCCAAAATGTTTATTGATATTCTCAAGACGCAAACCCTTTTTCATTTTTTTCGGCTCATTTTTTTTCACTCATTTTTTTTTCAATCCTCACTATCTGTTTTTCCGCGTCTTCCGCGCACCGAGAGCCGGGCCAAAGCGCCATGGCCCGCCTGTGATTTTCAACGGCCTTTTCAGGGCGGCCCGCGCCTTCCCAGGCATGGCCCAGATAAAAATAGGCATCGGCGCGCGAAGGAGCCGCTTTGATGCCCCGACTCAAGGCGTTTACGGCTTTGCTCATTTTTCCCATGGCCATGTAGGTTCGGCCGAGATCCCGCCATGCCATGGCAAATCCGGGCTTAAATTCCAGCGCCCGTTGGTAATGCGTTTCGGCGGTGGCATACTCTTTTTTATTGTAATACGCCCACCCCAGATTGGCCAGGGGGTAATGGGGGGTGGCGTAGGTCAAATCGTCAATGATCCTTTCATTGCAATAGATGGCGTCGTCCCATTGCTTCATGGCCAGATAGACGGAGCCCAGGTTGTTCCAGGCGTCGGAGTAATCCCCTTTCAGACGCAACGCCTTTTTAAAACTCTCCTCGGCGTCTTCCAGACTGTTTTTCGCCATATACACCAGCCCGAGATCATTTTGAAGCTGATGATCCCGCCAGCTCAGCTTTTCCGCTTTTAAAAACTCCCGCAAAGCGGAGGTGTAATCCATCGACGCCATGTGGGCCTCCCCGACGCGGCGCACGGCCTCCCCCTGTCGTCTCGCCATCTCCCGACTCGCCCCGCATGACGATAGCAAAAGCAGCGCCGCGACAACGGCCCACACGTTTTTCTTTTTAATTTTCATCATTTTAAACTTTTTAATTTTCATCGCTTTTAATTGGCCATTTTAAAAACGACCATCTTTTTTTAAGACATCGGTCTTTTTTTTGAATTCAAACCCCATCCGATGGGGTTCGATGTTTGTGACATAGACGCCCTGATGTTTGTGACATAGACGCCCTCATGAGCCAAAATGATATTATTCCAGGCCATTATAAAAACTCTCCGGCCAGACGCGGCCTGGGGAAAAATCGATTCTGGCACGACCGTTTTTGGCGTTCAACAGACGGGCGAATCTTCCGGGGAAAGGCGTCCTCTTTCTAAGCATCCCCCGCGACTCTCTCTTTTTGACACTATCCCTTCAGACTTTCAAGAAAAAAATCGTCGCGCCCATCGTCGCCGGCCAAAACAACGCGCCGACGGCCTTGCAAAAAAAATCTAAATATGATTTATAGATTAACAGCAAATTCATAAAATCGATTTTGACCCATGGCCCGCGGAGAGGATTTCATGGAGC
>Ga0307987_1000068_pt1 | contig 59693 bp, 46 predicted proteins | sample EllFjometagen181_FD_203157 | JGI IMG/M metagenome (GOLD analysis project Ga0307987, IMG submission 203157) | Marine microbial communities from Ellis Fjord, Antarctic Ocean - #181 | ecosystem: Environmental > Aquatic > Marine > Unclassified | place: Southern Ocean | collected 2014-10-08 | reverse complement strand
ACACACGCCGGACCCCGACAGCGAGCCCCCCATCGACGCCTCGGTTCCCCCGGTGGTCGAGCTCGACCAAGCGCCGGTACCGGAGCCCCCCGCACAGCCCCAGAAGAAGCCCACCGAGCAACTCGAGTTCGTGCGCGCCCACCACGACGCCAGCGACGACTCCCCCACCGACGCTACGCGTATCTCCACCCAGGACCAGCGTGTGGACCAGGAACGTGCCTCCCCCGCCAAGGCCCGGGTCGCCGATGGTAGCACCGACCGCGGTCAGATGGCGGGCAGCCCTCGACAGGCCCTCCGGGCGGGCGCCCAGGCCCAACTGCCAGCGCCCGCTACGCCCCTCGAACGCCAGGCCGATGCCCAGGCCCGCCGCACCGCGTCCAAGCCTCTTCCCCCCCGCGCCAAGAAACCACAGGAGCACGAGCAACCCTGCCAGCCTGGCTCGGCGAATAGCCCCTGCGATGCGGTGGCGGACGCCCAAGGCGACAGGCACGGCCGGCACGATGACGGCCAGCGGCGACGCTATGACGGCCTCCAGCAGGCCAGCTACGCCGCCCAACAGGCCGCGGTCTACGGCGAACACGGTGACTGGAACCCCATCGCAGTGCGGATGCCCGGCCAGGTGGTGGACGCCCAGCCCCTCCCCGAAGCCATCCTCCCCGAGCGTCCCACCATCCCAGGCTTCGCGGCCCAACACGACGCCTTGCTCCAGGCCACCGCCACCCAGCAGAGCACCCACGACAAGGAATCCCAAGACCAGCGAGAGCAACGCCGCGAGCAAGCCCGCTCCCAGCGCAAGGCCAGGCCCCAGGGGGCTGCCCAGCCCGAACAGCAGCGGGAACCCTCCCAGCTGGCCATCGAGCGCGTCACGCCCCCCGAACCCGAGCTGCAGTTCCAAGTGGAGCCCATCGAGCTGATGCGACAGGAGCAGAAACGCAAGCAGCGGGCCCAGGCCTCCGAACGCAACGAGCACAAGCGTCGCAAGCGGGTGGCCTCGGGAAGCGCCCGGCCCACCGTGGCCAGCCCCACCGGCAGCCAGGCCGCCGCCGGCGGCAGCGTGGTGAGCCCCATCAAACCTCCGCCCACCATCGACGTGCGCACGGTGCTGCAGACCCGCAGCCACCCCCTGGCGCCAGCGATCCTCGCACTGGACGACCAGCTCCGCGAAGCGTGGGAGATCCCCTTCGAGATTCGCGTCAGCGGCATCGTAGGCACCACCGGCGTCGAGTTGATGCTCGACTCGAGGGGCCGCATCCGTGATGTGACCACCACGCGTCCCAGCGGCCACGCCACGCTGGACGCGCTGGCACGCAGCGCCATCCCCGACCGCATCGAAGACTTCCGCAGCCTGCTGCAGGCCGACGCCCTCGAAGAGTTCCCCCGGGAAGGCCTGCGGGTGTACTACGAGTTCGAGTACCGCGACAGCCCGGTGGCCGGGGTGCTTTAGCGCAGCCCCACCTCGTGCATCGCCAGCGCGTTGTCCAGCGCCCCTCGTTCCAGCTCCTGCCCATCCTCGGGCCAGAGCTGGTCCACCACCAGGCGCCCGTCGTCCATGTGGGCCTCGAGCCGCCCCACCAGCCGCCCGCGATGAAGCAGGGGGCAGACGTAGTAGCCCCAGCGACGCTTGGCAGCGGGCTTGTAGACCTCCCACACATAGTCGAAGCCGAAGGCCTGCTGCACCAGCTTGCGGTCCCAGATGAGGGGGTCCAGCGGGCCGAGGATCCGCAGCTGGTCGTCGTCGTCGGGGTAGCTACGCTCGGCGAAACCCGCGGGGGCCAGGAATTCGCGGCGGGAGCCCGTGACCCGGACCCGCTGCAGGATCCCGTCCCGCACCAGCGCATCCGGCAGGCCCGAGCTGCGCACAGGGCCCAGCATGGACCACCAGGGGCCGCCCGCACAGGCCAGCAGCCCTGCCGCCTCGGCCCGCTCGATCACCGCCCAGCGTCCGAAGGGCATGGCCGGCTGCTGGTGGGCCACCGCGGGCAGTGCACGGCTGGGGATGTCGTAGACCTTCTCCCGGCCTCGCCGCCCACAGACCACCACCGCGCAGCGCAGCCAGAGCACCTCGAGGGCCATGGTGCCGGCGCGGGCTGTGCCCTTCCAGCCGTTCCAGTCGATGGCTTCGACCCGGCCGTGGTCGGCGAGCTCGGCGGCGGTGAGGGGTCCGCGCTCCCGGACCTCGTGCAGCACCTCGTCCATCAGGGCCGCTGGCAGGCGGCGCAGCCGGTCGGTCAGGCGCCACCAGGGGGTCTGCGCAGCCTGGTCCCGGTAGTAGGGAAAGGCGCTGGCGGGAAGCAGGCAACGTTCCTTGGCGAAGTGCTCGAAGGCGTGGCCGGGCAGCAGGCGCTGGTAGACCTCACCGCGCTTCAGCCCCGGGATGCGGGCCATGGCCACCAGGTCGGCGTTCGTACCGATGCGATCCAGGGGGTCGAGCTGGATGCAACGCAGCCGCCCCAAGAGCGCGGCGACCACGTCTGGGCTGGCCTCGAAGGGGCATCGCAAGCCCGCCTGGCCCACCAGATAGCTGCGGGCCTGGGCGGTGCTGATCTCCATTGTCGGATTTATGGCCATGGGTAGGATTAATCCCTCCCTCCGGATGCTCCAAACACCAATACGGAGAGATCGGGGTGGACATCGCAGCAACTGCCACCCCGATACGGCGTCCCAGCGATGTGACGCTTGGTTCGTCGTGCGTCACATCCATGTGACGTCGAGAACGGTGGAACGTGGGTTTTCGGTGCCCGTGGCGTTGGCACGCCCTGTGCAAAGTGGAGGGGTGTCTCTCACAACCCCCTGCACCGAAAGGAACCATCATGAACACCCGCCTCGTCTCCATCCTCCCCATCCTGCTCATCTCTGCCTGCGGTGAGCCCGAGTGGCTCCCTGGCGACACCGCTGGCCCGGACGATGAGGTCGAGACGCTGCGCTCCGATCTCACCCGCGAGCTGGAGCCTTCGGCCACCCCGGAAGATCTGCAGAGCGCCGCTGTGGGCATCAACGCCTTCGGGTTCGACCTGTTCCACCAGCTGCGCGCCAGCTCGTCCGAGGACGAGAGCCTGTTCTTCTCGCCCACGAGCCTGTCCACCGCCCTGTCCATGACCTGGGCTGGCGCTCTGGGTGAGACCGAGGCACAGATGGCCCAAGTGCTGCACTACGATCTGCCCCAAGAGCTGCATCATCCCGCCTTCAACGCCCTGAGCCTCGAGCTGGAGAGCCGTGAAGGCGACGGGCAGGGCGAGGATGGCTACGGCCTCCGTCTGGACCTGATCAACTCCCTGTGGGGCCTCACCGGCTACCCCTTCCTGGAGTCCTTCCTGGATGTCATCGCCCTGCACTACGGGGCCGGCCTCCAGCTGCTGGACTTCGCCTCCGACCCCGAGGGCTCTCGACAGACCATCAACGCCTGGGTCGAAGAGCAGACCGACGGCGACATCGACGAACTGCTCGAGCTGGGCATCATCGACAGCAACACCGTGCTGGTGCTGGTCAACGCCATCACCTACGCGGCGGCCTGGGAGCACACCTTCCCGGTGGAGGCCACCCAGGACCAAGCCTTCCAGCTGCTGGACGGCGGCGAGGTCACGGTGCCCACCATGAGCGTCACCGAGGAGTTCGCCTGGGCCCAGGGCGACGGATATCTGTCCATCGAGCTTCCCTATGAGGGGAACGAGATGGCCATGCTCGTCATCGTCCCCGACCAGGGCCGTTACAGGGAGATCGAGGCTGCCATGGAACCCACCTTCATCGAGCAGGTCGTCGATGAGCTCGAGCCCGCCGCCCTCACCCTGAGTCTGCCGTGCTGGTCCTCCGAGACCAAGGTCGACGCGGTAGAGCAGCTCCAAGCCCTCGGCATGGTGGACGCCTTCGATCCCGGCAACGCCGACTTCTCCGGCATGAATGGAGGCGCTGGCCCGCTCTGGATCTCCCACGTGATCCACCAGGCCCTGGTGTCCGTGGACGAAGAGGGCACCCAGGCCGTGGCGGCCTCGGCGGCCGTGATGTCCTGGGGCAGCGGTGAGCGGGTGACGGTGGATCGGCCCTTCCTCTACCTGGTGCGCGACAACCCCACCGGCGCGATCCTGTTCATGGGGCGCATGATGGATCCCTCGGTTCAATGAACGTTTCCCGCGTCATCGTCGCGATCTGCCTGGCCTCGGCGGGGTGCAGCGCCTCCGAGGCTATCCAGATCGTGCTCACCCCCGATCCCAGCGTCACACCCCTGGACACCCTGCTGGACAGGCTGGATACGATCCAGGTCTCGGTGGACGCTGAGGGTGGATTGGTGGGAGTAGAGCAGCCCGGTGCTCGCGATGACGGCTCGACCGCCATCGATCTCGACGGTGATGGGGATCTGGAGGTGCTGTTCTACGTACAGGCCAGGGGCGACGAACTCCCCATCCTGGAGATCGGCCTCACTGAAAACACGGGCCGCGAGCTGGACTTCGTCATCTACGGCTTCGACCAGGCCGCCTCCCTCGAGCCGGCCGAGGCGCTGGCGCTGGGGGGCTTGACCACCTCCTGCCCCTCCGGTGAGGTCGTCAAGGTGGGTGCCCCGTTCAACCTCCGCTCCTGGGCGCGGCCTCCCCAGGTGGTGCTGGTGCTCCCCCCTGACGGCGGTCAGGCGGTGGAGCTGCTCTCGATCACGGTCCTGCTGTCCACCACCGTGTCCGCGGAAAGCGCTGCGGCCAACAGCCGGGTGCTCGATCCCGACGGTGCATTGATCCCCATCGAGGTGTGGGTGGAGGACGCCCTGGTGGGGCAGGACGAACCTCGCTCGGTGCTCACCCTCACCTTCGAGCAGGCCCCCGGCGTGGGTGTTCACCGCGTGGAGGTGGGGCCGGGTCTCGTCAGCGCCGCCGGTGAGCGCTTCGACCAGGATCTCAAGACTCCCGAAGAGGATCCCTTCCACAGCACCTTCTCGCACAATGAGATCGCCTGGGGCTCCGAACCCTGCGATGAGTGCCCCGAGGGCTACGAGTGCGACGAGGACAACACCGGCTGTGTGCCAGTGCTCGACTGCTCGAGCGGATGCGCCGACGGCTACGCCTGCGATCCCGCGCTGGGCTTCTGCGTCGAGGACTGCCGCGTCTTCGAGGCCTGCGCCGATCCCAGTGCGAGCTGCGACGAGATCACGGGGCTGTGCTCCTAGGGCTACAGAGCTCCTAGGGCTGCTCTCGTAGGACTACAGATCTCCCACGTGCACCACCGTGTCGTCGGGCGTGGGCCGCGTGGCCAGGGCCGCGATGCCCGCCGAGGCACCCAGGGACCCCGTAAGTGCCGTCCAGAACCACCAGCGTCGCAGCAGCGCCACGGTGTGCTCCGGCGGGAACAGGAGCTCCACCAGGGCACCGCCGTACTGTTCCAGGCTGGCGACGCCGCCGTCGGCGTGCTCCTGCAGGTCCTGTACTGGGAGCCCGGACTCCACCTCCACCAGACGGCTTCTTACCAGACGCATCTCGCCCAACCCGGCGACCGTCATGGAGAGAACCAGGTCGGCGGAGGTGCGCCGCCCGACCTCGCTGATGCAGCGGTCCGATGCGTGGCACTCAGCGAGGCTGGAGCCGATGTCCGACAAGGCGAGCACGACGCGCTCGCGCTCCACCAGGCTGCTTTTGGGAGACAGCTCGAGCTGCGCGAGCACCGCGCCCTGCAGGGCCACAGCCTCTGCTTCGGGCGCACCCAGCACATCGGCGGGCAGCACCGCCACGATGGGGGCGGGGCCGGCGCTGCGGTGGGCGCATCCCACCGTGAGCAGACAGGCCGCGAGCATAGCGGCGTACGGGCTAGAGCATCTCGGCAAGCTGGTTCAGCTCCTCGTTCGCTTGGTCGTATCGCCCACCCACCGAGAGCGAAAGTGCGCGATGGATCCGCTGGCGCAGCTCTGCGCCGTCTTCGCGATGGGGATCGAGGCCAGCCAACCGCTCGTCGAGGCGACGCAGCTTGGCGTCGATGAAGCTCCGGTCAATGGCCACGGCTTCGAGGGCGGTAGCCAGGTCGTGCGCTCGCAGGATCTCCACCAGCTCGCCCCGCTCCGAGGCCGCCTGGAGCTGTGCGAGCGCTGAGCTGATCTCCGGGACGTCCTCGGGCAGCAGCCCCCGCTGCTCCCGGCGCAGCACGATGCTCGCCAGCGCCGCCTCCACAGCCTGTCGGGTCTGATCGTCGTCGGGGGGCTGGGGCATGGTGGGGGACTCGGACAGGTCGGGCTGTGAGGCCGGCGGTCCGGAGACGGTCGCGGCTGGAGCTTCCCGCTCCGGAGCTTTCGGCTCGGTGGGGCTCGCGGCCTCTTGGTCGAGCGCGGGGGCTGGGAGCGGGCTGCTCGGTGCGGCGGGGGGGGGCGGCTCGACGGGCACGATGGCCGGGTCGCTTCGAGTGGACGGCCACAGGGCGATCCCCGAGGCCACGGCGGCGCTGATCCCCATGGCGGTCACCCACCGCCATCGCCTCGAGCTGGGTGGTCGCGAAGGCTCGGGAGGGGCGAAGACCGAGCCGGGCCTCAACGCGGCCTCGAGGGGCTGGGGCGGGGGGAGCGCCTGTTGCGCGCCGCGGACGCGCTCGGCCAGCTGCGCTCTCACGCGGCCGGTGCCCTGTGGTTGACACGCGTCCAGAGCGCTCAGCAGTGTCTCTGCGGAGGGAAATCGTCGCTCGGGCATCGGCTCGAGGCAGCGCGCCACCGCAGCGTCGAGCTCGGGTGGCAGCCCCATACGCAGCTCCGAGGGGCGGCGCCGAGGGGGCTCGAGGGCACACTGCAGCATGCCCAGGTCGTCGTCAGCATCCAGGTAGCGTTCGCCGGTGAGCGCCTCGAACAGTACCAGGCCCAAGCCGTAGAGGTCCGTCCGCGCGTCCACCGGGTCGCTGCGCACCTGCTCGGGGCTGGCGTAGGCGATCTTCCCCTTGAAGGTCCCCAGCTCTGTGCGGATCCGGCTCGAGCGGCTCCTGGCCACACCCAGATCCGCCAGCTTGACGCCCCCTTCGACAGACAGGAGCACGTTGCTGGGGCTCACATCACGGTGCACGATCTCGAGGGGCTCGCCGTCGGGGCCGGTGGCCCGGTGCAGGCTGGCCAGCGCGGATCCCAGGCAGCTGCCGATGTACGCGGCCTCCAGGGGGGGGAGGACACCGACCTGGGCCAGCAGCTGAGCCAGGTTCACGCCCTCAACGTGCTCGAGCACCAGGTAGGGCCGCCCCCGCTCCACGCCCACGTCGTAGACCTGGACCATGAATTCCGAGGCGATGGAGGCGGTGAGACGCGCCTCTTGCTCGAAGAGGTCGAGGTGGTCCTGGGTGCGGCCCAGATCAGGCAGCAGGCACTTGATGACCACCTGCTTGTCGAGCCCGGAGTGGAGCTTGCGCCGGGCCAGGAACACCTCGGCCATGCCGCCTACGGCGATGCGCTCCAGCAGCTCGTAGGGGCCCAGGGTCACGGTGGGTACCATGGCGGATCAGCGCAGCCCGTGCTTGCGGATCAGCCGGAACAGGGTCTGCCGCGGAACCTGCGCTCGTTCGGCCGCGCGCGCCACCACACCGCTCTCCGCCTCGAGAACAGCTTCGAGGTAGCGCAGCTCGAACCGCTCCAGGATGCGCTCCTTGGCCTGGTGGTAGGGCAGCTCGGCCAGCCCGTCGAGCTCGGCGAAGTCGGCGGATGGAGCCGCTCCTGCCGTGCTCGGGCCCCCCAGTGCAGGAGGCAGGCCGGGGAGCGCGGCGAGGCGCTCGACGACATTGCGCAGCTCACGAACGTTGCCTGGCCAGTGGTGTGCGGTCAGCACCGCCAGCGTGCCGTTGTCCAGCCAGGTGCAGGGATCGACGTCCGGGCGGAGCTGGCGGGCCAGCTCCAGCGCCAGCATCGGGACGTCGTCGAGGTGGTGGCGCAGGGCGGGGAGCTCCACGTGGATCACGGCCAGGCGATAGAAAAGATCCTGGCGAAAGCTGCCTTCGGCGACCTGGGCGTGCAGCCGCTTGTTGGTGGCGGCCACCACCCGTACGTCGAGGCTTCGGACCACGCTGCTGCCCACGCGTTGGCTCTGTCGTTTCTCGAGAAAGCGCAGCAGCCGCGGCTGCAGTGACGTGTCGAGCTCCCCGATCTCGTCGAGGAACAGCGTGCCGCCGTCCGCGCGCTCGAACGCACCGGCTCGGGGGGCGGTGGCGCCGGTGAACGCTCCTCGTTCGTGGCCGAACAGCTCGCTCTCGATGAGGTTGGCCGGGATCGAGCCGCAGTCCACCACCACGAAGGGACCCTTCCGGCGGCTCGACTGCTGGTGGATGGCCTCGGCGGCCAGCTCCTTGCCGGTGCCCGACTCCCCCTCCACCAGGACGGTGCTTGCGGTCTGCGCCGCCCGCTCCAGGATGGCGAAGCAGCGGCGCATGACGGGGCTTCGGCCGAGCAGGCGCCCGAAGCTGTGGCGTGGACTGAGGGGGAAGGACTCGCGCTGGTCCGTGAGGACGAGCTCGAGGTGGCTTCGCCCGGCTCGGATGACGGCCCGGTCCGTGACCCACGCTCGTTCGACCCGCAGCTCGCCCACGAAGGTGCCGTTGGTGCTCCCCAGGTCGCGAAGCAGAAACCCCTGTGGTGTGATCTGGATCTCGAACTGCCGGGCGGAGAGTGCACGATCCTCAGCAAGGATCAGCCCGCAGTCCGGAGAGGTGCCCACCACGATCGTGCCGTTGCGCAGCTTGGCGTGGACGCCGCTGTGTGGACCTTCGGTGACCCGCAAGCGGGCTTGCTCTTGTTGCAGCACCTCGGAGCCGGCATCGACTCGGATCACCTCGGTGGGTGGGGAGGTGGTCATGGGTGGTGGCTCCCGGCCTCCAGGGCTCGCCCCGCTCCAGCGGGGTTGGCGACGAGTTCGTCACCATATCAGGGGCGGCATGGGGTCGCGCCTTCCATCTTTTGCCTATCCAGGCAGATCGCCCCACTCCAGCTCGGGCCTGCTGACTCGTGGGGTCGAAGGAACTCCTTTTGTCCGGGCTATCCCCGACGCGACTCCGCATTCTTCCGTGCCTCTCCCAAGGGATGGAAGCACGGAGACCGGCCTATGGAGAGCGTGTCCTCCAGCTGGGCGTGTCGCCCCCGACGTCGGTCTCCACCCGCAGGCCTTCCTGGGCGAAGGTCACGCGGATGCTGCCGTGCTGGTCGCTGCGGTAGGTGGTGACCCCGGCCCGCTCGAGGCGCTCGAGGGTCTCCTCCCCCGGGTGGCCGTAGCGGTTGCTGTCGCTAGCGCTGATGATAGCGATGCTTGGCTGTAGGTGGGCCAGGAGGCGCTGGCTGGTGCCATGGCGGCTGCCGTGGTGGGCGACCTTCAGCACCTCGCAGGGCTCCAGGCCCCAGCTGATCAGTTGCCGCTCGGTCTCGGGCTCGGCGTCACCGGTGAACAACATGCAGTGGCTCTGGTACTCCAGGCGGAGGATCACCGAGTTGGCGTTGTTGTCCGAACGTGTGCCGCGGAGGAGCCTGGGGCCAGGCAGCAGCACCTCGAGGGTGGCGTCCTCGCCCAGCTGGATGCGCTGTGGGCGCTGGGCCTCGAGGTAGGACAGCTCCAGGCGCTCCACGGTCTGCATGAGCTCTTTGTAGGCCTGGGTGACGTGGGGCCTGCCGTTGTCCATGAACACGCCCACGGGCATGGCCTCGAGGACGTCCACCATGCCCCCGATGTGGTCGTTGTGAGCGTGGCTGGCGATCACCATGTCGAGAGACTGCACACCGCGGGCGCGCAGCTGATCCAGCACCCCGGCGTCGGGGGAGCCCGCGTCGATGAGCACGGTCTTCCCCTCGGGGCTACGCAGGAGGATGGCGTCCCCCTGGCCCACGTCCAGCACCTCCACGGTGAACTCAGCCTCTACTGCAGGCGGGACCAGCGCGACGTGGCCCATGAACAACGTGGCGGCGACGAGGCCGGCCAAGCCGGCCAGGCCGGCTAGGCCGGCCTGGACCCAGCGGTTGCCGTGCCCCACGAGCATCAGGGGACCGAGCCAGGGGTGCCGTACTGACCCGCATCGCCGAAGACATCGGTGGCCTGGGTCCAGCAGCCGGGACCGTCGTTGCCTGCCGCCGAGAAGCAGCCGCCACTCAGCAGCTCCATGGCGTAGCCCTGGTCGAAAGGCCAGGTGTCGTCGTAGACCAGCTCGTCCAGGAGAAGCTCGCTGCCGTCGGGCTGGGTGTACAGCAAGCCGAAGCTGTCGCCGTCGTCACTGGCGACGAAGCTGGCCTGGCAGTCGGCGCTGAAGCCACCGTTGGTGAGGGGTTCGGTGTCGCGGGCGATGACCAGCAGGTCGCCATCGGCCCAGCCCGCTTCGCTGCAGCTGAGGGTCTTGGCGCTGCCGCCGTCCACCAGGTTCAGATCCGCCAGGGGGATGAGCTGGCCGGAGACGTTGTAGGCCTCGATGTACTCGCCGTGGGTGGAGCCCACCGACGAGGCGGGCCGGGGCAGCAATTCGGTGATGAAGGCGTCACCCTCGAACAGAGTGACGGGCTCAGGGCAGGCCTCGTTGGCGGCGCCTGGGGTGCCGTATTGGATGTGCTCGCTGCCAAACGCCGTGGTGGACTCGCACCAGCTGTCCATGTCGTCGTTGTCGCTAGTGTCCAGCGAATCGGCGCTGAGGTTCATGGACACCCCGCCGTCGTAGGGGCAGGCGAGCGTGGCGCAGTCCACGGTGTCCAGGACGGTCTCCACCTCGTCGACATCGATGAAGCCTACAGCCCAGGCCTCGCCGGAGTTGCTGAGACCCAGGGAGTGATCGCAGACCTCGTCGACGTCCAGGCCGGCTATCCCCGCCACCAGCTCGGCGTTGTTGGCGAAGAGCTGGTAGCCGCCCGGGGCGAGCTCACCGCTGCAGCTCACCAGGGTCCCGTCCCCCACGGCTACGCCGTCATCGTAGATGAGCACACAGGCCAGAGGCACCGCGGCGCTGCCGGCATTGTAGATCTCGAGGTACTCACCGGCAGGCTCGGACTCACCGGTCTCCGGATCGGGCATGATCTCGCTGATCACCAGCTCAGCGCTCTCGGGACAGCTGGGCGGCGCAACGGGTGGCTCGCAGCTGGGGCCGTCCGCTCCGGGGGAGCCCAGGTCGCCGTTGCCGATGTCATCCTCGCTGAGGCACCAATAGCCGGGCATGTCGTTGTCCCCCGCGTCCAGGTACTCCGGGTGCAGGGACATGCTCTGGCCAGCGGCGGGCATGGTCCAGCTGCTGTCGCCGTAGCTGACGCAGTCCAGGGTGTTCCCCACATCGTCCTCGATGCAGAGGGTGGTCTCGTCGGTGAGGCTGACACCGCCGCCGTAGATGTAGTCCACGTCGAACACGGCGATCGAGGCCTCGTGCTTGGCCAGGACCACGTAGCCGCCGGCGGGGGCGCCGACATCCTCGCCGACCTCGTGGCTGTTGGACTCACGGGTGATGGTCAGGCCTCGCAGGGAGCAGACCGAGTCGCCCGTGTTGTACAGCTCGAAGTACTCGCCCTCACTGTCGGAGAGAGCCGAGGGGTCGTACATGATCTCGCTGAAGACGAGATCCGCCCAGCACAGCAGACCGGTGTCGTCCTTCGAGGATTGACCATTGCAGCCCGCAGTGCAGACCAGGAACAACAGTGGGTGGTGAAGGTATCTCATCGCTCGCTCCGTTTGGCTAACCAGCCGTCACGTTGAGGAAGAACGACCCGTACTCGGGCCAGTGGTCGGTGGACTCGTCCCAGCCGTGGCTGGTGTCGGTGGATGCGCAGCGCTCGAGGCACCCCACGGCGAGGCCGAGGGGCACCAGGCTGAGTGCGGTTCGCAGCTTCATCGATCCGAAGTAGACCCAGCCCACTCGATCGATCCCTCGATCTGCATCGAGATGAAAATTTTCAGCCCTGGAAGGTCAGCAGCCGCTCTCCGGCCCCACCGTTGCGTCCTGATCGTCGCAGTCGAGGCCCAGCCCGGGGTAGCTGCCGGCATCGTAGCTCCCAGGCTGGTACCAGGCGGGCGCGCCGTCACCGTCCAGGTCCCAGCTCGCGGCGTTCGGACCGCCGAAGATGCCGATATCGCCGGGGTCGCCATCAGGGTCCAGGATCTCCTCCGAGCCGGCGTCGATGAGGGGAGATGACTCGTCGAGGTGGAGGTCCCAGCTCAGCGGATCGGCGCCGGACACATCGAGGTAGAGAGGATCCGCGGAGATGTTGCCGTTGGTTCCAAGGGGATCGTCCTGGCCCACCACCAATGACTCATCACCGCCGTCGTAGAGGTTGCAGGCCACGAAGATCGGAGCTTCGCCGACAGTCCATCCAGCGACGGCCTCCCCGCCTCCGTCATCGTTCGCCTCGTTGAAGCTCAGATCGACGCCGATCAGCTCGGCTGGCGCCTCGCCGTATCCCTGGTGGTAGTGCCCGAACCCTCCTGCGGACGGCGCCCTGTTGTCGACGATGGCGACATTGAGCAAGGTGTAGACCACCGCGTCCAGGTACACGCCTCCGCCACGGTGGGCGGCGGAGTTGAGGACGAAGAGCACGTTCTCCAGCTGACCCGAATTCTCGGAGCAGCACGCGAAGAGCCCACCCCCCGTTCCCTCCCCTCCGGTGGCCATGTTCCCGCTGAAGACGCTGTTCGCGAGCCAGAGATCATCGGCGCCCACCCTCAGACCGCCCCCGTAGTCTTCAGCCGTGTTTTCGTCGAAGACGCAGTCGTCGAAGGTGGCGGCGTCGTTCCAGACGCACGCGCCCCCGCCGTCGGTGTCGCTGCGGTTGCCATGGAAGCGCGTCCCCACCACCACCAGCGTCCCACTATCGGAGTTCAGCCCGCCGCCGTAGTCCCCCGCCGTGTTGTCCGTGAGGGCACAACCCTCGAGCACGAGTTCGGTCGACTCCCCGTAGATACCGCCGCCAGATCCGCCCGCTCCGTTACCCTGGATGGTGATGGAGTACAGGTTCAGGCCACCGCCCTCGAGGTAGATCCCGCCCCCGTCCTCGATGGCGCTGTTGCCCTCGATCACCAGGTCCGCGAGGGTGGGAGCGGTGCCTTCGAGGTAGAGGCCGCCGCCATACTCGGCGTACCCTCCGGTGAGGGTGAATCCCCGGAGGACGGAGTCTTCCCCCTCGGCGATGGCCATGGTCACCACCGAACCCACGCCCTGCGCGTCGATGGTGGTCTGTGTCGATCCGAAGACGCCATCGACGGTCACATCCTTGCCCCGGAAGTCGATGGTCTCGGCGTAGGTCCCACGGTCTACGCAAATTCGTTCCTTGTGCGAGGCGGCTTCGATGGCCCCCTGGATGGTCGTGTACTCGAGGGGCACGATCAGCGCACAGCCCTCGCAGGGCGCCTCGCCGTCGCAGTCCTGATCCACGCGGTCGCAGATCTCGGTGGCCCCGGGGTGGGTCGTGGCCTCGGCGTCGTCGCAGTCGTCCGCGCTGGCCGTGTAGCTGTCGGGCTGCTCACAGGCGGCTGTGGTGCTGCCAGCGTCACCGTGTCCGTCACCATCGGCGTCCAGGTACCAGGTGAGCACGTCGTCCGCGTCGTCCTCGTCGACGGCATCGTCGCAGTCGTCGTCCACGCCGTTGCACAGTTCGTCCGCGCCCGGGTACACCGCCGCGTCGCCGTCGTCGCAGTCGTCCGCGCTGGCCGTGTAGCTGTCGGGCTGCTCACAGGCGGCTGTGGTGCTGCCAGCGTCACCGTGTCCGTCACTATCGGCGTCCAGGTACCAGGTGAGCACGTCGGCCGCGTCGTCCTCGTCGACGGCATCGTCGCAGTCGTCGTCCACGCCGTTGCACAGTTCGTCCGCGCCCGGGTACACCGCCGCGTCGCCGTCGTCGCAGTCGCCCCCACGGCCGGTCCACCCCACCTCGGACTCGATGACCTGATCGGTCTCCACGTCGTCCCCGTAGCCATCGCCGTCGGCGTCCCGGTAGACGGTCACGGCGTCTGCGTAGACGTCGGCAGGCCCGCAGCCGGACGCGCCCCCCCACGCGAAGGCCGAGAGCAGGAGCCAAGGGTGTATGAGGCGGGGAACCATCACTGTTCCTGTGGAGGACCAAGGTCTGGGCAGCCCGAGCCGAGGCGGTCCGCCATGGCTCGAATAGCATCATGCAGCAGGACATCCGCCTCCTGGTTCCCAAGGGAGCGGACGATGTCGCAGGCGCGAGCCGGATCGGAGATCTCCAGGCAGCGGGCCAGGGCGAAGCGATCCATGGCCGTCCCGGCGGACTCCAGGGCCTCGAGGTGTGGCGAAGCGGCTTCGCAGCCGCCGGCCTCGAAGGCCAGCCTCGCGGCCGTGCGGTGCAGGTCGGGGGCGCGAGAGCTGTCACGCCCCAGGCAACCCGAGGGGCCCTGCAGGCAGGCGCTCGCCACGATGAGGGCCTCTTGCTTCCTACCCAGGGCCTCGAGGCTCTGTACCCGAACCCAGACCAGCTCACCCCGGTAGTCGCTGTCGGGACCTGCGCTGTCCAAACCCGCCAGCGCGGCCTGCAGCACCTGCTCCGGTCCGGCTCCGCGGTCGCCCAGGGCAAGAGCTCGGGCCAGCCAGCGAGCTTCGCGCCCTGGCAGACAGCGCAGGGACTCGCCGCTGTTCAGCGCTCGTTCTTCGCGATCATCCGGGTGGCCCTCGACGCCGTGCAGGCAGCGCGTGGCCACGCTGCCACGGGTCACCGAGACACGCGTGCCCAGCGCGTCCCGCAGCACCTCGAAGCGCGTGCCGGTGACACGCACCGCCGCCTCGTCGGTCTCGAGCCGAACATCCAGCTCCCGTCCGGGCTCCACGGCCACGTCGATCTGTCCACTGCTCCAGGCGATGCGGGGGGCTCGCTCGGTGCCCGTGACGCGCCCCACACCCTGGTAGACCAAGCGCACATCCTCTCCGACCGCACGATCGTCGGGCAACTCGGGCGAAGAAAGCTCCATAGGCAGCTCGGTGCTGGAGCTGACGGCCAGCGTAGCCGGCACCTCGGGGGCCATGGTCGCCACCGGCTCCGGCGGTCCTTCGCGCAAGGTCGCGTCCGGCAGGAGCAGCAGGAGCGCGGCCGCCGCCGCGAGAGCCACGCCAGCGGAGAAGGCCCAGGGTGCCCAGGAGCGACCCCGCTGCTGGCGGGCCAGCGCGCGCTGTACCTTGGGGGACGCCAGCCCGCGCGCCACGGCCTCGGGATGGGGCTCGGTGGCCACCGCGAAGGCCTCGAACACGTCACGCGCGGTCCAGCTCTGCCAGGCGACGTCGAGGCCCATCAGGTCATCCAGGGCCCTCTCGGCGGAGGCCAGGCGCGCGGGCAGGGTGGCGAGTTCCAGCTCTAGCAGCAGGGCGGCCTGGTCCGGATCGAGCCCATCGACGCGACAGGCGACCAGCAGATCGCGATCCAGGGGCGAGAGCCGATCCAGCAGCGCGCGCACCGCCGGCCAGGCTTGGATACGGTGGCCGTTCCGGGGGGGCATGCTCATGGTCTCACCTCGCTGCGCTCGTCTTCGTCGTGGGGAGCGTCGCCACCGGAGCTCTCATCGCGCAGCTCCCCTCCCAGCAGATCGCGAAGCCTGGCCTCGCCTCGTTGTTTGCGACGGCGCGTGGTGGCATGGTTCCAACCTTGCGCTTCCGCCACTTCGCGGCAGCTCAGGCCCTCGAGATGTGTCCCCTCCACCGCGATGCGCTCCTTCGGGTCCAGGGTCGCCAGGCCACGCCGCAGCACGGCAGCTCGCTGTCGGTGCGAGGCTGAGCACTCGGGGTCCATGTGGCCCGGGAACTGGTCGGGATCATGACCGGAGACCTTGCGCAGCAGCCAAGTCACGAAGCGCGGCTTGATGGCCCGCCGGCGGGCGATGAGGCAGCTCCAGGCCGCGAAGCTGCCGGGGTTGTCGAGGGTCGGCAGGCCCTTGATGATGTGCTCCAGGGCGTCTTGGAAGGCATCATCCGGATCCACGCCGGGGCGCGCGTAGCGGGTGCAGGTGCGCAGCAGCATGGGCCCGCATTGCTTCAGTAGACGCTCCACGGCTTCCGGCTCGCCCTGCTGGGCGCTCCGCACAAGTTCTGGATCGATGTGGGTCTGGACCATCATCCCTATTGGTCTCCCCAGCCCCTGGAAGTGATCCCGCCACGCACGACTTTTTTCATGGAGCCTCCCCACCCCTGGCTGTGGGGAGCGTAGGGCCGCCCACACCGAGCTGCAGGTAGCCCAAGGCTGGTGGCAGAGTCTCGGTCCGATCGCTGGAGACACTGCCGTCCTCGAGGACGGTGGGGAAGACGAAGCGCTGATCCCGCAGGTCTACCTGCAGGCCGAGAGCCAGGAAGGGTCGCAGGCCCCGATCGGCCCGCGGGCGCAGCGCCTGGCGAAGCTCGAGGCCGATCAGCGGGGTGACGACGGTGACAGCGCGCTCGTCCTCGAGGGGCGCCTCGAGGTACGAACGGCCCTCGATCCCCAAGCGCAGCCCCGGACGAGGCAAGGACTCGCTCGGCACCAGCCAAGCGCAGACACCCCCACCCAGCGCGCCTCGTGCGGTCCCCGCGAACGAATCGACGACGGGAGATGGTAGCGTTCCACGCAGCCAAGCCCCTCCCCGCAAGGGGCCAAGCCCCGACAAGACCAGGCCCAGCTCGATGGAACCGGAGAGCGCAGCCGAGCGCAGCTGCGCGCCCAACAGCAGCTCGGGGGTGAGCGCGAAGGTATGGTTCGACTCGGGAGGCGGCAGGACCTGGTGGGTCTCCGGCTCGGGCTCTGTGAGCTCGCGTTCCGCCACGGGTCCAGGATCACCAGTGGGCGACGGCTCCTGCTCTGCCGCAGGTGGCGGCTCCGGATCCTCCGCCACAGCGATCTCGACACTGGGCTGTGGCGGCTCCGGATCGCTCCGATCCATAGCGAGGCTCGCCTCTGCTGTGGGGGGCTCTGGCTCGGGCAGGAGGAAGGAGACTGGAAGCGCAGCTGGGGGCGGCTCGGAGGCGCGACGGGGGACCCGTTCGTCCAACGCCAACTGCGGGGCCCGGTTCATGGTGGAGACGGCCTTGACCAGCACGCTGACGCGGTCGCGCTCCACCTCTCGGGCGGCGATGGTGGTGGTAGCCACGACCATCGAGCCGAGGCCTACGCGGATCGTCCAATCCGGCGCGCCCGGTGCGAGCTGGATCCACGGGCAGCGTTCGGGCCTCTCGCCCACCAGATGCAGCTCGTGGCTCAACCCCTGGCTGGCGGCCGCCTGGGCCCAGGCGACCCGATCCCCTGGGGGAGCGATGAGATGGATGGCGGCGCAAGGAGGCGTCTCGTTGCCGGAGGTCTGGGCCAGGCCGCGGGCCGGCAGTGCCGCCAGGAGCACCAGGCAGGCCGACACCAGCGCTACGAGCGTGACCCCAGGGGAGCCTGATTCCAGGAGACGACTCACACCACCACTCACCGTCGAGGGGACATACATCGTAGCACCCTCGAACGTGGGTTTCTGACATCTGCGGGCAAAAATACAACCAGCCCACCACACAGCGGGATCACTCTCCAGGCCTGGGGCGACCATCGGAGGAACCCTCTGTCCGACCGGAGCATCCATGGGCATCGCCTCCTCCCCGCACCTCTTCCTTCCACTCACCCTCATCACCGCACTCACCCTCGCCCCAACCCCTGCCTCCGCTCAGGACCTCGTCGGTAGCTGGAGCTTCGACGAAGCCTCGGGTTCCTCCGTCTTCGAGGCGACAGGTGAGCGCAGCTACGGCGGCACGCTGATGGCCATGGACAGCGCCACCTGCTGGGTGCCGGGGGTCAGCGGTACGGCCCTGTCCTTCGACGGCGTCGACGACTACGTCGATCTCGGCACCCCCAGCGCCTTGTCCGGATCTCTGACCGTGGCCGCCTGGGTGCGTACGGACGTGGCCTCGGGCTCCACCAGCACCGCGGGGCAGCGCTGGCTGGTGGCCCGTTCCACCTGGTCCACTGGAGCTTGGCAGCTGATGGTCCCCGACGGACGGCCCGCCACCGAGTTCGGTCCTGGTGGACAGCTGCTCGCCGACGCCTCCTACGACATCGCCGATGGACGCTGGCACCAGATCCTGGGTGTCTACGACGCCGACACCGACGACCGCCATCTCTACCTCGACGGCGGCTGGGTGGACTCGGACACCGCCGCCGAGCGCGCCGCCCGGGGCGCCAACCTGGCCTTCACCGAGAACGGCAGCGACCTGTACCTGGGCGTCCGCCCCGGCCAGAGCAACACCTACGAGGGCGCCATCGACGAGGTCCGTATCTGGAACGCGGCCCTGAGCACCGACGAGATCTGGGAGCAGTTCGTCGCCCTGGCCTGCCCCGACACCGGCCCGACCCCCGGCCTGCCGGACGTCGACGCCGACGGGATCGGTGACCCCTGCGACAACTGCCCGCTGGTGGCCAACCCCCATCAGCTCGACCGGGACCGCGACGGCCTCGGGGACGCCTGCGACACCACGCTGAACGGCTCCCTGATCATGGCGGCCATCGAGGGGACCGTGGCGGATCTGGAAGCGCTGCTCGTCGATGTGGGCCCCCACGGGCTGACGGCCCTGCTGAACCAGCTGGGCTATCCCAACGGCGTGCTCCCCATCGTCCAGGACGCCTACCTGGCCTATGTCGATGGCAGCCTCAGCGCAGTCGCCTACCAACGGGTGCTGACCCGCGCCGAGCGAAAGCTCGACACCTTCGAGCGTTTGCTGGAGAACCGCATCGCCTCCACGCCCTTCAGCGAAGAGGAAGCCGATGCAGCGCGCGCGCTGACCACAAGCATCCGCTGGGACCTGTGGACCCTCGCCGAGCTGTGAGAGCGGGAGCCGGCCATCGCCGGCGCCCTGCGGCCTGCGGCCTGGGATCGATCTCTCACCGCTGCCCCCCCAACGAGATCGCCCAAGGCGCAGGCCGGCATCGTCACGCCAGCACCATCCGTTGGACAGCGGTGTGAAGATGGCCTCTCATCGGGGCTGCTGAAGCAGTCCCGCGCCGCTCATCAAGCGGCGAAGATGGGGAGGAGAGGCGGTGCACGCCTCGGATAGGGGGGAAGAATCTGTCTTCCCCCCCAAAGAAAACGGTGCCGTCATTTCCGCCGACACTGTCGGTGGAAATGGTCGGTGCCAGTTTTTGTACAGCACGGGGACAAGAGGGTTGGAGGCTTGCGCGGAGTGCGTTCGTGGGAACGGAGATCGCGAAACCCCTTGCTCCCAACGTGATACCGAAGACGTTCTGCCCAGGAGTGCCGATGAGCCAGCTATCCCGGATATCTCTCTGTCTCGCCGGATTCTTGGTTGGCAGTATGGGCTGCTCGGGCCCCGATGTGGAGTCCTACGTGGGCGCGCCCACCACCCTGGAGGTTCTCCAGGCTCTGCACGACCCTCCCACAGTGGAACTCGTAGTGACCCGCGTGGTCGAGTCTCCCGGGGCTTCGCCTTGCCACGGGAGCGTCTGCCTGATCATCGCGCCCATCCTGCTGGTTGGGGCATTGTTCCCCGAGAAGTACGACAGCGCCGTGCTAACCAAAAATGGTGTGGAGACATGGCGGGGCCGCTTCCAGACCAACGGCCGCCTCATCCAGGCTGAGCTCCGCGATGGCGACAGCGTCCGCTGGATCCGCCGCTTGGACCTTGCTGCCCTCGATCGCGCCATCGTGGTCGAGGTGGCTCGCGCCGAGCCAGGCCACGAGGACGACCCCACCCCCACCTCCATCAGCTCACAGATGGATCTGATCGGAGAGTACCGGGCCGCGCTGGTGCTCGAAGAAGACGGCGAAGAGCGGGGCGAACTCCTGGCGGAGGCGCTGACATGGCTGGGCCACGAGGCCGTACCCATGGTGACCGAGCGAATGATGGACCCTGATGAGCCCGATCCGTCGAAGGCCGAGGTGATGGATGCGCTCTGCCAACTCAGGAACAGCGGGGAGGATGAGCCTGATTTCGTAGCCAGCCTCCTCAATTCCAGCAGCACCATCTCAGGCCCCGAGACCGCACAGGCTGCTCTGGCTTGTGTGTCGGGCCCGCTGGGGCAGCCGTACCGGCTCACGCTCGTCGACGCTGTCTGCGAGGGAGATGACCCGGGCGCCTACCTGGGCACTCTGCGGGGTGAGCACTGCACCGGGGTCGTCCTCCAGCGGGCAAAGGATTGTTCCAACATTGCCCGCAGTGTGCTCATCGGGCAGAGCTGCGACCAGCCAATGGACCCGGTGAGCCTGCACGCAGCCCTGGCTTCTAGGGACGACTCGGTCCAGTCACTGCTCGGTGGGCTCGACCCGGGAGAGCCGGTGGAGCGGGCCGGACTCTTCTTCGCGCTCCAACATCAACACGGTCCCCCTGATCTCATCGTCGACCGCATCCTGCTCGACGAGCGAGCCCTCTCCCCCGAAGAGTTGGTGGTCCTCGCGCGGAGCTACGCCAGGGGCGGCTCCTTCCTCTCCCCTGCAGCCACACGCCGCGCTCACAGCCTCGACCTCATGTCGCGCACGGACAACCCTGCCACCGCGACCGCAGCCCGAGTCATCTTGAAGTCTCTCGCCCGAGCCGAGAAAGAGGATGAACGTTCCCCCTTCCTCATCGCGATGGTTGTCTTGGGCGACCGGCAACTCGCGGGCCACGCGGCCCTCGGATTGGGTGGCCCGCACAGCGTCTTGGACGTGCATAGCCACGCGGGCAACGTCTTCAACGACCGGGAGCTGGTAGCCTACGGCTTGATCCTGGCTGGCTGCAGCGAACCGCAGGTGGTGGCATTGCACCAGGCGAAGGACGGGCCAGGAGAAGGTGCGCTCTGCACCCGGTGAGGCGTGCGCCTATCGTGAGCCGGGCTCCGCCTCGACCCGGACCCACCCCAGATCCCGGCCGTCCAGCGCCAGATAGCTGAGCTGCTGCTCCCCCTGGAAGGCAGGCCCCCAGATCCCGTCGAAGGCCGGGCCGTCCCGGCCGTCCACCACCAGCTGATCTCCCTGGATGTGGAGCCAGTGCTCGCCGCTGGGCGACAGGGCCGGCGAGTGCCCCGATCCGATGGGCAGGTGGTCCCGCACCACAACGGCGTCCTCGCCGAAAGCCGTATAGGCCACATGATCTCCCGCCGCGCTGAGACAGAGTTGATCGATGTTCATGTAGGCCTCGCCCACCCGATCCCGCCAGACCACCACCTGTGCCTCTCCCCGCTTCGCCACGTAGGCCCAGCTCTGCTCATCTGCGCTGAACAGCAGGCCGGCGAGGTCAACCTGATCGAAGGCCGGCCCGAGCTGGTCGCCGACGCCGAGCCGTTCCTGATCACCGCTTTGGGCCACGTAGGCGACGCTGCCCGCCTCCGTGAGCAGGATCCCGCGGCGCTTGTGCCTGGAGATCCCGTCTACACTCGGCCCAGGCCGGCCGTCGATGACGACGCGCTCCCGTCCGTCGCGCTTGGCCACGAAGCTCAGGTGCTCCCCCGCGAAGCCCAGATCCGTGATCCAGTCGGCGCTCAGGCCCAGGGGCTCGTGGTCGAGCACCACGGTGCGACGGCCGTCGGCAAGGGCGACATAGGCGACGGCGCCCTGGGCGGAGAAGCGCAGCCCGGGCTCGGAGCGGTTCTGCCCCTGGGATTCGGGCCAAAGCACGATGGAGGCGGGGATCTCTTCGAAGGGGGGCCCCTCGCTGCCGTCGATGACCACGAGGTCCCGGTCCCCCCGGGTGGCGATGTAGGCCAGCCTGCCGCTGGCGGACATGAACAGGCCCGGGATCCCGTCGTAGACCGGCTGTTCTACGCCGTCCAGGACGACCAGGGCGCCCTCACCACGGGGGCAGACCCAGGCCTCGTGCCCCAGCGCCCCGACCGCGTCGGAGCAGCCATCGGGCGCCGTGACGTACCTCCGGGCTGGGCCGTGGAAGAGCTGCTCCCAGGCCGCCTGGGGAGCGGGCTCACCGTCGATGACGAAGAACGTGCTGCCCTCCCGCGCGAGCTTGTACAGGGAGTGGCCCTCCACGAACGAGGGGTACTGCAGGGGTTCGTCTCCGGGCAGGCCGAATCCGTCCACCAGCTCGTAGGCACCGCCGTCCAGGTGAACACCAGCTGACCAGTGCGCCCGATCCCCGGAGATCTGCGTGTTGTGGAGCCTGGCACCCTCCGGGAGGCGCAGCAGGGGCTCCAAGGGGCGGTGGGACCAGCGCGACGCCACGGGGGCGGGCTCACTGACCAGCGGATCGGCCGGGGAGAGGGGGACGCAGGCGGACAATAGGGTGAGAAGGAGGCGAGTCATGCCTCCCCATGTAGCTCGTGAGGATCGAGCCGAGTGATCCTGCGCGCCCGGCCATGCTGATCGTCGATTGTCCACGCGTCAGGCCCATAGTCCTGTAGGCCGCGCCGTAGCCCTGCCTGGCCCACCTGGTGGTTGCGGGTCTAGGCGGGGCTGATCACCATCGTTGGATTTGTGGCCAAGGGACGGAATAATCCCTCCCTCTGGGTGCTCCAAGCCCCCATGTGGAGACCGCACCTATGCTCCGACTCAACCGCCGCCGCACCATCGCTCTGCTCGTCGCCGCCTGCCTGGGTCCCTGGGCCCTGGCGGCCGCCAGCCTGGACCACTTCGGCCAGCGCCGACCCGACGCCGAGCGCTGGGACGCCATCGTGGTGGCGGGGTGCCGGGTGGACCCGGGTGGGGTGCCCTCCCCTGCCCTACAGCAGCGCACCGAACTGGCGGTGGAGCTGTGGAATCGAGGCTACGCCCCAGAGCTCGCCTTCACCGGCGGCGTGGGAGACAACCCGCCGTCCGAAGCCACCGCCGCCGCCCAGTACGCCGTGAGCCTCGGCGTGCCCAGCGACGCGATGGTGCTCGAGGACCGCTCCACGTCCACCGAAGAGAACGCCCGGTTCCTGGCCGAACAACAAGGCTACGAGCGCATCCTGCTCGTCACCGACGCCTACCATGTCTTCAGGGCCCGCCAGGTCTTCGCCAGACACTTCGACAGCGTGGATGCCACCGGCTCCGTCTCGCCGGCCTGGCCCCGGCTGCGCGGGTCGCTGCGGGAGGTGCTCGCCGTGGTGATGTACCGGGCACAAGGCCGCATCTCCCTGTCCGGCCAGCGCTGATTCCCGTTACTGTCTTCAGCCCGGAGGTCCCCATGTCGCCAGAGCTCCACGAGCTGCTCATCTTCCTCGAACCTCGCCGCGATCGGCTCGTCGAGGCGCTGGTGGACTCCATCATCGAGCGCCTGCCCTCCTACAGCACCCTCGACCCCCGAGAGCTCGGTCCTGCGGTGAGCTTGCTGCTGAACGACCTGCTCGCCATCCTCGAGAAGGGCCAGGCCCAGGGAATGGGGATGCACCTGCACGCCGCCGCGGCGCGGCGGGTGTCCCAGGACATCTCGCTGGGCGACTACATCGAGGCTCACCTGCAGGTGCTGCCCGCCATCCGCGTCGTGCTCGGTCTCGAAGGCCTGATGCACGATCCTCGCTACCAGAAGGCCCTGGGAGAGCTCTCCCAGATCCTGCTGTCCATCGTCCCCCACGTGGCCCGCGCCTACACCGTGCACCTCGAGCAGCGCATCTCCCGCAAGAACCAAGAGCTCCAGCGAGTCACCCAGCGGCTCGCTGTGTTCGAAGCCCAGGTCGACGACGGCAAGCTGACCCGGGATCTCGAGCACGCCAACGAGTTCAACCGCCGGGTCATCGAGAGCCTGAGCTCCGGGCTCATGGTCATCGACTCCACCCCGGAAGCCAACATCTCCCTGATCTCCAGCCGCATGGAAGAGATCTTGGGGGTGCCCGCCGAAGACCTGCAGGGCCGTCCGCTCATCGAGGTGTTGCACTTGTTCTCTGGCATCGATCTGCTGGGGGCCATTCGCACGGTGCGCCAGGTAGGCCGCCTGCCGCTGACGAAGATCCAGGTCACCCGTCCCGACGGTCGCAATCGCTCCATCTTGGCCAAGGCCAGCCGCATGTTCGACGCCGATGGCAAGCCCGAAGGCACCGTGGTGGTGGCCGACGACGTCACCGAGCGCGAGCTGCTGGTGGACTCCTTCTCCCGCTACGTGTCCGGAGACCTGGTCAAGCGCCTGCTGGCCCGGGGCGAGCACATCGGCCTCGAGGGCGAGCGCCAGGTGTGCACCATCCTGTTCGCCGACATCCGTGGCTTCACGGGCTTGGCCGAGCGCAACACCCCCGAAGCGTTGCACAAGCTCATCAACACCTACTTCCGGGTGATGATCGACTCCATCACCAGCCACCACGGCTTCATCGACAAGTTCGTGGGCGATCAGGTCATGGCTATCTTCAACAGCCACCACGACCCGGCCCGGGACGCCCTGGCCGCGTGCAACGCCGCCCTCGAGATCCAGGCGCGCATCGGCCTGGTCAACAAACGTCGGGTGGCCAAGGGTGCCGTGCCCCTGAACGTGGGCATCGGTCTGAACACCGGCGAGGTGTTGCTGGGCAACGTGGGCAGCGAAGAGCGCATGGACTTCACCGCCATCGGCGATGCCGTGAACGTGGCTGCCCGCTTGCAGGGCATGGCCAGGCAGCACCCCATCCTCATCGGCGAGCAGACCGCCACCGCCCAGGCGCAGCACAAGGTCGAGGATCTCGGCGTGAAGGAACTGAAGGGCAGGAAGGCACAGGCCCGAGTCTTCGCCCTCGAGCCGCGTGCTGCGGGCTGACAGCGCCTCATAGGTGGGTTGACACAAGTCTCACAAGGCGAGGCGAACCGGGTGTGTCGGTGTGTGGTCCCTCAGGACCGCTACACCAAGAAGGCACCCCATGCTCCTACCCATCATCGTCCTGGCTGCGGCCGTATCGGCCCAGCAAACCCACCTTGACGTCCCCTACCTGAGGGACCCGATCCTCTACCCCCCCGAGGTGATGGAGGACGACCCCATCGTCGGGGGCGAGATCCGGGTGACACATGGTGAGGGCCTGGGAGCGTTGGTGCTCGAGCACACCTCGGTGGTAGCGGAGGTCCACGCGGGCCTGGCCCGGGTGACCATGATCCAGTGGTTCCACAACCCCTACGATGAGAGCCTCGAGGCCACCTACCTCTTCCCGCTGCCCAGCATGGCCGCGGTGGATCGCATGGATCTCACCTGCGGCGACCGCCTCATCGAGGGCCGGGTGATGGAGCGGGGCGAGGCCCGGGAGGCATTCGAGCAAGCCCAGCGGGAAGGACGCAAGGCCGCTCTGCTCGAGCAGGAGCGAGACAACCTCTTCACCCAGAGCATCGCGAACCTGTGTCCCGGCGAAGAGGTGCAGATCACCCTGCAGTATGTGGAGCAGATCCAGCTCGAGGATGGCGTCTACGAGCTGACCTTTCCCATGACCCCTGGCCCCCGCTTCTCGCCCCCCTGGGTCGAGGACCGCCACCGGCTCGAGACGCCTTACTCCACCGAGCCCTTCAACGGTGTGGACATCACGGTGTACATCGACGAGGGCCTGCCCGTGCAGGGCCTGTGGAGCGACAGCCACGACATCCACGTGCGGGAAGAAGGTTCATGGGGAGCCGAGGTCACCACGGCCGATGAGGTCATCGTGCCCGACCGCGACTTCGTGCTGGACTGGAGCCTCGAGGGAGAGGACACGGGTGTGTCGGTGCTGACACACCGCCCCTGGGACGACCAACCCGGCACCATCGCTGTGAGCTTCGAGCCCCCCCAGCTGGGGGAGAGCTTCGTGGCTCGCCCGCGAGAGCTGTTGTTCGTCATCGACAGCTCTGGGTCCATGAACGGCTGGCCCTACGAGAGCGCCCGAGCGGCCGTGCTGCTGGCCCTGGACGAGATGGGCCCCGAGGACACATTCAACCTGGTGCGCTTCAACGGCGCCGCCACCTCGCTCTTCGAGCGGCCGGAGCCCTCCACCCCCAGCACCCGCGCCCGTGCCCGCGACTGGCTGTCGCGCTTCGAGGGCGGCGGCACCAACATGGACCAGGGCATCCTGCACTCCCTGCGGCTGCCCGGAAACCCGGACGCCATGCGGCTGGTGCTCATGCTCACCGATGGCTACGTCGGCGGCGAGCAACACATGTTCGAGCTGGTGCGGGACAACATCGGCAACGCACGCATGTTCTCCATGGGCGTGGGCAGCAGCGTCAACCGCTACCTGCTCGAGGGCCTGGCGGGCCAGGGCCGGGGCGACGTCATCTACCACTACGGCGACAAGCCTCTACGGGCCGCCGTGGGTGAGTTCTACGACCGCATCGCCCATCCGGCCTTGAGCGACATCTCCATCGACTGGGGTGGGCTCGAGGTCAGCGAGCAGTACCCGTCCGACGTGCCGGACCTGTGGGCGGGCCAGCCCCTGCGTGTGGTGGCCCGCTACGAGCCGGGGGTCGCCAGCGAGGACGGCATCATCGACACCGTGGTCACCGTACGTGGCGTGCTGGGAACCCGCGTGGTCGCCTGGGAGGTCCCCCTCGAGATCCCCGTGGTGGACACGCGCCACGAGGCCCTGGACAGCCTGTGGGCCCGGCGCAAGATCCGCGACCTCGAGTGGCACCCCCGGGGTCGCAGCGCGAACCAGGTGCGCCTGGACATCATCGACGTGGCCCTCGAGCACAACCTGGTGTCCAAGTACACCAGCCTGGTGGCCATCGATGACCAACCCTCTCCCTGCGGCCCCTCGGGCCTGCACGTCAGTGTGCCCAACGCGGCCCCGGCCGGCGTCTCTATGGTGGGCGGGGCGTCCATGGCCAACGCATCGGGCGTGCTCGGGCAGCTTCAGAACAACGGCGGCCTGATCGCCGCCAAGGGCATTCAATACGGTCACGGTGGCTTGGGCAGCCGCGGCTTCGGTCTGGGTGGAGGCGGCTCCGCCTCGGGCTTGGCCGGGCTGGGTACCAAGGGCCGCGGCAGTGGAAAATCCGGTTACGGAACTGGAGGTGGTGGCTTCGGCGCACATGCGGCGGACGCCGTCGGCACCATCTCCGGTTCCCCAATTATCCTCGGGGCCCTCGACAAGAGCATCATCGATGCCGTCATTGAGCGCCACCTCAACGCCATCCGCTACTGCTACCAGCGGGAGCTGCAGAAGCAGCCCGGCCTGTCGGGCAAGGTGGTGGTGAAGTTCGTCATCGGCAAGGACGGCACGGTGGCCAGCTCCGCCATCAAGTCCAGCACGATGAACGCGGTGGTGGTCGAGAGCTGCGTGGCCGCGCGCTTCCTGAGAATGAAGTTCCCCCCGTCACCGGGCGGAGGGACCGTGGTGGTGAGCTACCCCTTCCTGTTCACCGCCACAGAGTGAGAGTACCGTAGAACCAGGCCCCGGGACGCGTCGATGGACGGCGGGTTCCGGGGTTTCTGCGTCGACCCGCTACGCGAACCACCCGGTCACCCGAATCTGATACCGTGGGGGACTCGTTCAAGGAGGCCGCTGTGCTCACCTGCGTACGCGTGCGCGAGTTTGCCATTATCGAACAGCAAGAGGTCGTCTTCGAGCCCGGCCTGAACATCGTCACGGGTGAAACCGGCGCGGGCAAGTCCATCCTGGTGGACGCGCTGCAGCTCGTGCTGGGCGCCCGTGGGCGAGCCGATCTGGTCCGCACCGGGGCTCCCCAGGCCGACATCGAAGCGCTGTTCGACGTCAGCGACGATCCAGCCTCACGCCTGCGGCTGCAGGGTGTGGGCATCGAGGTCGAAGACGAGATCGTGCTTCACCGGGTGAACCAGGCCACCGGACGCACCCGGGCCTACATCAACGGCAAGCTGGCCACCGCAGCTCAGCTCCGCCGCTTGGCCGCCGGCTTGGTGGACATCTCTTCCCAGCACGAGCACCACACCCTGACCAACGCCTCCACCCACATCGGCTACCTCGACGCCTACGCCGAGCTGCAGGGACTGGAAGAAGGAATGCGCCAGGCCTGGGCGGTGCTCATCGACGCACGCACCGCCGTGCGGGAGCTCGAAGATCAGGCCCGCAACCGCATCGATCGCGAAGGCTACCTGCGCTACCAGCTCGCGGAGCTCGAGGGATTGGACATCAAGCCCGGTGAGGACCAGCAGCTGGCCGACGAAGCCAAGCGCCTGCGCCACGCCGAGCGGCTCTCCCGCGCCACCCAGGGCGCAGAGTCCGTGCTGTACGAACAAGAGAATGCCCTGACCGTCCAGTTGTCCCGGGTGGTGGGAGGCCTGCAAGAGCTCGCCGCCATCGATCCCCGGCTCAGCGAGGTCACCCAGCAGCTCGAGGGCGCCGGCCACGAGCTCGAAGAAGCAGCGCGGGTGCTGGGGCACTACGGCCGCAACGTGCACGCCGACCCCGGTCGTCAGGCCGAGGTCGAAGCCCGGCTCGACCACATCAAGCGCCTCGAGCGCAAGTACGGCGGCAGCCTCGAGGCGGTGCTGTCCTACCACGAAGAGGTCCTAGCCAGCCTCGACGAGCTGGTGCAGGTAGAGGTCCACCTCGAGTCCCGCCAGAAGGCCCTGGCCGACGCCCTCGAGCAGGCCAGCGACCTGGCCCTGGAGCTGAGCAACCGGCGCAAGCAGGCCGCTGAGAAGCTCGCCGAAGCCATCACCGATGAGCTGTCCGAGCTGGGCATGGGCGAAGCTCGGGTCCAGGTAGAGATCGCCCGCTTCGACGGCCAGAGCCATGACTTCACAGTGGGCGAAGCCCCCCTCACCTCCAACGGCATCGACCGCGTGGAGTTCCTCATCGCCCCCAACCCCGGCGAAGAGCCGAAGCCCCTTCAGCGTGTGGCCAGCGGCGGCGAAATCTCCCGCGCCTTGCTGGCCCTGAAGTCCGTGCTGGCCGGCACCGGCCCCGCGGGCACCTACGTCTTCGACGAGGTCGACGCGGGTGTGGGTGGCGCGGTGGCCGAGGTCATCGGCCGTAAGCTGCAGCAGATCGCCCACCACCACCAGGTCATCTGCATCACCCACCTGCCCCAGATCGCGGCGTTTGGCGAGGCCCACTTCTTTGTCTCCAAGAACACCCGGGACGGCCGCACCCGCAGCGCCATCCGCAGCCTCCACCACGATGAGCGGGTGAAAGAGCTAGCCAACATGATGGCCGGCAAGCAGCACGGCAAGTCCACCCGCAAGGCCGCCGAGGACATGCTGGCCCGAGCCCAGACCATCGAAGCCGACACCGCGGACATCCGCGAGGACTAGCTCACAGATCCCCGACCAGCAGGAGCCACACGGCGCCTTCGTTGCCATTGAACACGTCGGTGGCGGGGGGCACCCTCTCCCCGAGGGGAGAGGGATATCGGCAGAACCCCTGTAGAACGCCGCTAGTAAGTGTCCAGCGGGCCGATCTCGTTCTCGACGGCGTCGAGGATCTTCATGTCGAGGGTGGCCTGCTTCATGTTGTTGTGGTCGTTGTACAGCGGGCGGTCGATCTCGAGGAACTCCACCACCTCTCGCACAGCGGCCTTGGCGGCCAGGGTGCCCTTGCCCGGGGTGTAGCTGCGGAAGTCCAGGGCCTGGGCGGCTGCCATCATCTCGATGCCCACCACACCACAACCCAGGTCGTAGATCTGGCGTGACTTGAGGGCGGAGTTCATGCCCATGGACACGAAGTCTTCCTGGTCGGCGGCGGCCGGGATGGACTGGACGTAGGCCGGGGCCGACAGGATGCGCTGCTCGACGATCTGCGCGTCGGCGGTGTACTGCGACAACATCAGGCCGGACATCAGGCCCGCGTTGCCCGTGAGGAACGGCGGCAGACCGACGCTCAAGGCCGGGTGGTTCAGGCGGTTGAAGCGACGCTCGGAGAGCACCGACACCATGGTGATGGCCGCGCCCAGCACGTCGATGGGCAGGCTGATGGGGGTGCCCTGGAAGTTGGCGCCGGTGAGGACGATCTGATCGTCGGGGATGAAGATGGGGTTGTCGCCCACACCGTTGGCCTCGATGAGCAGCTGGGACTTGGTCCAGCGCAGCTGGTCGCGGGCAGCGCCGATGACCTGGGGGGTAGAACGCATGGAGTAGGCGTCCTGGACCTTCACCTTCTCCTTGCCGGTCATCAGGTCGGAGCCATCGACGATGCGCTTGATGTTCGACGCGCTGGTCACGGCGCCCTGGAACCCACGCAGCTGATGCAGGCGGGTGTCGTAGGGCTTCATGTTGGCCTTGAGCGCCTCGAGGGTCATGGCGCAGGCGACCTCCGCCTGCTTGATCCAGCGTTCGCAGTCGTAGACGAACAGGCAGCCGATGCCGCAGATGAGGTTGGAGCCGTTGATGGCCGCCAGGCCGTCGCGGGGCTTGAGGCCCGGGGGCTTGAGGCCAGCCTTGGTGAGGCCTTCGAGGCCCGAGTAGCGCCCGCCCTTGTAGAAAACTTCGCCTTCGCCCATCAGCACCAGGGCGATCTGGGACATGGGGGAGAGGTCGCCGCAGGCGCCCACGGAGCCCTTCTCACAGACGAAGGGAGTGATCCCGGCGTTGAGCCAGTCCACCAGGGCCTGGGTGATCACCAGGCGGCAGCCCGAGTTGCCGTTGCAGTGCACGTTGGCCCGCAGCAGCATGGCGGCGCGCACGTGGTCCAGCGGGCAGGCTTCGCCGATGCCGGCGGCGTGGTTGTAGATCAGGTAGCGCTGGAACTGATCGGCCTGCTCGTCGCTGAGCAGCACTTCGGAGAACTCGCCGATGCCCGTGTTGACACCGTACATGGTCTCCCGGGCTTCGATGCGTTCTTCGATGAAGCCTCGGCAGCGGTGGATGCGGGCCACCGCGTCTTCGTGGATGGACACCTTGGCGCCGAAACGGGCGACGGCGGCGATGTCTTCGATAGTGAGGTCGTTACCGGTGAGGATGACCTGGCTGTTCATGCGAGCCTCCGGGTTGGGGGCTCGGGCTTCCGTGTGGAGCGCCCGAGCATGGTTGTCGGGTCACTCCCACCCACCCCGCTGCAACCGGAGGTCGGTCCGCGTGCTCGTATTTGAACCCGAGCCGGCCTCACCGTCAAGCACGACACCCTGCGCCCCGTCAGTGACAGCAGTATCAGCCTCGAAATAGGTGCCCTGACCGTCCCGAATGCTCCCGGAGCCACCATGCTCGGTTGGATCCTGCTCACCACCCTGGTCTCGCCCCTGCACGCCGAAGATCTTCCGCCTCCGCCCGGCGCGGGCGCCGAGCTCTCGGCTGGCGTCGAGCTGGCCGCGGCCTCTCGCTATGTCTGGCGGGGCATGCCGGCCAGCACCAGTCCCACCCTCCAGCCCTCTGCCTGGCTGGGCTACCAGAACATCAGTTTCGCGGCCTGGAGCAACTTCAACCTGGACCAGGCCGACGGCACCGGGCTCAACCAGCTGCACCTGCTGCTGTCCCTGAGCCAGGAGTGGGACGACCTGAGCTTCACCCCCGCCCTGGTGGCCTACATCCTGCCTGGCACGGGCTACACCGCAGAGACCACCGGGGACATCGCCTGGCAGCCCGGCTGGTTCGGCCTGTACAGCAACCACGCCATCGACTTTATCGATGCTCGACCGGGCTGGTGGTCCGAGACAGGGGTGTCGTTCACCGTGGGCCTTCCCGCCGGCTTGGGCCTGGACGCCAACCTGGGCGCCTCGGTGGCCAACCGCACCTACAACCAGTACTACCTGGCCCTGGACCGCGTGGGCTTGCAGTACGCCTGCGCCGGGCTGAGCCTGGGCTGGGCCCACAGCAGCGGTGTGTATGCCGGCCTGACCGGCCGTATGGACCTGCTCACCAGCGACGACATCCGCAGCGCGCTGGGCACCGACACTCTGCTGGCCTCGGCCTTGCTGAGCGTGGGCTGGGAAGGCTCCGCGGTGTGGGTCAGGTAGCCTCGAGCTGGTTCAGCCCCTCGACCTGGTTCACCCCTTCGAGCAGGGCCATCAGGCATGGCGTGTGGCTGTTGGCGAGGGTCTCCGCTGGATGGGTGGGGTTCATCCAGGCGGCGGACGCGAACAGCGCCAGAGGCCGCTGCTTCAACGCGTCGAGGAAGCCCGACAGCTCCACGGTCATGGCCAGGGTACCCAGCCCGTCGTAGAGCCAGTCGTCCATGTCCCCCATGATCCCGTACCAGGCCTTGGCTTGCTTGATGGCGTAGCGCTGTCCCTGCTGGGAAGCGCAGAAGGCCTCGCCGATGGCCTGGAACTGCGCAGCGTGGGCGGGGGGCCGTGCGTGGGCGTTCCAGGGGTACAGGAACAGCCGGCCCACCGAGTGCAGGTTCAGGGCCACCTGCGGCCGATCCCGCTGGGCCAGCTCGGCCAGGCCACGGGCCTCGGGTTCCGACAGAGGCTCCGGACCACGGTACCAGGGAAGGAAGGGGTAGGCGCTGCCCGCCAGGGGATGCCAGGGGTCCACGCCGCCTTCGACCCAAGGGAAGTTGCGGTTGAGGTCCACGCCGTTGGCGTTGCCCCGGGGTGCGCGTGCGAACAGCCGGCCATCGATGAGGGCTTCCGCGGCCACACCCCTGGAGTCCAGGTTGACCGCGGGGACCACCGCCACCTCGGCGCGGTCCAGCAGGGCCTGAGCGGCGTCGCTGGGCTCGACAGCACAGAGGTCCCGCAGCAAGGCCATGGCCAGCTCTGAGCTGATGACCTCGTTGCCGTGCACGTTGGCGGACACGAGCACCCTGGGTCGACCGTCCCGATCCTCGCCGGGTTCGCCGCAGCGCATCACGGGGATGGGGGTGCCCCGCACCGTGCGGCCCAGGGAATCCAGCCTGGCTCGCCCAGCGGGAGCCTGGACGCAGAGACGCTCGAGCGCGGCGAGCAGGTCGGCGTTGCTGTGGTAGCCGGGAGGGGCGTTCATGCTCGGCTCGCCTGTTCGGGCTCGGGTTCGTCTTGGCCGCGCATGCCGATGAGCACCACCCCGACCACGATGAGCAGCGGACCCGCCAGCGCCAGCAGAGGGAGCTGCTCGCCGAACACCAGCCGGCCCACGGCCAGGGGCAGTACCACCGACGCCGCCGCGAACACCGGGGTGACCACCACCGCGCGCCCCTTCTGGAACGACAGCTGCTGCAGCATCATGGCCGTGATGGAGAAGCTCAGCAGCAGCGCGAGCAGGAGCCAGGGCCAGCCCGAACCCAGCACCGTTCCCACCCCCACAAGCGTCAGAAGGCCAAAGTATCCCTTGGAGAAGCTCAGACCCACCACCGAGCACACCGCCGCAGCGAAGGCGAACAGGATGCCGGCGTGACGTCGTGCGCGGCTGGCCACAACCCAGGACAGGCCCGCCAGGGCAGCAAAGCCCAGCAGCGCCACCACGGCGGTGGGCTGCACATACATGCCCAGCAGCTCCGGTGCGGTCTCGAAGCTGCGGCTCACCGGCAGGGTGAAGCCCACCGCCGCAACCCCCGCCACCACCAGGGCCACGCCTGCAGCCGCCATGGCGTCGAGGCGCTCGCCCAGTAATAGGCGCGACGCCAGCACGAGCACCACCAGCCCGAAGCCGTTCAGCGGCTGGATCACCGAGATATCCGCGAGGCCCAGGGCCACCATGTTCAGCACGATGGCGAAGGTGGCCATGCCCCAGCCCAGCAACCACACCGGCGTGCGTAGCACCGCCTTGACGCTGTCCAACAGCGGGGTGGCGTCGAAGGGGGGCAGCGCGTCCACCGCCTTCTTCTGGAGCACAGCGCCGACGTTCATCATGGAGGTAGACAGCAGCATCAGGGCGACGCCGAGGACCGTGTTACCCAAGTGCTTCTCCTCGCGACGACGCAGGGATGCACATCGCCGCCACAAGGTTCGATAGCACGAGGAACCATGCGCTTCCCCTCCCCCTTCCTCTGGCAGGCCCTGCTCGTGGCGGGATTGTTCACCCTCCCTGCCCTGGCTCAGGATCAGCTCACCCTCGGCTTCGAGGGGGCAGCGGTGGTCGATGGTCTACCGGCGCCGTGGAAGTTCGAGCGCTGGTCTCCCATGGTGGGCTTCGGCGACTACACCGCCAAAGCCAGCGTGGTGGCCGCCAGCGGCGCGGGCGCCCCCGGGGGCAAGGTGCTCCAGCTCGAGTGCCACGAAGCCGGCTTCATCGTCGGTAGCGAGCGCAGCATCGATGTCAACAGCCAGCGCTGGGCGAGCTGGGCTTGGCGGGCCGACACCCTCCCCACCGGGGCCAGCTTCCGCGCACGGGACACCAACGACCAAGCCCTGCAGCTGCTGTTCGGCTTCGAGGACGGCAAGATCCTGGGCTACATCTGGGACAGCACGGGCAGCCCCGGCGCCACCGGCAGCGGGCTGTCTTGGCGGGAAGACGTACGGGTGATGGTGCTGCAGGCCGGTCCGGCCAAGCTGGGCCAGTGGGTCGAGCAGCGCCGGGATCTGGTGGCCGACTACCAGGCGCTGTTCGGTGAAGCCCCTGGCCAGCTGGTGGGCGTGGCGCTGCAGAGCAACTGCCAACACACCGAGTCCAGGGGCCACGGCTTCGTCGGCCCCATCCGGCTGGCCGCGGATTAGCCCGGCCGAACAAGCAGCACGCGCGCCCGTAGGGGGGCGATGAGATAGGCTCTGAGCACCTTCCCGCCCGGAGTGACCATGACCGAGCCTCGCACACTCGACGACAGCCGCGGCTACTGGGGCCGCATCCTCCATGTCGATCTGAGCAACGCAGTGATCGAGCACGAGTCCATCCCCGACGCTCTATACGAGCGTTTCCTGGGCGGCGTGGGGCTAGCGGCCAAAGTGCTGTGGGACCGCATCCCCGTGGGCGCCGATCCCATGGGTCCCGACAACATGCTGGGCTTCGTCCCCGGCCTGCTCACCGACACTGGCAGCCTGTTCACCGGGCGCTTCACCGTGGTGGGCAAGTCCCCCGCCACCGGCGGCTGGGGCGACGCCAACTGCGGTGGCTACTTCTCTCCCTTCCTCAAACGCTGCCGCATCGACGGCCTGTTCGTGCGCGGCATAAGCGACAAGCCGGTCTACCTCCTGATCGACGAAGAAGGCGCGGAGATCCGCGACGCCGCCGAGCTGTGGGGGCTCGACACCACCAGCACCGAGGCCAAGCTGAAAGAGCTCCATGGCAAGCGCTGCCAGGTCGCGTGTATCGGCATCGCCGGCGAAAAGAAGAGCTTCATGGCCGGTATCTGCAACGACGACGGACGCATCGCGGCCCGCGGCGGCCTGGGTGGTGTCATGGGCGGCAAGGGCCTCAAGGCCGTGGTGGCCACCGGGCGCGCCCGGGTGGGCGTAGCCGACAAGCCCCGCATGAAACAGCTCACCAAGGATTTCAAGGCGGCCATCAGCACCAACAGCCCCATGAACAAGCTGCTGGGCGACACCCTGCTGGGCGCCACCGGCAAGCTCACCCGCATCCTCCCCGCCATGACCCGGCAGCCCTCCGACCTCTGGCGCCTGTTGCTGGCTCGCTTCGGCACCCCAGCGCTGACGGCCATGTCCGCCGAGAGCGGCGACTCTCCCATCAAGAACTGGAGTGGTTCGGTGGTGGACTTCCCCTTGTCCCGCTCCCAGAAGATCGGTGCGGAGGCGGTCGTCGAGCACGAGATCGAGAAGTATGGCTGCTTCTCCTGCCCCCTGCGCTGTGGCGGCATCGTGAAGTACGAGAAGGGCTCCCGCCCCATCTCGCGAATGCACAAGCCCGAGTACGAGACCCTCTGCGCCTTCGGCGCCCTGTTGCTCAACGACGACCTCGAGTCTCTGTTCGTGATCAACGACCTGTGCAACCGCGCCGGCATCGACACCATCTCCACAGGCGGTGCCGTAGCCTTCGCCATCGAGTGCTTCGAGGAAGGCCTGCTCACCACCGCCGACACCGACGGTCTCGAGCTGCGCTGGGGCGCGTCCGACGCCATCGTCACCCTGGTGGAGCGCATCATCGCCCGACAAGGCATCGGCGACCTGCTGGCCGACGGGGTCAAGCGAGCGGCCGAGCATATCGGCAAGGGTGCGGATCGCTTCGCGGTCCACAGCGGCGGCATGGAAGTTCCCATGCACGACTCCAAGTTCGACCCCGGCTACCTGGCCACCTACACCTGTGAGCCCTCCCCCGGCCGCCACACCATCTCATCGTTCACCTACCTCGAGCTGCAGGTGCTCGAGAAGCAGTTCACCCGCGCCCCCAAGCTGCCGCCCATCGCGTTCAAGCGCAGCAAGAGCAAGCCCGAGGGCAAGGGCGAGATGCTGGCGGTCGATTCCATGTACAAGATGCTGGTGGACGCCTCGGGCGCCTGCTTCTTCGGCACCCAGGTGGGCGGCCCGCTGCCTCTGGTGGACTGGATGAACGCCGCTACGGGCTGGTCCATGAGCGCCAACGCATACCTCGAAGCCGGCGAGCGGATCCACCAACTGCGCCACGCCTTCAACGTGCGCGAGGGCATCAACCCCGCCCGCGACTTCCGCCCCCACCCCCGCCTCTATGGCGATCCTCCGCTGGTCACCGGCCCGTTCCGCAACACCACCCTGGACGCCGACGGCTTCGTCCGCGAGTACTACCGGGCCATGCACTGGGACGACGAGACCGGCCGCACGGAAAAAAGCCACCTGGACAAGATGGATCTGCCCGAAGTGGCCGAGGAATTGTACGAGGACTAGCGGTCAGCGGGCTGCAGCCTGAGCAACCGTTCGACCGCTCGGCGCTTCTCCTCGCATGACACGCTGTGTAGCAGTCCCGGCCCGTCTTCGGCCCGAGCGACGGAGGCTACGGCCGGCGAGCAGGGGCCGTTGGGTGGTTCGGGGAGCCGTTCCGCTGTTGCCTTCCGGACTGTAGGCAGGTTGGGGCCGACCACGCGGCAAGTACGTTGGCGACTGCCGGCTGGCGTTGTCGCGCTCGTGGCGGACCAGCCGCCTGTTACCCCGACTTTCGTCGAGATTGTCAGCAACAGGAGAGGATGCGATCAGCGGTATCGAGAATCGCATAGCACCAAGCTGGGCGGCGGTGAGCCGCGGCTGGCGTCGACCCGGCCGACGATGAGCTGCGGCGGAGAAGCCACCGTCAGCTCGATCGGTCGCGGCTAAAGGTCGCTCAAAGCGACCTAAGCCTTCTTGGCCGGCGCCTTGCGCTTGGCCTTGGCCGGGGCCTTCTTCTTGGCCGGCGCACGCCGCTTCTTGGCCGGCGCCTTGTGGCTCAGGATGTACGCCAGGGTGTCGGCGAAGACCTTCTCGTGCTCGCAGTCCTGCCCCATCTCGTGGCCGGACTTCTCGTACCAGTGGATCTCTCGGTGGGTGGAGGACACCTCGCGGTAGATCACATTGGCCGACATGGGGGAGATGACCTGATCCTTCTTCGAGTGCATCACGCAGATGGGCACCTCGAACTGCCCCAGGCGCAGGCCCGTGTCCCGTGCGAAGTAGCGCAGCGAGGTGAAGGCCTCCGTGGGGAAGCGTGGGTAGTTCTCGGACTCGAGCGCCAGGCTCAAATCGTTGAAGGCGTTGGGGGAAGGCCAGGTGTCCACGACCTTGGCCATAAGGCCGGCCAGGGGCGTGAGGGGATCGCGGAACAGCAGGGACGCCGCCCAGGTGCACACACCGCAGACGATGTCGGGATGGCGGATGCCCAGGTTGAGGGAGATGAGGCCGCCCATGGACAGACCCACCACCACGACCTTGTCGACTTCCTTGGCCAGGTCCAGCAGAGCTGCCTCGGCGTCGTCGAGCCAGTCCTGGGCGGTGCAGCCCGCCAGGTCCGTGTAGACGGTGCCGTGCCCCCTAAGCACCGGCATGCGGTACGGGATCTTGGCCTCTTCGAGGTGAGGCACCATGCCGCTGACGGTCTTGACGCTCGAGGTGAAGCCGTGCAGCAGCAGCACGCCGATCTTCTCGTGCTGAGGAATGGGCGGGATGGGGACCTGCATCGGGATGTAGTTCTGGCTGTGGTCCACCAGCCCAGAGATCACGTTCATCAGCTCGTTGGTGAGCCGGCGATAGTCTTCGTAGGTGCACTCCTTGTCGAAGTACTCGTCGTAGTGGATGGGCTCGCCGTAGCGCACGGTGACGGGGTTGCCCTTGGGCGCCTCGAGCACCTCGAGCCGGGGGTAGACTTCCGGGGGGAAGGACCGGCCGGTGCCCGACACGCCCACGGGGACGATGGGCACACGGCCTTGGATGGCCATACGCACAGCACCAGTGCGGCCCCGCAGCAGGCCTGTCTCGGGTTCGAGATCGCGACGCATCACGTCCTCTTCGCCGGGGATGGTGCCCTCGGGGAAGATGGCCAGAGACTTGCCGTCCCGCAGGGACTGGATGGCCTGGTTCATGCCTTCTTTGTCACCGCCACGGCGGATGAACGGAGAGTCCGACAGCACGATCATGTGCCGCAGGATGGGCCAGGTCTCGAACTCGGACTTGGCCAGGAAGCGCAGCCGGCGCGGGCAGGTGGCGCCCACGACCTGAACGTCGTTCCAGCTCTGATGGTTGATGGCGAACATCAGCCCGCCGCTGGCAGGAACGTTCTGCAAGCCCTCGGCCTTGAGAGCGTTCTTGTTCTCGTACATGGCACGCATGCCGGTGGTCACGCCTCGGTAGGCGTGGTCCGTGACGCGTTGGATCTGTCCGGTGGCCTTGAGGGTCCCCACGACGCTTCCGAGGGCGAGGTCCAAGGGCTTGAGAGCAGCGAATACGATCTTTTCCCTGTTCATCTGTTCCTCCAGAATGAATGACGGCTCATTCACTGTAATGCCAGTGCTCAGGCTTTGCACTCTTCGTATGGCCGAAGCCGTAGATGGCCCCAAATGAGTCACCGCACAGCTATAGTCTCGGCATGCTGCGCGGTTCACACATCCTCTGGCTCGCACTGCTTTCGTCCCCTGCCCCCGGGGCGACGGGTGGTCCCGATGGTGGCGGGCTCTACTTCGCCGACTCCACCGATCCCGATGGTCCTCCGGTGCCCTGGCTCGACCTTGGTGCCGGTACCCTCCACAGCTTGGGGGATGATGAGCTCGAGAGCATCGATCTGCCCTTCACCGTGGAATGGTACGGCGTCGCCTACGATCAGGCATGGATCAGCTCCAACGGCGCACTGTTCTTCGGGGGCGCCACCGCCTCCGACGCCGGCACCTGCCCCGACAGTGGCGACAGCTGGGCAGGCATCGCCGGGTTCTGGGATGACCTGCACGGCTCCGTCATCTCCAGCGAGACCTTCGGTCAGTATCCCTACCGGGTGCTGGCGGTGGAGTGGGCCGGCGCTCAACACCCCGGCACCCGGGGCACCGGCAGCTTCCAGGTGCAGGTGCTCGAGCGCTCATCCGAGGCGGTCATCGTGCTGGACGATGTCACCTTCGGATCCATTGCTGTGGACGGTGGCGTGGGCGCGGTCATCGGCACCCAGGGCGCGAGCGGAGACGGCCTGGCGTGGTCCTGCGCTGGCGGTATGTCCGACGACACCTCGGCCTGGTACTACGGGGCCGGCGAACGACCCGCCACCACCACCATCCCCACCCTCGAGCTCCACACCTCGTGGAACGGCGAGGGCAACTGGTCCTACGCAGGCCGGACTCTGGCCACCGGCGACATCAACGCCGACGGTTTCAGCGACCTGGTGGTGGGTAGCCAGGACCTCGACACCGGCCTGACCTGGCTGCTGTACGGTCCCACCAGCTCTGGCCTGCTATCGGATGTGGCCTCGAGCATGAGCGGCGAGGTGATCGGCGATCAGGCCGGTGCGGCCCTGGCCGTGGGCGATCTCGACGGCGACGGCTTCGACGACGTGGTCGTGGGCGCTCCACAGCACGACGGCGCAGGCACCAACGCCGGTGCGGTGTATGCCCTGTACGGCCCGGATCTCAGCGGCTTTCTGGCCCTGGGCAGCGACGCCGACTGGATAGCCGACGGTCCCGCAGGGCTGGGCCAGGGTCAGCTGGGCTCCGCCGTCGCCATACCCGGAGACGTCGATGGGGACGGCCTGGCCGATCTTCTGGTCTCGGCCCCCAACGACGACCCGTCCGCCACCAACGCGGGCACGGTGTTCTTGTTCGAGGGTGCAGTGGTGGCCGCCGGAGGCCGGGTGGACACGGGCAGCGCGGTGGCCAGCTTCGAGGGCACCCACACCACCGAGGCACTGGGCAGCAGCTTGGCGGGCGCCGACCTGGACGGAGACGGGCTCGCCGAGCTGGTGCTCGGATCTCCCGAAGCCGACACCGCAGGCACCAACACGGGCGCGGTCTACATCCTCCCCGGCGGGGCCTGGTCCGGCTCCAACACGGTCACCAGCGTCGCCACCAGCACGCTGCTGGGTGAAAACATCTACGACGAAGCGGGCACCGACCTGTTCTTGATGGACATCGACGGAAGCGGCGGGCTCGATCTGGTGATCGGCGCACCAGGCTCGGACACCGGCGGCACCGAAGCGGGCAAGGCATACCTGCTGTACGACCCCTCCATCAGCCTGGGCAGCTTCGATCTCGCCGGTTCCGACACCACCATCCTGGGCAACAGCGCCTACGGCCACATGGGCACCGCCATCACAGGCGGTGATCTGAACAGCGACGGCCAGGTGGACCTGCTCATCGCTTCGCCCAACGAGACCATCAGCGGCATCACCGCAGGCGGTGTGACCTACGTCTTCACCACACCGCCCGCCGCCGGCTTCGTGGACTCCGCCGACGCGGATCATCAGATCCATGGCTCCCTGGCCAGCTCCACGGCGGGCTCGGACATCGTCTTCATGGAGGACTGGAACGGCGACGGCTACGGCGATGTCGCCCTGAGCGCCCCACTGGCCAGCACCGACGTCTACTCCGGCAACGGCATGGTCTACGTCTGGAGTTGGTTCCCCAGCTTCGCCGACGCCGACGGCGACGGCTTCGTCTCCATCCGGGCCCAGGCCATGGACTGCGACGACGACGACGCCACGGCCTACCCGGGTTCGCCCGAGCTGTACGCCGACCTGGTGGACAACGACTGCGACGGCTGGGTCGACGATCTTTTTCGGCCCCGCTGGACCGAGTCCTATTGGGCCTGGGATCTCGAGAACGAGTGGGGCGACCCTGCCATCGCCACCTTCGACTTCGAGGGCATCACCCACGGCACCGACGTCACCGAACTGTACGCGGGCTACGGCCTGCACTTCGTCGCCCCGGGGCGGCTGCTGGCGTCGGACGAGGTTGAGGGGTCGCTGCCCCGAGACATGATGGGTGCGGCGGTGTGGGCCTCGGGCTCCAACGCGGTGGAGCTCAACTTCGACGAGCCCGTGGACGGCGTGGCCCTGTGGCTACTGGACCCTACCGGCGACTTCGAGATCGAGGCGTCCAGCGGCGGCGTCTCCCTGTTCAGCGGTTGGTTCCAGACCTTTTCTGCCGACAACCTGCGCGGCGGGACCTTCCTGTCTCTCGAGCTGGCTGAGAGCATCGACAGCCTGGAGCTCACCTGTGTGGGCAGCGACAACTGGGGCATCGACGACGTACAGGTGGTCTGGGCTTCGCTGACCGACGCCGATGGCGATGGGTTCACCGAGGCCGACGGCGACTGCGACGACACCGACCCAGCGGTGGGCCCCCACGCCAGCGAGATCTGGGCCAACGGCGTGGACGACGACTGCGACGGCGTGGTGGACTCCGGCGGCGCCACCATCTACGACAGCGAGACCGACTGGCGCAGCGATGCCGGCCTGGATGAGTCCTTGGTGGACTTCGAGGACCACGTCCTGGGAACCATCGATGCGGCGGCCTACCAGGATCTCGGCCTGACCCTCCCCGGCAGCCCCAGCGTCGCCACCGACATCGACGGCGCCACCCCCAGGGACAGCCAAGCCGCCCTGGTGGCCACCGTCACCACCGAAGACAGCGTCGTGCTGCAGTTCCTGGAGAATCAACCCGCGCTGTCCTTGTGGCTGATGGATCCAAGCACCGACTTCGACTACGCAGCATCCCACGACGGCACCGTGCTGTACGCGGGCACCGTTCCCATGAGCGCCGACGATGTGGCGGGGGGGAGCTTCCTGGGCTTCGTCTTCGACGTGGCCATCGACGAGCTCGAGCTCTCCGCTGGGAGCTACAGCGACAGCTTCGGCATCGACGACCTCATCTTCTCCACCCTGGGTCTCGATGACGCCGACGGCGACGGCTATACCGAGCGCACCGGCGACTGCGACGACGGGGACGACACCGTCAGCCCCGACGCCGAGGAGACCTGGTACGACGGCGTGGACAGCGACTGCGATGGGAGCAGCGACTACGACTCGGACCTCGATGGCTTCGACTCCGGTATCGACTGCGACGACACCGACTCGAGCGTCAACCCCGACGCCGAGGAGACCTGGTACGACGGCGTGGACGGCGACTGTGACGGCGGGTCCGACTACGACTCGGATCTCGACGGTCACGACATCGACCGCGACTGCGACGATGAGGACGATGGGGTCAACCCCGATGCCGAGGAGACCTACTACGACGACGTGGACAGCAACTGCGATCCATCGGACGAGTACGACGCCGATGGCGACGGCTACTCGGTCACCGGTGCCTCCATCTCCGGCACGGCAGGCAGCGGCGACTGCGACGACGGCGACGCCAGCGTCAGCCCCGGAGCCAGCGAGACCTGGTACGACGGTGTGGACAGCGACTGCGATGAGACCAGCGACTACGACGCCGATCTCGACGGCTACGACAGCGATCTACACGGTGGCTCGGACTGCGACGACGCAGACCCCACCATCACCCCCGGCGCCAGCAGTGACAGCTGCTACGACGGCATCGACCAAGACTGCGATGGGGTGTCGGACTACGACTGCGACAGGGACGGTTGGATCCACGACGCCTACACCAGCAGCGAGGGCGACTGCGACGACAGCGACGCGTCCGTCAACCCCGACGCTCCCGAGATCGTCGGCGACGGCATCGACCAGAACTGCGATGGATTCTCGGACTTCGACGCCGATCTAGATGGCTTCGAGGGCGTCGACTACGGCGGCGACGACTGCGACGACGACGATCCCACGGTGAGCCCCGATGGAGTCGAGCGCTGCGGCGACGGCTCGGACACCAACTGCGATGGCTACGACGACTACGACTGCGACGCTGACGGCTTCACCGATGTCCGTCAGGGTGGCGCCGACTGTGATGACGCCGACGCCAGCATCCAGCCCGACGCCATCGACACCTGCTACGACGGCATCGACGCGGACTGCGCCGGCGACAGCGACGACGACTGCGACGCGGATGGCTACGACGCCAGCAGCACCGGCGGCACCGACTGCGATGACACCGACAGCACCATCCGACCGGGGGCGACCGACTATCCCTACGACGGCATCGATCAGGACTGTGACGGCGCCGACGACTACGATCTGGACGGAGACGGCTACACCGTGGACTTCTACGGCGGCGCCGACTGCGACGACGGTGACGCCAGCGTGTACCCCGGCGCCCCGGACTACTGCTACGACGGCACGGACAGCGACTGCGACGGCAGCTCCGAGTACGACTGCGACCGGGACGGCCACGATGGCAGCCTGTTCGGCGGCGACGACTGCGACGACAGCAACCCAGGCGCCAACCCCAGCGCCGAGGAGATCTGCGGGGACGGCGTCGACCAGAACTGCGACGGCAGCGATGTCTGCCTCGATGCCGACGGCGACGGCTTCGCCGACGTGGTCCATGGGGGCACGGACTGCGACGACGACGATGACGCGGTGTTCCCCGGCGCCCTGGACATCTGCTACGACGGCACGGACAGCGACTGCAGCGGCGGCAGTGACTTCGACTGCGACCGGGATGGCTACGAGGCCCTCGACCACGGCGGGACGGACTGCGACGACGCCGATGACTCCATCTCACCGGGGGTCGGCGAGGTCTGGTACGACGGCGTGGACCAGAACTGCGACGACGCCGACGACTACGACCAGGACGGCGACGGGCACCAACCCACAACCTGGGGCGGTGGCGACTGCGACGACGCTGATCCCGACCGGCATCCCGACGTGGCCACCGACGGCTGCGGCGGTGACGACGAGGACTGCGACGGCGAGGTCGACGAGGACTGCCACCCTGAGACGGACACGGGCGACACCGCCCCTCCCGACGACAGCGATGAGCCCGACGACACCGACCCGCCCAGCGACACCGCCGAGACCGGCACCCCCGCCGACACCGGCGCTACCCACGTGGACGATACCGGTGCCGACTCTGGGGACTCGACCCCCTGGACGCCCACAGACGACACCGGGGGCGACGGCGAAGGCGAGGGCTGTGATGGCTGCAGTGCAGCGCCCTCCCCTCCCGTCACCCTGCTCTGGCCCCTGTTGCTGGGCCTCACGGCACTGCGCAGCCGGCGTCGCCGTTAGAGCGCAGGGAAGATCGCCACAAAGAACACCACGACCAGGGCCAGCATGATGATGCCGCCCAGGCAGCCGCAGCCCAACGGAGCGCCGAAGCGCACACCCTTGCCCGACTTCATGAAGTGAGTCACCAGGGCTACGAAGCCGCCGGTCCACAGCACGCCGATGGGAAAGGCCACAGCCCGGGTTGCCATCACGCCGGCCGACTCGGACTCAGCCACGGACAGACCCACGGCCACCGCCGCCACGATGGTTCCCAGCAGGCCAAAGATCAACCAGGCCGCGGGCCAGAGACAACCCGGCTTGTTCTGTTCTTCGCTCATCACTCACCTCGAAAGGGCATGCAAAAAGGGCAGCTCCTCGCGTGCGAGGGAGCTGCCCAGGGGGTTCGGAAAGAAGCTGCTAAGCGTCTAACCGGGGATGTGGCACTTGGCGCAGGCATCGGGCGCCGCGACGTCGGTGGGGGCCGGTCCGTCGGCCTTGTGGCACTTGCCGCAGCCCGCGTGGCCCTTCTCCATGCCCAGCTCGGACTTGGCCATGCCGAAGGGCTCGGGGTGGCAGTCGGTGCAGGCCGGATGCTTGGCGATGTGCTTGGCGTGGGAGAACGTGACGTTCCCGTTGGGACACTCGTAGACCACGTCGGCGGGGGCGTTCTGTGCGAAGGCGCTGGCGGTGAGGATGCCGGCGAGGGCGAGCCCGATCAGGAGGGTCTTCTTCATGGGATTCTCCGAGGTTACGCGAGTTCTGGACGGGGGGCGGCCTGAAGCCGTGACGCGCGGAGTGTAACCTGCGTCACGGCTTCGTCACGAGTGAATAGAAACCACTATATGCGCTGGAACAGCTCAACCCGCCGGGGGGCCGTGTCAGTCCATTCCTGGGCCCAGGATGGAGACCATGTGGGGCTTGTAGTGGGCCCGCCCACCGAGCCTGCGGTTCAGGACCCACATGATGCCCAGGCCCAGCACCATGCCAACCCCCGCGCCCAGCGCGGTTCCTGGGTCGTCTCCGATACCCAGCCCAGCCGCCATGGCGTTGCCTGCGGCGGCCCCGAGGATCAAGCTGAGCGCGGGCAGGCCGTAGAGCACCGCAGACGCCCGCAGCACGCTGGACTCGGGCATGTGAAGCGACACCCACTGGCCAGGCTCGGCGGCCAGTGGATTGGGGATCACCAGGATGTGGTCCTTCACCTGTCCACCCAGCGCCGTACACGCGCCCTTGGACTCGCAGGCCATACAGGCCTCGGCTCGGCTCACGCGAACCGCAGCGCGGCCATCGGGAAGGATCCGATCGACCACGCCGCTGCCGCTACAGGTGCCAGTGCTCACTGGACGTGGCACTTCGCGCAGTCGCCGGTGACCTCGGCGTGGCAGGTGGAGCAGGCCGCGTGGCCCTTCTCCATGCCCATCGTGTCGGAGGTCATAGGCGCCATGCCGGGGTGGCAGCCGTCGCAGCCCATGGTGCCATGGGTGCTGTGACGGAAGGTCACCGTGCCCATGGTGCCAGGCCAGACCACGTCGGCCGGACCGCCCGAGGCGGCAGGGGCTTCGTCGCCGTCGGTGGGGACTTCATCGCCATCGGCAGGGGCTCCGTCGCCGTCGGTGGGGACTTCATCGCCATCGGCAGGGACTTCGTCGCCGTCGGTGGGGACTTCGTCGCCATCGACGGGCGGGGGCGCGCACTCTTCGGTCTCGCAGGGCACGTCCTCGTCCATCGGCGGCTCGGGGACCGGGGCCACAGCGCCATCGATGTGGCAGCCCGAGCAGGACACTGGGGCTGCGGGGTGCTCGGCCTCGACCTCACGATGGCAGCTGACACAGGACAGATGCGCTGCACGCTCGAAGCTCAGGGCGCCGTCGAGGCGCTCGAGTTCGCGCTCGCTGTGGCAGGTGTCGCAGTCCACCGGAGCGATGGAGCTGGGGTCGCTGCCCACCAGGGAATCGTGGCAACCCGTGCACTGCAGGTGCATGGCGCGCTTGAGCTTGGGCACCACCTGCTCGCCCTGCTGCTTCGACACGTCGCCGTGACAGGTGTCGCAGGGGATGTCGCCGCCCATGTGGTGGCAGCTCTCGCAGGCGAGCTTGTAGCCGCGGCTGGAGCCGTGGGTGTAGTGGTTGAAGGGCACGCCGGGGAGCTCGGCGGTGTCCTGGGTGTCGCCCGCCAGCACCGTGTTGTCGTCGGGCCCGCCGTGGGCGGGATCGTCGTCGCTGGGCACCGGGTGGCAGCCCACACAGCCCTGGGTGACAAAGCCGTCGGCCGCCACGGTGTGGTGGCAGTCGGTGCAGGCGAAGCCGTAGACCATGTGCCCGGAGTGATCGAAGACCACGGGGCCCTGGTCACCGACCACGCGGTCCAGCAGCGGTCCGTCGCCGGCCTGAGCCACGGGCTCGGGCATGACGACCCTCGATCCGTCCTCATGATCGTAGCAGGCGGTGAACACCAGGCCGCACAGCGCGATGGCCATCATAGAGAGCGCACGCATCATGACTCCTTGCTCCGGAAGCCGCGGTAGCAGATCAGGCCGCACTGCAGGCAGCGATCGGCCTCGCACTTCACCATCTCTTCGGTGAGGCCGATCTCGACCTCTTCGAAGTTGAGGGCTCGCTGCTCGACGGTGAGCTCGCGCATGTTGGCGCGGTCGCCCTTGGCGATGTCCACGCCCTCGTCGACACCGGGCAGCTTGGGGGGACGGGCCAACCAGTTGGGGGGCACCGCGACGTCGTCGCCGGTGAGCATCATGTGGATGCCGTTGGCGGCGAGGCGGCCGTCGCGGATGCCTTCGACCGCGGTCGCGGCGCCACGGGCACCGTCACCACCAGAGAAGACGCCGGGCATGGAGGTGGTGCCCGTGGACTCGTCCACCAAAACCGAGTTCCAGCGGGTGCGCTCCACCTGCTCGCCTACGTCGTCGTCGTCCAGGCACTCGAGGTTGGGAGACTGACCGATGGCGGCGAAGACGTTGGTCACGTCCAGCAAATGCTCGGAGCCTTCCTTGGGCACCGGGCGGCGGCGGCCCGACGCGTCGGGCTCGCCCAGTTCCATCTGGATGACTTCCATCTGCGTGAGGTGGCCGTCTTCGCCCACAATCTTGGTGGGATTGTTGAGGAACTTGTAGATGATGCCTTCCTTGTCGCCCTCGTGAACCTCGATGTCGTTGGCCGGCATCTCCTTGCGGCTACGTCGGTAGATGAGGTACACGTTCTCGGCGCCCAGGCGCCAGGAGGTGCGGGCCACGTCCATGGCGGTATTGCCGCCACCGACGATGACGACGTTCTTGCCCACCGGGGTCTCTTCGTCCAAGCCACGCTTGATGAGGAACTCGGTGCCCGAGGCCACCTCGGGGAAGTCGGTCTCGCCCGGCACGCGCATGCGGCGGGAGTCCCAAGCGCCCAGGGCCAGGTAGACCGCGTCGTACTCTTCGTACAGGTCGGCCAGCTGGTAGTCCACGCCCATCTTGACGTTGCACTCGAGCTCGACGCCCAGGGCGGTGATGCCCTCGATCTCGAAGTCGAGGGTAGCCTTGGGCAGGCGATACTCGGGGATGCCGTAGCGCAGCATGCCGCCGGCCTTGGGCATCATCTCGATGACCTTCACGTCGTGGCCCAAGCGCGCCAGGTAGTAGGCGCAGGTGAGCCCCGAAGGCCCCCCACCGACGACCATGATCTTCTTGCCCGTGGGCGGAGCCTTGGGAGGCAGCACGTGCTCCTTGAGCACGTTCATCTCGTAGTCGGCGGCCCAGCGCTTGAGGTGGTTGATGTTGATCTCTTCGTCCACGTCCTGACGCCGGCAGGCCGACTCGCAGACATGGGGGCAGACACGCCCGCAGGTGAGCGGCAGGGGGTTGTACTCCTTGATGATCCGGAGAGCATCGAGGTAGTCGCCCCGGCCGATGGCCGCGATGTAGGCGGGGATGTCGATCTGCGCAGGACAGGTGGCCTGGCAGGGGGCAACGCAGTCGTCGGTGGTCTGCACGTGGGTGAAGCGCCGGCTGGGCTTGTTGACCCGGATGATGCCCTTGGGGCAGCTGCGCTCGCAGTTGCCGCAGGCCGTGCACTTGGACTCGATGACCACAGGGCGACCGTCGGGACCTTGAACCAGCGCGTCGAAGGGACAGGCGCGCACGCAGGTGCCCAGGCCCAGGCAGCCCATGCTGCACTGCTTGCCGCCACCGGCCACCAGCGCCGCGGCCCGGCAGTCGGCCACACCGTCGTAGTGGAAGTGGATGTGGGCTTCGTCCATGCCGTACTTGCAGCCGAGCTCAGCCAGGCTGACCTCGCCCCCCTTGACCACGGTCATGCCCATCAGCGCCGCGATGGCTTCCGCCACGTCGTCACCACCCGCCACGCACAGGGTGGCGGCAGCCTTGCCCTTGGCCACGGCTTCGGCCGCTGCAGAGCAGCCCGCGTAGCCGCAGCCGCCGCAGTTGGCGCCGGGGAGCACGTCGAGGAGCTCGGTGACCTTGGGGTCCACATAGACCGCGAACACCTTGGCGGCCACGCCGAGGCCGGCCGCTGCGACCGCTCCGATTCCGCCGATTACGAATGCAGCTTCAATCATTGGATGCTCCTAGAAAAGACCCTGGAAGCCCTGGAAGATGAGCGCCATGAGGCCCGCGGTGATCAGGCCGGAGGCCGTGCCTTGCAGGACCTTGGGCATACGGGAGAGCACGAAGCGCTCGCGGATACCGGCGAAGATGACCAGGGCGAGACCGAAGCCGATGGCCGATGCGAACGAGTGCACCAGGGTCTCCATCATGTCGTAGTTCTTCTGGATGTTGATGATGGCCACACCCAGCACCGCACAGTTGGTGGTGATGAGCGGCAGGAAGATGCCCAGGGCCTGGTACAGGGCCGGGGCGGTCTTCTGCAGCACGATCTCGACCAGCTGCACCAACGCCGCGATCACCAGGATGAACGCGATGGTCTGCAGGTACTCGAGCTCGTAGGGGATGAGCATGTAGCGCTGGACAAGCCAGGTGATGGCACCAGCGAAGGTCATGACGAAAGTGACCGCCATGGCCATGCCGGTGGCCGTGCTCATCTTGTTGGAGGTGCCCAGGAAGGGGCAGTTGCCCAGGAACTGGGCCAGGAGGATGTTGTTGACCAGGATGGCCGAGACGATCAGAAGCATGTACGCGGTCATCATGCCCTCCTAGGCGGCCTTGGCCTGTCGTTCGTTGATGATGTTCATGACCATCAGCATCACGCCCAGCATCACGAAGGCGCCCGGCGGATCGACCATGAACTTGAAGAGGAACTCCTGGCCTTCGGGGAGCGGAATGATCCGCATGCCGAGGTCGGCCTGGGAGAAGATGGTCAGCGCCCCGGTGCCCACCAGCTCGCGGATGCTGCCCAGCACGGCCAGCGCGAGGGTGAAACCGATGCCGATGCCCAAGCCGTCAGCGGTGGAAGCCGCCACGCCGTTCTTGGAGGCGAAGGCCTCGGCCCGACCCAGGATGATGCAGTTGACCACGATGAGGGGGATGAACACCCCCAAGCTGGCCGACAGCGCCGGGGTGTAGGCCTTCATCACCAGCTCGACGATGACGACGAAGGTGGCGATGATCAAGATGAAGACGGGCACCCTGATCTTGGGCGGGATGATGGGCCGCAGCAGGGAGATGAGCACGTTGGAGCACACCAGCACGAACGTGGTGGCCACGCCCATGCCCCAGCCGCCTTCCAGCGACTTGGTGACCGCCAGGGTGGGGCAGAGGCCCAGCACCAGGCGGAAGGGCGGGATCTGCTCCCACAGGCCCTTGGTGAACTCTTGAACCAGGGTTCGCTTGGCCATGGCTACTCCCCCATGATCTCGGCGTTACGCGCGCCGAGCAGGGTGACGGCCTTGTTGACGGCCTCGGTGAACGCGGTGGAGGAGATGGTCGCGCCGGAGATGGCGTCGATCTCACCGCCGTCGGAACTCAGCGCTACGCCCTTGGCGTAGGTCTTGCCCGCCCACTGCTGAATGAAGGGCTCGCTGTCGTCGCCAACGCGGGCGCCCAGGCCTACCGTTTCTTTCTGGTCGAGGGTCTTGACCCCGAGGATGGCGCCACCCTCGATGTCGAAGGCGGTCAGCACCGTGAGGTCGCCGCCGTAGCCGGGGGCCGCGGTCTGCAGGGCCACAGCGGTGATGGCGCCGCCCTTTTTGCCCTTGAAGACCGTGAGGCGCTGCATCCGGCCGATGTCGTCTTTGCCCAGCTCGAGGGTGACCCGGTCGGCGATGTAGTCGTTGTCGATGCCGATGGGCCCGAAGAAGGCCTCGAGGCTCGGCTTGACCTTCTGCTCGAGGGTGAACTTCTCGATGACCGGATCGGTGAGGGTCTTGACCCCCGCCAGGGCCACGCCTGCGATGGCGCCGATGACGCCCAGCACGAGCACCATGAACCAGATCTTGTCACGCATGTCGCACCCCCTTGCCGAAGGGTGTGAGTGGGATGCGGTCCAGCAGCGGCGTCAGCAGCGAGAAGAAGCCGATGGCGAAGGCCACGCGGCCAAACGGCAGACCGCCGGTGACCCGGAAGATCAATGCCAACACGCCAGCGCCGAAGCCGAACAGGAACAATCCCCAGGGTGTGACCGGGGTGGAGGTCCACTCCGTACACAGGAAGAAGGCACCGAAGAATGCCATGCCGGTGAACAGCTGGAAGCTGCCCGGTGGGAAGCCCCCCGGGTCGATGCCGTGCATGATGGCCGCCGCGAGCCCCAGACCCAACAGGAAGCCGAGGGGGCCCTGCCAGCGCGCCACACGCTGGACGATGAGGTACAACCCACCGAGCAGCAGCAACAACGGCGAGATGGCGCCGATGGGGCCGACCTGCAAGCCGCTGAACAGCATGAAGGGGCAGTACTCACCGGCATCGGAGGGGTCGATGGTCACCGCGTCCACGGGAGCTTCGGCGGGGCCGATGTCCGCGACGGCGAAGGCCGCGTCGGCGGTGGTGGGAAAGTCGTAGCTGGTGATCTCACCGGGCCAGGAGATGGCCAGGATGAGCAAGCCCACCAGGGCGGGGTTGATGGGCGCGCCGCCCAGGGGACCGAAGGGAGCCTTGCCCACCAGGATGGCCATGATGGCGCCCACCAGAACCATCCACCAGGGCACACCCGAGGGCACCAGCAGCGCTAGGGTGAGGCCCACCAGCACCGCGTGGTTGTCGCCGAGGGTCAAGGGCTGCTTGCGGATGACGCAGAGGGCAGCTTCGGTGCCCACCGCACCCACGACGCCCAGGGCCACCAGGATGACGGCCTTGTAGCCGAACTGCCAGAAGCCCCAGAGCATGGCCGGCGTGAGGGCCACGATGGTGGTGGAGATCATCCCCTTCACCGTCCGGCCCTGCCGGATGTGAGGGGACATGGAGACGGTCAGGTACTTGTGGGCCATCAGGCCGTCCTCCGAGCGAGAACTTCGTTCTTGCCCTGGACCATGAACTGCACCATCGAGCGCCCAGCCGGGCACACGAAGGCGCAGCAGCCACACTCGGTGCAGGTGAACAGGTGGGCTTGTTCGGCGTCGTCCCACTGCCCGTACTCGCAGTACCGGCTGAGCATGCCGGGCACGAGTCGCATGGGGCAGACCATGGCGCACAGCCCGCAGGAGATGCAGGGCTCGTTGCGGTCGTGGACCACCTCGGCCTGTTCTTGCAGCGTGAGCCCGGGAGAGGCCTTGGTGAGGGGGAAGTCGGTGGTGTGGTGGGCCAGGCCCTGCAGCGGGCCACCCAGGATGACCTTGCCGTAGACGCCGTCGTGGCCAGCGACCCGGGCGATCTCATCGAAGGAGGTCCCGATGCAGGCCCGCATCACACGGAGGGCGGAGCCCCGCAGGACGGTGATGGTGCGTTCGAGCACCGGCTTGCCATCGCGCACGGCGGCGACCACTGCCAGCACCACGTCGATGTCGAGCACCAGGGTGCCGGACTGATCGACGCGCCGCCAGGCCACGTCGGGTTCCTGCCCCGAGGCGGCGGCGGCCAGCAGCTCGTCGCTGGCTGCGGGGTAGGTGTCGTCGTCGATGCGCAGGACCTGCCAGTCATGATCGGCGGCCAGGGCTACCAGCGTCGCAGCCTGCTGTCGCTTGCCAAGCACGATGTGCACCTGCTCGGCCGCGGTGATGTGCAGCAGCACCTTCATCGCCAGGTCGAGATCCGACACGTCGACCGCCAGCCCCGCGGTGACCGCGGCCAGGTTGGCCAGGAAAGGATCGGTGTCGAGGCAGCGCACCACCAGGTGCTTCACCGGCCGGGACAAGGCCGCGCCGGTAGCGGCGATGTGACCGCGAGGCGCGATGGCTTCCTCGATCATGTCGGCCAGCACCAGACTCTCGCGACCGGCCTGGACGATGCCGGCCATGCGGATGCGCTCGAGCAGCAGCTCGGGTTCGCGCTTGAGAGGGATGCCGTCGGCCTCGTAGCGCACCGCGCCCAGGCTGGGATCGCCTTCGATGACCAGCACCGGGACCTTGGAACCGTCGGCCGCCGGGAGCTCTTCGAGCCCCACGACCCGTCCCGCGATGGGCGCGTGAAGAGGTGCCGGACCCTCGGCGATGAGCTGACCCAGCTTGACCTCATCGCCCTTCTCGACCGCGGCGATGCAGGGTGAACCGGAACTCTGCCGAAGTGGGAGCCGGACCTTCGAGGGAGCCGGCACGACCTGGATGGTATCCGGGGTCGGGAGCCGGCTCAGGCGGACGCCTCTGCCAGAAAGAGAAATATCCATTTCCGCATTTACTCCTGGTGAATTCTCTCACCGGGATAGAGGGTCACCCTGGCTTGGACGACCCCCTGTCGAACAGGGCGCCCCCCCCTATAAAGACGCCTTGCGGACTTCAACCAGCCGGAAGAAATTTACGGAAAAACCCACCCGGAATCATGGGCTGAGGGGTGTAGGGTTCCATGCCACCACGGGTGCTCACCATGCCCGCAGGGGTCCAGATGCACCCGGTGGCATGCCGCGATAGGCTTGCGGGCCCGCAGCGCATGATGAAGCGCTGTTGGGAGGTCCCATGTCGACGCTTCCCCTGATCCCCACCATCGGCATCCCCGAGCTCCTGATCGTTTTGGTCATTGTGCTGATCTTCTTCGGCGTAGGTAAGCTCCCGCAGATCGGCAAGGCTCTGGGCGAAGGTATCAAGGGCTTCAAGGACGGCACAAAAGACGGCACAAAAGACGGTGGAGAATCTGCACGTGGTCAGATCGACGTAGACCTGGACCATGACGAAGATCAGGCCCTGAAGACCAAAGCCCGTGCCGAACGCGAAGGCCGCGCCGATTAGCGACAGCACGGCTGGAAAGCTTCTCGACCGATGTTAGGCACCGCCCCACGCGGGGCGCGACGTTCCGCATCCAACCCATTGTCCCGGCCACAACCCCGGCCGAGCAGAGGAGATTCCCAGATGAAGCGCAAGACCGTGCATGCACTCGCTGCCGTGTCCACCCTGGGCCTTGCCCTCGCCGCGACCCCGGCAAACGCCTTGGTCACCGTCCACGACAGCGACAAAGCAACCCTGAAGCTCGGCTTCATGATGCAGCCTCAGCTCCACCTGATGCAGCACGGCACCACCGAAGACGGCTTCGGCATTGACCCCTATATCCGCCGCGCCCGCGTGCTGATGGCCGGCAAGGTCGGTGACAACGTCCACTTCTTCGCCGAGACCGACAACCCCAACTTCGGCAAGAACGGCGACTGGTCCGGCAAGATGTTCATGCAGGACGCCTTCGTCGAGTTCAACCTCGGTAAGCCCCTGAAGGTCGACGTCGGTATGCTGCTCATGCCCTTCGCCCACCACAGCTTCCAGGCCGCCACCTCGCTGCTGACCATGGACTACCACGGCGGCATGATCAAGTACTCGAGCGGCTTCATCTGGCGCGACGCCGGCGTGATGCTGCGTGGTTCCGTCGCCAACGACAAGCTCGACTATCGCCTCGCCATCACCAACGGCGTCGAGAACCAGTTCGGCAGCTACCTGGCCGACGACGGCACCGGTGTCATGGTGGATACCCCCTACGCCGACGCCCTGAACCCCGCCGACCTCCCCCGCATGGTGGCCCGCGTCAACTTCAACGTCTTCGACTCCGAAGATGGCGTCGGCGCCGGCGGCTTCTTCTACGACGGCATCTACCTGAAGACCAACGACAAGGGCAAGCTCGTCAGCTCCAAGAAGGTCCTCTCCTTCGGCGCCGCCGTGGACTACCAAGCCGATGCTGTCTACGATGCCGACGGCGAGACCACCCAGTGGATGGGCGTGGCCGCCGATGCCTTCTGGGATCTGCCCATGGGCGACAAGAAGCACAGCCTCAATGGCCAGGTGGACTTCTTCATGTACAACATGGGCGAAGGCCACGTGCAGAACGGCATGGGCGTGTTCGGCGACCTGGGCTACCGCATCCACCGCGTGCAGCCCCTGGTCAGCGTCGAGTGGTTCGACTGGGCCGAGCACGACGCTGCCGACATGATGTCCGTGATGGGCGGCGTCAACTGGTGGTACATGGGCCACACGGCCAACGTGAAGTTCCAGGCCGGCGCCAGCCGCGTGGGCGACGGCGACTTCGGTGTGTCCGCGGCCGTCCAGAGCCAGCTCAACTTCTAGTTTCTAGTTTCACTTGCGGCTCGCGCCGCCATGTGCTGAACTGTACGCATACCTATCCCGCCCCCGATTCCATCCGGGGGCGGGCTTTTTTGCATATACGACCCCCCGCAAATACCCCCGCTTTCTGTAGCCGGGCCATCCATCGGGGTATGTGCGCGGGCCGCGCCCCTTTGTTGGAGATATTTACGACACCATGTCGCAACTCGCAGTCGAGACCCGGGACCTTTGCCGCCGCTACGGCGGCCGCTGGGCCCTCGCGCGCGTAGACCTAGAGGTCAAGACAGGCGAGCGGCTGGTCATCATGGGCGCCAACGGCAGCGGCAAGACCACCCTTCTCCGGATGCTCAGTACGGCCACCTTGCCCAGCCGCGGTACGCTGCGCTTGTTCGGGCTCGACCCGGCCCGCGAGCCCGAGGCCGTTCGTGAAAAGCTGGCGCTGCTCAGCCACCTCCCCTCCCTGTACGACGACCTGAGTGGCACGGAGAACCTGCAGATCCTCGCTCGTCTGCTGGGCAAATCTCTGGACGTCACCCCCTGGCTCGACAAGGTGGGGCTCGACGCCCGGCCCGAACCCGTGCGCAGCTACTCCGCCGGGATGCGAAAACGCATGGCCTTTGCCCGCCTGCTCATCCAGGAGCCCCAGCTGGTGCTCATCGACGAGCCCTACGGGCAGCTCGACCCCGAGGGCTTCTCCCTGGTGGACCGCATGATCGACGAGCTCTCCGAGCGCGGCACCACGGTCATCCTCGCCTCCCACCTGGTCGAACGCGCGGCCAAGCTCTGCGATCGCGGCCTGCTGCTGCACCAGGGGCTGCCCCGCTGGTCCGGCCCGGCGACCCAAGCCCATCAGGCCTGGCAGACCCTACACCGGAGCCTGGCGTGAAGACCTTCCTCGCCCTGCTGCACAAGGACCTGCTGGTGGGCTGGCGGGGCCGGGTACGCCTGGTGGGACTCGCGACCTACGCGCTCACCCTCCTGCTGCTGTTCTCCTTCGCGGTGGGCCCCGACACCATGGCCCTGCGGGACCACGCCTCGGCGTACCTGTGGCTCGCCATCATGTCATCCTCCACCCTGCTGCTGGCCCAGTCTTTCCAGCAAGAGGTCGAAGCCGGCGCCATCGAGGGCCTGATCCTGCTGCCGGTGCCACCGCCCGCGCTGTACTACGCCAAGGCCCTGGCCAACCTGCTGCTGCTGCTGTTCCTGGGTGTGGTGATGTTGCCGGTGGCGATGGTGCTGTTCGACCTCGCCCTGTCCGGCTCCCTGCTGATGCTGCTGCTCATCATTCTGCTGGGCTCCGCCGGCATCGTCGCTCCGGGCACCCTGTACGCCGCCATGACAGCCCGGCTCTCTTCTCAGCAGGTGGTGCTACCCCTGCTGCTGTTCCCCTTGGTGGTGCCGCCCATCCTGGCCGCCGTCAAGGCCACCGACCTGGTGCTCGAGGGCGACGCCATGGGCCAGCTCCCCGCTTGGATCGGCCTGCTCGCGATCTTCGACGCCATCTACTGGTCCCTCTCGGGCCTGCTCTTCGGCAAGGTACTCGACGAATGAAGCTCACACATTGGATCCTGGCGCTCGGTGCCACAGGCCTCTTGGCCCTAGGGGCCGGCCATGGCTACGGCCTGCTGGCCACCCCCGCCGAGGCCTCCATGGGCGAGACAGGGCGCATCCTCTACCTGCACGTGCCCACCGCCTGGGTGGCCATGCTGGCCTTCACCGTCGCCTTCCTCGCCGCCATCGGCAGCCTGTGGTCGGGCAAGGCCACCTGGGACCTGAGCATGGAGTCAGGCATCGAGGTGGGCATGGTCTTCTCCGTGCTCATCTGCATCCAGGGGCCCATCTGGGCCTACCCCACCCAGAACTACTGGTGGACCTGGGATCCGCGCCTCACCACAACCGCCATCATGGTGGTCGCGTTCACCGGCGTCTTGGTCATGCGCAGGCTCATCCATCAGCACGAGCGCCGCATGGCCGCCACCGCCGTGGCCACCATCGTCAGCTGGGTCAACGTGCCTGTGGTGTACTTCTCGGTGGAGTGGTGGGACTCGGTCCACCAGGACCTCAGCCAGGTCAGCTCGGTAGACAGGGTCATGCTCATCCCCTTGCTTGTGTCCCTCGCTGGCACCAGCCTCCTGGGCACCGCCTTCTTCCTGGCCCGCTACCGCGTCGCCAGGGCGCGCTACTTGACCGAAGAGGTCGCCCCCGAGCTCCCCGATCTCCCCGAACAGCTCGAGCTGGAGGACAGCCCATGAACGGCGTCGTCGAAGGCGGCTGGGCATACGTCATCGCCGCGTACAGCATCACTTGGGCCGCGTGGGCCGTCTACGGCGTGAGCCTGTGGCTGCGCAACCGGCAGGAGTCCTCATGACCCCCCGCAACCAGCGACGAGTCATGCTCATTGGCGCCCTCGTAGTGATGGGCGCCGCGTTCGGTGTGCTGGCCTCCGGTGCCCTGACCGACAACCTGGTCCCCTACCACGACCCCACCACGGTGCTGGCATCGGGCGACAGCGCCGTGGGCCCCACCCTGCGCCTCGGCGGCCAGGTGGCCCCCGACAGCGTGGTCTTCGACGAGCAGAACCAACAGCTCAGCTTCTCACTCACCGATGGCGTCAACACCATCGCGGTGGTGACCAAGGGTGTGCCCCCGGACATGTTCCGCGAGGGCATCGGCGCGGTGGTCGAAGGCAAGCTCGACGCCAGCGGCGTCTTCCAGGGCAACCGCATCCTGGTCAAGCACAGCAACGAGTACCGAGCCCCCGAAGAGGGCAAACACCCCACAGACATCTACGAAACAGTGGAGGGCCTGTGATCCCCACTCTGGGCAGCGCACTGCTCTTCCTGGGCCTCGGCGCCTCGGCCGCCGCCATCTCGGCTGGCGTCATCGCCGGCCTGCGGCGTTCTTCCGAGGCCGCCAAGTGGACCCGCAACCTCACGCTGGTCAGCGCCGGTGCCTTCAGTGCCGCCACCCTGCTGATGGTCTACGCGTTGCTGGTGCATGACTTCTCGGTCGCCTACGTGGCCGACGTCGGCAGCACCACCACCCCCGCCATGATCAGCGTGGTCTCCCTGTGGTCGTCCCTCGAAGGCTCCATGCTGTTCTGGGCCTTCGTGGCCGCAGCCTACGCCGGCTTCTTCGCCTGGCGCACCCGCTTCGACGACCCGGCCCGGGTGGGCTGGTCCCTGGCGGTGCAGCAGGTGGTGCTGCTGTTCTTCGCCCTGCTGGTGGCCGGCGAAGCCACCCCCTTCGCCCTCATGGACCCGGTGCCCCTCGAGGGCCCCGGCCCCAACCCGCTTCTGCAGAACCACATCCTCATGGCCGTGCATCCCCCCACCTTGTACCTGGGGTATGTGGGCATGGCGGTGCCCTTCGCTATGGCGGTGGCGGCCCTGCTCACCGGCAAGCTCGACGCCTCCTGGACCCGCTCCATGCGCGCCTGGTCGCTGTTCGTCTGGGCCTTCCTCACCCTGGGCATCATCCTGGGTGGCTGGTGGAGCTACGAGGTGCTGGGCTGGGGCGGCTACTGGGCCTGGGACCCGGTCGAGAACGCCAGCCTGCTGCCTTGGCTGACCTTCACGGCGTTCCTGCACTCCCTCATCGTCGCCCAGCGCAGGGGGCACCTCCCCCTCACCTCCCTGGTGCTGGTGATCGCCAGCTTCCTGCTCACGATGCTGGGCACCTTCATGACCCGCTCCGGCGTGTTCAACTCGGTGCACAGCTTCACCCAGTCCCCCATCGGGCCGGTCTTCCTGGGGTTCCTCACCCTGTGCCTGGTGGGCTCGGTGCTGCTACTGGCCGCCCGCATGGACAAGCTGAAGATCGACATCGGTCCCAAGCCTCGCAACATCGGGGTGTTCAGCCGAGAGACCATGTTCCTGCTGGCGGACCTGGTGCTCATCGCGTTCACCGCCACGGTGCTGCTGGGTACGGTCTACCCCCTGATCAACCAGGCCATGACCGGCGAGCAGGTCAGCGTGGGCGGTCCCTACTACGAGAAGATGACCCTGCCGCTGATGCTGGGCCTGCTGGTCCTGATGGGTCTGGGCCCTGCGCTGCCGTGGGGTGGCGCGTCGGCCAAGGTGTTGGGCAAACAACTGCTCCCTCCCGCCGTGGTCGCCGCGGTGGTGGCGGTGGTCGCCCTGGTGATGGGCCTGCACAATCCCTGGGTCCTGGCGTTCCTCACCGTCTCGGCCTTCGCCTCGGTCGTCTCCCTACGCGAGCTCTGGGCCCCCGTCGGGGCGGCCATCCGCCGGGGTGAACCCCTGTGGATAGCTCCCTTGATCGCCATGGCCCGCGCACCCCAGCGCGGCGGCGCCCACCTGGCGCACCTCGGCGTCGTGGTGCTGGCCATCTCCATCGGCTTCTCCACGGCCTTCAAGCAGGAAGCCGAGCTGAGCATCGAGCTGGGCCAGTCCACCGAGTGGAACGGCTACACCATCGGCTACGTGGGCGCGGACAGGCTGGATGAGCCCCACCGCACATCCACCCGGGCCCACTTGGCGGTCTTCGAGGGCCGGCACGATCTTGGCGAGCTGTCCCCTGCCCTGAACCAGTACCCGCGTATGGCCCAGTCCATGGGTAGCCCCGCGGTCATCAGCCGCACCAAGGAAGACCTCTACGTCTCCCTGGTACGGGTCGCCTCCGACGCGGTCTCCATCCGTGCCTACGTGCAGCCCCTGGTCTCCTGGGTCTGGCTGGGGGGCATCCTGATCGTGCTCGGCGGCCTCATCGCCGCCTTGCCCCGCCTGCGCCGCAAGGGCGCCAAGGAGCGTGCGGCATGAACTGGAAGGTTCTCCTGGTGGGCTGCATCGTCGTCGCGCCCCTGATCTGGATCCTGGCCAGCGGCTTCGGGCATGATCCCCGCGCCATCCCCACCACCACCATCGGCTCCACCGCAGCAGACTTCTCTCTGGTCAGCCTCGACGGCGAGAAGGTGAAGCTCTCCGCCCTGCGCGGGAAGCCCGTGGTGCTCAACTTCTGGTCCACCTGGTGCGGTCCCTGTGTTCACGAGCACCCCCTGCTCCAAGCCGCGGCCCGCCAGCGTACGGATGTCACCTTCCTGGGCATCCTGTACGGCGACGACGCCGACAAGGCCCGGGCCTACCTCGAGCGTGCTGGCGCCGCCTACCCCACCCTGATGGACG
>Ga0307987_1000067_pt1 | contig 59734 bp, 51 predicted proteins | sample EllFjometagen181_FD_203157 | JGI IMG/M metagenome (GOLD analysis project Ga0307987, IMG submission 203157) | Marine microbial communities from Ellis Fjord, Antarctic Ocean - #181 | ecosystem: Environmental > Aquatic > Marine > Unclassified | place: Southern Ocean | collected 2014-10-08 | reverse complement strand
AAATATCGCGTGTATAAAGAGGCAAATATTCCAAAAGTTATCACCGCCACAGACAAAAATTACAAAGGGAGCGACAAATACGGAGGGATCAGTTATTTTTTCATAAGATAATATATAGTCGCGCCCGATCCATCCCCCCTGTCGCATGCAAATAAAGACCTGCGGGCTGTGCCAGGGTATGTGGTCGGGGCTCGCGGCAGAAACGTTGGCGTTCATGCGCAGAGACCTTGCATGCGCAGAGACCTTGCATGCGTAGAGACGTTGCATGCGTAGAGACGTTGCATGCAACGTCTCTACAGGAAAATTTCACCCCAATGGGTTTACGCCCGGATGTGGGAAAAATAAAGAGTTTACATGACATGAAAATATGGAAAAAATATCTACCGGGCGCGGCTTTGGCCGTTGCCACCATATGCGCCTTGTTTTTTTTCGGCTTAAACAAAAAAGAGGCCGCTCCAGGCGCCGTCTCATCACAACAAAAAACAGCGGCTGAAACCGATCCTGAACAATTCTATTTTCAGGAAGACGCGATGCTCTCATCAAACGAGGCGTTTTCCCATAAAATGACCACAACGCCCAAAGACCTTGATATATCAAAAAATATTAATGAGGACAGCTCAAATTATATAGAGAAAACAGATGCTCAGCCCCATGATAAAGCAACTATTGAACCCTTTGACGATAATCGGCGCAAAAATATAGAAGAGGCTGTAACCGCGCCCCCCGAAATGGCCCGCCTGACAAAGGATTACAATATCCCCAAATCAAAATGGGAACCGATTTTTGAATCATTTGTGAGCATCAGGAATTTTGCAAATAAGCAGGAAACCGTTTATAAATCATCCAAATTGATGGATATGGGGACAACCATGCTCTTGAACAGAGATTACGAAAAGGCGGAGCAGGCTTTTCGGGCGGTGATCAGGATAGACGCCGACAGAAATGCTGTGAAATGGGCAAGGGTGGGTCTTGTTCAGAGCTTGGCGGGTCAAGGTGAAAACGATGAGGCGCAAAACGAAAAAGATATAAGCATGGCGCTGTTTGATAGCGATGAGGCATTTCTCTCGCTTTTGAAGAATCTGCCCGTAAACTAAAAAGGCTCTTGCAACACCCCCCCGTCCCAATGGAATGGCGCGGACCCGGTTTAAGTCTCTTTTTTCCTTGTTTTTTTTTGCGTTCTTCATTAGACTGTCCACTTCACTCGGTTGTTAAGTTTTGAAAACGTCAATTTTCCAAGCCGAAAGGCCAAAAAAAATAACACGGAGTTCTTCAAAATCATCTGAATTCAGATATGTCCTTGGCAAAAACCTTTGAAGAGACCCCGGACCATGGAAAAAAGAACCCGAAATGACACCCATTATAGAATTTTTTAAACGCATGGATTCCTTCTTGAGCCCTTGGGCCCCCGACTCCCTCCATTTTTCCAGCGAGGCATTCGATTTTTTTCAGTTCCTCAAAAACAAATATGAGACCGCGGTCTCTTTTCTTGGAAGCGATGGCGCGTTTGAGCACATAAAAAAAGCGGCGCTGTCCGAATATGATGTCCTGCTGTTTGGCGCGGGTTGCATGATCGCCGGAATTCTGATCGCCACAGGCGTCCGGGGGCTCTTCTGGAATGGGCGGGACAAACCTTCCTCCAACCTGAAGGAAAGCTCCATGGCGTCCATCAAACAGATCATGGAAGCCATCAAAGCCGAATACATCCATCAAAGCCCCTCCCCTGAATCCGCGCCGGCGTCAAAAATGGCCCAACTGCTAAAGAAAAAAAAGGGGCTTGAAAAACAGATCGAAGAAAACCGGTCTATTGTAATACCCACTGGTGTAATACCCACTGGTGTCATGCCCCCTGGTGTCGCGCCCCCTGACGAAACAGGCTTAAACCAAACAGGCCCGATGGAGCCATCCATTTCCGAGGCCGAGTCCGAAATAGAGCAAATCAACAGAAAAATCAAAAAACTGCCCTACTCCCATAAGATCGCCTGGCAACGGGACATTCAACTGGCCGCCATACTCAAAAGACAGACCGAGACGGTGTCCATTCGCTTGACCGGAAACCTGGCTTACGCCAATTTTAACGGAAGGGAAGCCGAGCTTGGAATTCAAGAATTAAACGGATGCAAACACCTCATCGCCGATCATCTTCTTCACAAAGGGAGATTCCATGTCAAACAAAGCGATGACATTGACTTTGAGTTGCGATTCATTCCAAACCCCGGAACCTTGATTGATGTGCGGGAAAGAAAACTGGACGGGAAAAAAGAGGTGGCGGTGATGAAGTACAAAGTGAAACTCACCGCGTCTCTCCCCATCAAATTTCCAAAAAACATAAAAAGAAAAAGCGCCGCCACACTGAAAAAAATAAATAAAAAACAGCCCGCCCTAACCGACGCATCCATACACTACATCGGAAAAAACAGCGACCGGGACAAGATGCTTCGGAGCTTAAAAATCAATCCAGACCAGATTTCGGCTCTGTTGAGAGGGAAGGAAAAATACGAGGATTTCTTCTTTGTGGAAAACAGCTCGTCAAAAGACCGACTTTTCGATTCCAATCTCGACATCATCACCATGGTCAGCTCTGAAAGAGGCTCTGTGAGAATCGACATGCAGGACAGCGCCGGGGACGTCTATTACTTTGAAACCGAGCTGTATAAACCGGTCTTGAAATTACATAAGGCGCTTTCCGAATTTATATGCCCCCTTTTCTAAGGGCTCGTTGAAAAAAAATAACTTACCATTTTGAGGGCCAATTCATCCTTCCTGACTCATCATTATGGATGGGTTATAAAATCTCGGCGCCATCTGCGCCACTTATTTTCCACTCACTTCCTAATTCTGATGATCCGTTGAAAAATAAATTCGCGCGTTTATCTTAGGGCTCCATAAAAAAAGGCGCTCGCGCATGGCGGACGCCTTTGAAAAACTGTCTTTTCATGGCTAAGTTTTATATTTTTTTGACTGTTTTCGCTTCAGGCCCCTGATCGCTTTCCGCCACTTCAAAGCTCACGCGATCTCCATCTTCAAGAGTTTTGAATCCATCCATGTCGATATTCGAAAAATGCACAAAAAGATCTTTTCCACCTTCCTGTTCGATAAAACCATATCCCTTCTTGTTGTTAAACCATTTTACGATTCCTTCCTCCAAAGCTCTTCCCTCCTTTATTATTTTATTAATAATGATGCGGGGGCCCCCTGTGTCAGGATAGTTGTCACATGACATGAGCAAAAAGCAGAGCCGATCCAAAAGATGCCTGCTATTATTTTTGCAACAATAGTATATTCTGCATTGATGTCAAGAAAAAAGTATCTCTCACAAAACAAAATCCCGGATGAAAAACCCTGAAATAAAGGCCATTTGATCCCTGGCTGACGGCGACGAAATGGAAACCTCCGCAAAAAAACCGGCGCCATCCATTATTTTTTTAAAAGTCTTCTTTGCAAAAACCGTTTTTTTGATTGATTGTTTAAAATCCATATGATATTTTTTCAAATTTTAAAACCACTTGGAAAGATGACTATGTTAACGATGACACAGATTGTTTTAGCAACGACGAACAAGGGAAAAATAGCTGAAATAAAAAGTATTTTTAGCGACGCCCCGATTGAGTGGAAGACTCTTGCCGATTTTCCCCACATCCCCTCCGTTGAAGAAGATGGCCAGACCTTTGATGAAAACGCCTACAAAAAGGCGAGCTTTACAGCCAGGGTTCTGGGACTCCCCGCCCTCGCCGACGATTCGGGCCTGATTGTGGAGGCGCTGGACGGCGCTCCGGGCGTCCATTCCGCGCGTTACGCCGGGGAAAACGCCACAAGCGAACAACTTTGCGCCACGCTTTTAGAACATATGAAAGGAAAAGAAAACCGAAACGCGGCGTTTGAATGCGTGATTTCCATCGCGGTTCCCACGGGACCAGCCCTGACCTATGAAGGGAGATGCCAGGGACGGTTGACCACAGAGCCTGTGGGGGAAAACGGTTTCGGGTATGACCCGATCTTTTTCCATGACGGATTGGACAAAACATTCGCCCAGGCCTCGCGGGAGGAAAAAGCCGGGGTCAGCCACCGGGGGAAGGCCCTGGCCGAACTCAAGTCTGAAATGACCCAGGCGTTGACCTGGATAGATCAGAATATGCCTGTTTTGGAAAAATTTGAATGCAAGGAATAAACCCATGCTAAAGGAATTGATCCGGGAAAACAGAAGTCGCAGACGATTTTATCAGGAGCATGCCATCGGTCATGAGACGCTGACGGATTTAATTGATCTGGCCAGACTTTCGCCATCCGCCGCCAACCTCCAACCCTTGAGGCATATCCTCTCATGCGACCCGAAAATAAATGAACAGATTTTTTCCTGCCTGGGATGGGCCGCCTATATAAAAGACTGGCCCGGTCCAAAAGAGGGAGAGCGGCCGTCGGCATATATTGTGGTCATGCAAGACTCCCATCTGTCAAATGATTACATCGCTTACGATTGCGGCATCGCGGCCCAAAGCATCCTTCTGGGAGCGGTGGAAAAAGGCCTTGGGGGATGCATGATCGCCTCTGTGAACAGAAAAAAACTCGCCGCCATTATAGACGCGCCATCCGAATATAAAATTCTTCTGGTCATCGCCCTGGGCCGATCCAGGGAAACCGCGCTGATCGAAGAGATGGACGCGGATGGGAACGTCCGTTACTGGCGGGATGAAACCGGCGTTCACCATGTGCCCAAACGAAACATCGAAGATATTATCACACGCTCATACGTTCCATAAAATGGATTTTCACGGAGACACATTTCATGCTGACAATAAACAAAAAAATAGACATCGCGTATGCCATCGGAAAAATTGAAATCAGGGATCGGGCGCTGGACATTCTGAAAGAAAAGATGGATGAAAAAAACGTTGAAAAAATCATCCGAATCAAAAGCGATTTTGCCCTTTTAAAACTCGCCAATGCTGTGCTTATGTGCCGACCCGACCATATTTTCGTCAACACAGGGTCGGATGAAGACAGACGTTTCATACGGGAGTTGGCCCTTAAAAATGGCGAGGAAGAATCCCTGGCCATGAAAAACCATACCATCCACTATGATCTTAAGAATGAGCAGGGCCGGATCATCGACCGCACATTTTACATCGTCAATCCAGGGGAGCAGATCAGCTCTCTGGCAAATAAAATGGACCGCGCCAAGGCAACGAAAGATATCCTTGACAAGATGTCGGGCATCATGGTCGGCAAAACCATGATGGTCGGCTTTTACATCAGAGGCCCGGTGGGGTCGTCGGCTTCAAACCCGGCCATGGAAATCACAAGCTCAGCCTATGTTTCCCACAGCGCGGATATTCTTTATCGAAATATTTTTTCCGATTTCGACGCCGAGGTTCAGCGGCTGGATCACTGCTATGTCAATATCCACAGCGAAGGTCAAAACAGACCCGAAGACCTTCCCAATGCCCGTGTCTTTATGGATCGAAGCGATCAGACCACATACAGCATCAACTGCACCTACGCTGGAAACACGCTGTTGCTTAAAAAAGGGAATCACCGATTTTCCGTGGACAAGGCCGTGTACAAAGGGAATGCCCGGGAACTGGCGGAACATATGTTTATCACCGGAGTCGCGGGGCCTGGGGGCCGAATCACCTGGATGACCGGCGCCGCCCCCAGCGGATGCGGAAAAACCACCACGGCAATGGCCGGGGATCAATTTTTGGGAGACGATCTGGCTCACCTCTGGATTGACGAAAACGGAAGCGTTCGGTCCATGAACCCTGAGGCGGGCATCTTCGGAATCATGGAGGATGTCAACCGGGAGGGCGATCCCATACTGATGAACGCCCTGGAAAACAAAGAGATGGAAGTGATCTGGTCCAATGTCCTGATTGATGAAAACGGGTCTCCCCACTGGGTGGGAAGCGGAGCAAAACTTCCAGAAAAGGGACGAAATTTTCAGGGGGAATGGCGCCTCGGCATGCGCGATGAAAAGGGAAAAGAGATTCCCCCCTCCCACCCCAACTCGCGATGCACCATTTCCGCCCAAAATCTTGAAAATTGCTCGGAAAAAATAGATGACGCCACCGGCGTTGAAACACGGGTGGTCACTTACAGCGGCCGGGACAGCGACACCATGCCCCCGGTGTGGGCGTCAAAAACAGCCGGGGAGGGGGTGGTGATCGGGGCCTCCATCGTCTCCGCCGCCACCGCGACTGAAGTGGGCGCCAGCGGCGTAAAACGGGCGCCCTGGGCCAACGCCCCCTTTATCCCGGGAAGTCTCGGCGATTATATGGACACTCAGTTTAAATTTTTTCAAAACAGCGACATCGCCAAAGATAAACGTCCGGTCATCGCCGGATTAAACTATTTCCTGACGGATGAGTCCAGAGGCGGATCGTCAAAAAAACTTCTGGGAGAAAAAAAAGATGTGAAGGTCTGGCTCGCATGGTTGGAGCGACTGGTCCACAATGAGATCGACGCCATAGACTCTCCCATAGGACGCCTCCCCCTGTTTGATGATTTAAAGCGTCTGTTTAAAGAATTGATCGGCAAAGACTACCCGGAGTCACTCTACGTCAAACATTTTTCACTCTACATTGACCATATTGTCAAACGGATAGATTTGCAAACCGAAGCCTACGGCCGGGAATCGAATATCCCCCCCGCGCTGTTTGACATTTATAAAAAACAGCGGGAAGAGCTGACTGAATTAAAAAACCGATTCGGGTCGGTGGTCACGCCCGCTCAGATGGCCTCATAAAATGATTGCGTCGCCTCCCTCCCCTTTTATGGAGGGAGGGTCGGGGCGGGCATCCACTGGCGCGGCGCTATTTTCCCGACAGGATCATTCCGACGGAATAGATGGCCAAAGCGACCCATATGGCGGCAAAGGTTACCATCTGAGCAAAGGCAAACGGTTCGTCATAGACAAAGACCGCCAGAAAAAATGTGCAACTCGGGGTAAGATATTGAAGAAAACCGATGGTGGACAGGCGAAGCCGTTTGGCCCCCACGGAAAATAAAAGAAGCGGCAACCCGGTGAGCAGGGCGGAACCGATCAACAAAAAATCGGTTTCGGCATTCATCTGGAGAAAATGACCCTCTGATCGGCTTTGAATGTAAAAAAGAAACGCCAACGCCGGAACCGCGAGAATCAGGGTCTCAATCAAAAGACCCTCCACCGGACCCACAGACGCTATTTTTCGAACCATTCCGTACAGGCCGAATGTGCCGGCGAGCAAAATGGATATCCAGGGGAAGCTCCCATGATGAATCGCAAGAAACAAAACCCCTCCCCCCGCGATAATAATGGCCGCGATCTGAAACCGTTTCAGCCGTTCCTTTAAAAAAAAGACCCCCAGAAAAACGCTCACCAAAGGGGAGATGTAATACCCCAGGCTGGTTTGCAGAACATGCCCGTTATTCACCGCCCATATATATCCCAGCCAGTTGGCCCCGATGAGCAGCGTGGTCAACACAAGCGCGCCCATGACCTTAAGGTCTGTCAACGCCCGGGCCAGCTCATTCCATTTTTTTCCCCATGCTATCAAAGGGAGAAAAAACAGAAATGACCATATGATCCGATGGCTCAGTATTTCAAAGACCGGGACATGCCCCAGCATTTTCCAGTAAACCGGGCTAAATCCCCATATCAGAAAGCCCGCGATGGAGGAGACCACGCCCGATATTTTTTCTTGGCGCTCCTTTGACTTTTTCTCCCCTGAATTTTTTGGATGGCTCGGTTGCAATGGAGCGCCGGTATTTTTTTCTCTTTTCTTATTTAAAATCGTTTTATTCATGATCGTTTTATTCATGATCGTTTTATTCATGATCGCCTTTAAGGACATTGACTTTCGGTTTTGGGAGATAATCGGATCGACTATCCCGGTGGTCATCCCCTCCGCAATGATGGGTTGCCGGGTATATTGATCCCGGATCTATTGATAAAGAGGCGGGGATTTCCTGAAACCGGATTTTTGGAAACCGTCACCGACGCATGGTACACCTCCCGGACGGTCTCTTCGGTCAACGTTTCCACAGGCGTTCCCATCCGATAAATTCCGCCGGTCTCCCGGCTCAACAGGATCATCCTGTCGGAGTATTCCGACGCCAGGTTAAGATCGTGAATGACCATGATCACCGCGATGGAAAGGGTCTGTTTCAATCGGTGAATGAGTTCAAGTATCCCGGCCTGACGGGCAATGTCGAGGTTTGATGTCGGCTCGTCAAGAAGCAGAAGCGCCGGCTCCTGACAAAGGGCGCGGGCCATGGAGGCCAACTGCCGCTCGCCTTCGCTGATTTCATCGACACGGGCCTCATGCAAATGCGAAATTCCGATGAGTTCCATGTATTTCCGGGCCGTGGAAACATCTTTTTCTGTTTCAAAAAATTGATACTTTCCCAAAAAAGGGAGTCGTCCAAGAAGGACATACTCCTCCACGGTCATGGCTGGCGCCTGGGACGACTGACGGGTCACGGCGATTTTTCTGGCCAGCTCTTTGTTTGACATGTCGTTGATATTTCGTCCATAAAGGCGGATGTCCCCTTTTTCCGGTTTGATAATTTTTGTCATGGCCTTTAAAAGGGTGGTTTTTCCCGATCCATTGGGGCCCGCCACGCTGATGAGTTCTCCGGGATTTGCAAAAAAGGATATGCCCGAAAGAACCCTTTTCCCCGAATAGCCCAACGCCACATTCTCCAATGAAAGAATCGGATTCATATGCGCCCCTTTTTTCCCGAAAGAACGTATATAAAAACGACTCCGCCAATAATGCCTGTGATGACGCCCACAGGGAGTTCCAACGGGGAAATAACGGTTCTGGCGATGACATCGCAGGCGGTCAAAAAAGAGGCCCCGGCCAAAAATGAGCTGACCAGAAGAATGCGATGATCCGATCCGATCATCATCCGCATGAAATGAGGGACAATCAGACCCGCAAACATGATAATGCCCGACACGGACACCGCCAGACCGGTCATCAGAGAGGCGATCACAAAAACCATCTTTTTGGTCCGGGCGGCGTTGACCCCCAGGTGCGACGCCTCTTCGTCCCCCAGCGCCAGGGCATTGAGATCAAAACAGAAAAAGCAGGAGATCACAAGGCCTGAAATGGAGATCAGCGCCGCGGTTTTGATTAAAACAGGGTTCGGCTCATCCAACGAACCCATGATCCAGAAAACAATGTTGTGAAGGTCGTCATTTTCAGAGACTGCCATCAAAAACATGACAATGGATGATGAGACATAGCTGATCATCACCCCTGTGAGCAGCATGCCGTTGGACTCCATCTGTCGGGCCTTCCGGTTCAAGCCGTAAACCAGAAATATCACAAAAAAAGCCCCCATAAACCCCGACGCCGGATAGGCGATGACCCCGAATCGGTCATGCAGATTGAATATGATATTTAGACAGACCCCCAAAGACGCGCCGCCGGAGATGCCCAATGTGTACGGCTCCACCAGAGGATTTCTGAATATCCCCTGAAGCAGGGCGCCGGCCAGGCCCAGGGCGCCGCCGATGGACAGGCCCAGAATCAACCGGGGCAACCGGATATTAAACAGAATGCTGTATTCCGTCGAACCGCTCCCTTCAAGAAAAATCGTCGGGATGTCTCCCGGATGGATGCCCGCGCTTCCCACGCACAAGGCAATGGCGCTCACAACGATCCCTGAACCTATCAGAATCGCCAGCGCCAGCGCCCATTTTCCTGTTTTTTTCATTGTCATCGTTTGTCGCTCATGGTTTGGACCTGGATCATGCCGCGCCCTTTATCCGTCCATCCCGTTGACCCGGCAAAATGGGGTTTACGGGTGGCGTTTCATCGGTGGTTTCAAGTCATCGTCTGAAGAAAACGCCTCGGGATGGATCAGCGCGGCGATCTCCTTTAAGCCCCTGGCGAATATAGCCGGGGTGGGGCTGCACACAATCTCCGGGTCAAGAACATGTATTTCATGATTTGCCGAGGCCTTTAACGACGAAAATCCCATCCATCTGGTTTTCTCCATCTCCCCGCCCTTTTTCGAAGAACCCATTGTGGCGATGAGAATCACATCTGGATTTTGACCCAACACCTTCTCCCGGCTGTATATCCCGGACGTTTCATTCTCCGCGATATTGATTCCTCCGCTGTAAGAAATGTATTCGTTGATAAAACTCTCATGGGTGGTCGTGTGAAGCGGTTTCAGACCGATCTGGATAAAGACGCTTCTTTTTTTCAGGCCAATGACGGCCTGTCGGATCGCTTCGACCTTTTTTTGGGCCGCTGAAATAATCTCCCCGGATTTTTTTGTTTTGCCGACCATCTCTCCCAACCGGGCCGCGACGTCGCAGATTTCAGAAAAATTTTTTGGATTGCTCAGTCGAATCGCCCGGACCCCATGCCTTCGCAAAATATCCAACTGCTTTTGCCGGGTTAAGGAACTGGCAATGACCATATCCGGCTCAAGGCTGATGATCCGTTCGATATTGATCTGCATCACCGTCCCGATCTTCTCTTTATGCATGGCGGCCGAAGGCTCCACGCAATAGGTGGTGTTGGCGATGAGCTGCGCCTCGCCTCCCAGCATATAGATCATTTTGGTGATGACCGGCCCCAGCGAGATGATTTTTTCCACAGGCGGGCCAAACGTGTCGGGGCCCGCATGGGCGCATGTCAGAGTGATTAAAAACAACAGGACCGCCAAGACCGGCCCTTTGATGCGATTTTTGACCGACCCTTTGACCCGACCTTTAAACGCCCGACCTTTAAACAAAGGAGGCGATGGTTTTTTCATCGTTTTTTTCACCCGTCGCCTCCCCCGACCCAATGGCTATTTTCGTCCAGGCTGTGGCGCGCCCCGATTAAAATAGCTAAAAACGCCCTGGCGATCACTTTGGGCAGGTCGGTTTGACGGGCGATCTCCTCGATTTTAGCGTCGATCTCTTTGATGTTCAGAGCCGTTTGCCCGGCGATATCCCGGGTCGTCTGTTCGGCCCACCGGTCAAAGGATGACAAGTCCCCGATCAATCCCTTTTCATAATCATCGCTCAGGGCCAGGGCCGCCGCCATGAATCCCCCATGACCTGGGTCAAGAAGAATCTCCTCCAGCCGCCTGAGACAGTCGCTTCTCCGGGACTCATGGCAAATGGCGGTCTGCTCAAGAATGGCGGAGATTGAAATGCCCCTTTCTTTGAGGCGTTGAAAAATAGTTCTTTGGGCAAAAAAACCGTTTTGTCTGTTCACAGCCTCTGTCACTCCGGCGTAAACCGCTTTGGAAATAAGCTCGCCCAGTTTGGTATGCCCCCCGGAATGGTCCAGAGGCGCCTTTTTGCCGCGGCCTCCCCCCGCGATAATCATATTATCGGTTCCGGTTCCGGTGGCGCGGCGGGCGCCGTCGTCGTAACTGGATCGGATATCCATGTCTAAAAGAGCCGCTGTTTTGGCCTCCGTCGCCGTTATAATGGCCCGGGTCATGGCGCGGGGCGTCAAAGCCATGTTGCTGATGACAATGACATTGATGGTGCCCGGCTCATAATAATCTCCCCGGTCTCTGGACATTCTCATGGCGTTTGACGAGACCCCCGCCGTCACAAGGGCATAAACCGTCAGCTGTTTGAATGTCTCATGTTTGATGGACAGATGATCCATGTCCGCGCCGGTGAACAGAAAAGAGGCCCTCTCCTGTTTGAGGCCCAACGCCGAGTAGGCCGAAGCCCGCAACGCGCCAAGTCCATGTTCGGGAGCCACGGCCCAATGCTGGGGCGGGACGTAATGGTTGCCGATGGTCTGTATCCCCTCCCTGAAACCCTCCAGAGTCGAAAGGATGGCCGTCGGTTTTTTAAACTCAATGATCAGGGTCTTGTTTATAAAATCAAAGATTCGGCTCTGGGCGATTTTTATTTCCCGGATATCATCCAACCCGATTTCAAGGGGTCTGTCGCCGACTATTTTGTCTTGAAACAGTCGGCTGCCTTTTTTGGCAAACTCGTCTCCATAGATTCGGGCCGCCAGCCAGCCCACAAAATAGTCGGTGTTCACCGATGCCCGGCAGGTCAATTCGCAGGGAAAATAGAATATCCGGCCATTTTTCACCGCGTCCACATCCCGCCATCCCGGACGATTAAAAAACCGCTTTTCAACCTCCCTGTCCCGTCCGCAACCGTAGATGAGTTGGGGATTGAACTCCACCCATTCGTCTTTTGTCAAAAAAACGATATTTCCCCGCTCAAGACCGGCCGGGGGAATCCCCCCGGCGGCGCGAATCATTTCATTTTGAAACGAATCCGAGCCGGGGGTCATCACCGAATCCCGTCCCATGATTCGAATGACGCGTTTTCGCATGTCTCGGGGAATCTGGTCGGTTTTCCGTTTGATCAAAGACAGTCCCTGGTCAATCTTTTCGGCCAGCGCGTCCGCCGCCCCTTGTTTGTCGAATATTTTCCCCAACAGCCGGATCTGGTCCAGACTGCCTTTGATGGACTCGATGTCCATCTGGATCACAGAGGCGCCTCTGATCTTCAGGCCGGGCATCCCCTGATGCATGCTGGAGATAAAAATAATGTCCGGATTCAGGGAGGCGATTTTGTCTGGAGATGGATTTAAAAACCCTCCGACGATTTTTTTCCCGGACACGCCGGGAAGGGTCCCGCTCTGGTATGTGACGCCCTTGACCGCGTCGCTTGCGCCAATGCCGAAAATAATCTCTGTGACGGATGGAACCAGACAGACCGCCCGGCCCGGTTTTTTCGCTATGGATATCCGGTTCCCGGCGTCATCCGTGAATGCCACGGGATAGGAAAACGCGGATGCGGCGAATAAAAAAAGGCTCCCCCACATCAGCGTCCATCCGGCGAATCGATTAAAGAAAAGTCTTCTGGCTGATTTTTTCATTTGTATGCTCGTTTTTATCCGCGACAAGAGGCATGACGCTCTTTCACGTTATTTATAATCTTTCAGGGTTTCCTTGACCGATCTGGCCGCGGAAAGGGTCATTGCTGGCAGACCGGCCAGCTCGTTTATGTCGGCGTCCTTTATTTTTTTGATGCTCTTGTAAAATGAGAGCATGGCGATTTTTCTTTTTTTCCCGATTCCAGGCGCGTCATCCAGAATGGAGTGCAGGAGGGCCTTTTTCCTTCGTTTTCTGTGGAAGGCGATGGCAAAACGGTGGGCCTCGTCCCGGACGCGCTGAAGAAAAAGAAGCAGGTCCCCTTCCCTTCCAAATTGAATGGGATTGGACCGTCCGGGTCTGTAAATTTTGTCTTGAATTTCACCCTTCGACTCATCCTTCTTGGCGATGCCCGCCACCTCAAAGGCTCCCTTAAGACCCGACTCGCGAAGAATGGCCATGGCGATATTGAGTTGCCCCTTTCCGCCATCCACCAACAAAAGATCCGGATATGGCATGGAATCATCCCCTTTTCCATATCGCCGTTTCAATGCTTCGGCCATATACGCGTAGTCGTCATGCCCCGACACATTTCTGATTTTATATTTTCGGTATTCGGATTTTTCGGCTCTCCCCTTTAAAAAAACCACCATGCCGGAAACCGCCTCTTTCCCTGACATATTGGAATTGTCAAAGCATTCGATCCGTTTGGGAAGGACGTCCATCTTCAGCGCCCGCTTCAGCCGGGACATCAGATCCCGGTCCGCCATAAGGGAGGCGATGTGATCTTTTAAATCCTTTTCCGCGTTCTTTGCCCCCATCCTGACCAGATTCGCCTTTTCCCCCCTTTGGGGACAAAGGATGCGGACCCTCTTTTTTCCCCGCCCCCTGTTTTTATGGTCGGGATGTTCCATATCCAGCCCGGTCGGCCTCTGATTTTTTGCATCCGACAAAACGCTTTCAAGAAGCTCTTTTTCCTCCGGTTGAAACGCGACCACTATTTCCTCTGGAATAAACCGGTTGATTTCATAGTATTGCCTGACAAATGAGCCGATGATCTCCGCGTCCGATGAAAGGGTCTGGGGGATGGGAAAACTCTGGGAACCCATCAAATAACCGCCCCTGGCAAAAAGAACGGCGACCATTGAAAATTCGTTCTCCCTGGCTATGGCGATGATATCCCGATCCATCCGGTCGGCGGTGACTGAAACCTGTTTTTCCAGGGTCCGTTCCAAGGCGAATTTTTTATCCCTCAATATGGCCGCCTTCTCAAATTCCCGGCTCTGGGAGGCGCGAATCATCTCGTCATGAATTTTTTTAATCAAAGAGGGAGTCTTGCCTTTGAGAAACAGAACCGCGTCTTTCACCGCCTCGTTGTAATCCGCGCAGCCGACATCCAGGCAACAGGGGGCCAAACATGCGTCCATCTGGTGATTCAGACATGGCCTGGACCGATTTTTAAAGGTCGATGATCCGCATTTCCGCAATTTAAATGTTTTGTTGATCAGCTTTAACGTCTCCCGCACCGCGCCTGAAGATGAGAAGGGGCCAAAATAGACGGCGCCATCGTTTTTTATCTTTCGGGCGATCTTGAGCGTCGGGTATTTTTCGGCGATGTCCAGCCTTAGCGCCGGGTATCGTTTGTCATCTTTCAGCGTGACATTATACCGGGGTTTGTGGCGTTTAATCAGATTGGACTCCAGAATCAGAGCCTCTTTTTCCGTGCCGGTGAGGATGGTTTCAAAGTCATAAATCTGTTTAACCAACGCCAGGGTCTTGACGTCATGCCCTAAGCGGGAAGAAAAATAAGACGACATCCGTTTTTTGATATCCCTGGCCTTGCCGACATAAATGATCGTTCCCGAGCGATCCTTCATCAGGTAAACGCCGGGGCCCTGGGGAATCCGGGATAATATGTCCCTCTGTTCAATGAGAGGTTTTTTCTTCTTTATTTTTTCTTCCATTTGATCAGTCCGTCAATCTAAAATGAACCGGCGCTTTGATCCACATGCCCACATTCCGAGTCCCATTGAATCCAGGGGTGAATGTCCATTTTTTTGCGGCAATCACAGCGGCATCATCCAAAAGGCTGTATCCGCTGGATTTCCATACGTTTATTTTTTCGACATTCCCTTGCCGGCCCACGAGCAGGTCAAGAACCACGATTCCCTGATATCCTCTTTTTTTGGCGAGACGGGGATAGATCGGGGGCCGGGTCCGCTTATACCCAGGAAGCCTCCGCCCGGGTCTGCTTTCCTTTGCCCGGACCGATTTTTCACCCAAAATCCGATTTTCATGACTCCGTTTTTCTTCTTTGACCCCGGTCTCTTCCCTGGCGCGGGTCTCTTCTTTGGCCCTATTCTCTTCTTTGGCCGCGGTCTCTTCTTTTTTGGCGCTCTGTTCCAGATCCGGGCGCCTCTCTTTCAAGGCGCTGGTTTTTTCAACTTTAAAATCCGGTTTGACTTTTTCTGGCGCCGCTTTTTTTTCCACTCTTTTTTCCGGCGCTTTTTTTTCTGGCGCTGGAGTCTCTTTTTTTTCAGCCGCTTTTTTGGGGCTGGGGATCTTCCGCGCGATTTTTTCAATCACCGGCTCCGGTTTTTTCGCTTCAACCCTGGAGCAGGTGATGACGATCTCCCGGTTGGCTTCAGTGGAAACCGGTCCTTCGGGCGCATCGAAACGGATCAGAGCAAACAACGCCAGGTGAAGCGCCAGTGAGATGAAAACTGCAAAAAAAACCCTCATTTTTGACTCAATGCGGCGGCCTGGAGAGAAATTTTTTCAACGCCGGCGGCCTTGATCTCATCCAGAACCAAAAAGATGTCCTGATATTGGATGGTTTTATCGGCAAACAACAAAACCATGGTCTCTTTTTTATCTTCGCGCAGGCCTTTAATCAGAGTCTTTAAATCATCCAGAGATGTTTTTTTTTCATCGACATACAACGAGTTGTCTTCCATAATGGAGATGGAAATGGCGTTCTCCTTCACGATTCTGGCGGAAGCGGAGCCGGGAAGGGAGACATTCATTCCTTTATGAACCGCCATGGAGAGCATGGCGCATATAAAAAAAATAAGCAGCAGGAAAACAATGTCGATCAGAGGAAGCATTTCGATGCGAACCTCTTTTTTGTATAATGACGGATTGATCTTCACTATTTTTTCGTCCCTTTTTCAAAGACAATCTCAAGGCTGGCGGCATAGCTTTCCATGTCGGCCACGGCGGATTCAATCCGTGAATAAAAATAATTGTATGGAAAGACCGAAAAAATAGCCACCCCAAGGCCAAACGCCGTGGTGACAAGCGCCTGGGCAATCCCCCCCATCACCGCCCTGGGATCGTCCAGCCCTGACAGCCCAAAGGCGCTGAAAGAGACGATAATTCCGGTGACTGTCCCCAGAATGCCAAGAAGCGGCGCTGCGGTGATCATGGTGTCGATGACCCCCATGAATCGGCGCATCCGCTTGATCTCCGCCGCCGCCGCCGCCTCCATGGCCTTTGACATGGAAAATTCCCTGTGCAGAATGCCGCTGATCAATATCTTGATGATATAATCCCGGCTCCCCATGGTTTTTTCCCTGACCGCGTCCCACTGCTGTTGGGCGCACAGGTCAAGAACCTCGTCCAACAATTTTTGATCTCGCCGTTTTTTGAGGGATATCCAGAAAAAAGCGCGCTCCACAATGGCCGCCATAGACGCCATGGAGCATAAAATGAGGGGAAGCATAATAATTCCGCCCTGTTTTATGATATCAAACATTCATGGTCCTTTCTGTTTTTTCTAAAACGCAAGCGTGGCGCCAAAGAAAAATTCACGTCCGGCCGAGGGATAATAAAAAGTGGCGTCAACAAAATTATCGTATATCCCATATCCGCAGTATTCTTTATTAAACATATTTTTGACGCCGATAAATCCGCTGATTTTGGGGCCTCCGGGGATGTTCTCCTCCCCTTCATAGCGGAGATAAAGATCATATACGCCAAACCCGCCGAGTTTTTCCACGCTGTTTTTGTCATCTCCCCCGAGGTATGCCTCGCTGACATAGCGCACACTGGGAGACAGATACACATGGCCCAGTGAAAGATCAAATCCGAGCGTCGCTTGATGATGGGGAACCAGGGGGATATCATTGCCGCTGTGATCGCCATTTTCAAAGGTGGCTTTCTGATAATTGTAATTTCCGTAAAAATAAGCCGCGTCGTTGGGTCTATATGAAAAGGAAAGCTCCACTCCCCGATGCCGGGTCTCCCCCAGATTCTTCTGCTCCCATGTCACGGGGTCCGCGCTGATCTCATCTTCCATGTCAATTTGGAAAAAAGAGAGGCTTCCATTAAACCGGTCCCCTTGAAAGCGGCCTCCGATTTCATAATTTTTTCCGGTTTCCGGTTCCAGATCGGTGTTAAAGACTTTTGTTGTTTGCCAGGTCCCGGGATTTTTCAACCAGGACATCTGTTCATCAAGAAATGGGTATCTGTATGACGTTGAGAATTTTCCAAACAGAGCCGCATGTTTTCCAAACAACCGTGTCAAACCGATGTCAATGGCGTTGGCGCGATGAATGGTTTCGTCATCGAACCGGATCGCGTTGTTGGATACATCCGTCTCTTTTCCGCTGATTTTAATTTTTTCAATCCGTCCCCCGAAATTGAAAATCAAATCGTCTCTAAGGCTCAATTCATTCCTGAAATATCCCCCCAGGCTTTCCTTTTTCGATTCAAGCGCATTGGTTTTTATCCGTTGATCCTTGCTCTGATATTGATCCTCATCCATGCTCTCCCAATACATATCCAACCCGACGGTCAGTCTGTTTTTCATGCCGGATATGTCTGTTTCCATCATAAATTTGGGAAGAAAACCGATGGTCCCCATCTCTTTGGCGCTAAACAGATACCATGACGCCATATTCGACGTGATTTCCTTGGAGCCATAGACGGCGCTTAATTCAATGTCGCCCACTCCTCCAATGTTTTTTTCAATGGAAAAACGGCCATCCATGTATTCATTTTTGGTTTCGTCCTCGCCGCTGTCGCTGACAAAGTAGGCCGCCACTCCCGATTGATACTGTCTCCGATTTTGGGCCAACTGTTCTTTTGTCAAAGAACCGGGCATTTCACTATCTGTTTTGTTCCAGGATGTTTCCCATGCCAGAGTCAACGTATCGTCGAAATCCCAAGACAGGTTCAGGCCAGCCCCCTGGGCATTAAACGCGGAATGATCACGGTAACCCGTCCGGCTGTTATTTTCACCGGTGGCGGCAAAAAAGAGCCCTCCCTGGGAACCGGCGATGCCCACCCGCTCAATGTAAGCGCCGTGCGAACCCATGATCAGGGAGGCGTCCGCTTTCAACTCCTGATCGCCTTTTTTTGTGATGATATTGATCACTCCACCCACAGCGGCGTCTCCGTATAAAACAGAGTTGGCTCCCCGGACCACCTCAATTTTTTCAATCTGTTCAATGGGAACCTGAAGCCAATTGATGGACGCCATGTCCGGCCGGTTCAATTTTCTGCCATTTAACAAAATCAGGGTTTTGCCAAAGGGATTATCGCCGCCGAAACCTCTCATATCAATCTGGGCGTCCCCGGGATTGCCACTGTAACTTCGAATGCGCACATTGGCTTGACGCTCAAGCGCGTCAGGAATGCTTGTGGCGCCGCTTTTTTTTATATCCTCGCTCGTGATGACAGCGACATTGGAGGGAACCCGGTAAATGGATTCCGCGCTACGGGTGGCGGTCACCACCACTTTATCCATCATGACGCTCTCCGCCGGGGCTGTTTGGAATTCGTCCAACTCTTCTTTGGCGTATCCAGACGGGCATGCCATCAAAAAACAGAACAGGGTCCACAGGAATAACATGGGTTTCATCTTTGCTCCTTATCCACTTTCAAACCGGGAAAATATAATATTCCCGAAATACAAGTCCGGAGTTTGAACAAAAAAAAACTCCGAACCGATTCACTCAATCCGAAGCATCCCTTTTTTACTTAAGATTACGCGGCGCTCCCATCCACGAGAAACGCCATGCTATCATTCAGGCAGGTCTTCTGACTTGCGTATCGTCCTACTGGCCGCGCCTTCCCATCTTAAACCTCATTGTAAAAAAATAAAGAATAAAGACAGTGGCAAAAAACAGCGTTCGTCCACGCTTACAGCGGCGGGTCCGTCCCCGATTTTAACGGGGTTCCCTATTAAGCTTAAAATAAGCGCCTGAATGTTATTATCAATACCAAATTTCTTATAATCTTCTATGAAGGCCATGTCAAGAAAAACTGACGGAGTCGGATATCGGCATAGGGGCGTTTGGACGCCATTTGTTTTTTTCCTCAAATTTCCGGCGTCATTTCAAAGATATGGCAAATGTCGGATGACGGGCGGCATCCGCGCGCGATTCTGTTTGCTTACCCAAAAATACGTTTTTTTCTTGATTAGAGTCCCTCAAATTGGTATGTATGGCAAACGTTCACATTAAAATAACCGACGCCATTTATGTCGATTAAGAGGATATATGCCCATGGAAGACACAAAACCAAACCTTCTCCAACCAGATATGCAAATGCTCATCGCCGGAATCATACCCAACGCCAGGCATTTTGACAGCCGTTTTGATCTGTTGCAGGTTCAAATAGACGGCTTAAAACATGGCCAGATGGACATGAAAGAAAACCTGAAAACCGGCCAAATCGAGATGAAGGAGCGTCTGGAGGCTGGCCAGATGGAAATGAAAGAACGTCTGGAGGCTGGCCATATCGAGATGAAGGAACGTCTGGAAACCGGCCAGATCGAAATGAAAGAACGGATCACGGGTCTGGAAAAAAGCGTGGATCGCCGCTTTGAGCAGGTGGACAAACGTTTCGAGCAGGTGGACAAACGTTTCGAGCAGGTGGATAAACGTCTGGGACAAATCGTTGACTCCCTTGACCGCCTGGGAGATAAACTGGACCGAAGAGATGAAAATCAGAGACACTTTACCATCAAAATGTTCAGCATCGCCATCACTTTGTTCATGATCGGAATCTCCGGAGCCTTTTTAAAGGCATTTGGAATCATTTAATTTTAAAAAATATCATCTAACCACTCACCGTTTGACCGCGCCATCTTTTCATGTTGATTGTTGATAAAGAGGATATATGCCCATGGAAGACACAAAACCAAACCTGCTCCAACCGGATATGCAAATGCTCATCGCCGGAATCATACCCAACGCCAGACATTTTGACAGCCGTTTTGATCTGTTGCAGGTTCAAATAGACGGCTTAAAACATGGCCAGATGGACATGAAAGAAAACCTGAAAACCGGCCAGATCGAGATGAAGGAGCGTCTGGAGGCTGGCCAGATCGAAATGAAAGAACGGATCACGGGTCTGGAAAAAAGCGTGGATCGCCGCTTTGAGCAGGTGGACAAACGTTTCGAACAGGTGGACAAACGTTTCGAGCAGGTGGACAAACGTTTCGAGCAGGTGGACAAACGTCTGGGACAAATCGTTGACTCCCTTGACCGCCTGGGAGACAAACTGGACCGAAGAGATGAAAATCAGAGACACTTTACCATCAAAATGTTCAGCATCGCCATCACTTTGTTCATGATCGGAATCTCCGGAGCCTTTTTAAAGGCGTTTGGAATCATTTAAAAAATATGCCCGACACTTTTTCCGCGCAGATCATTTTGACAAAACGGTTATTGTCAGACGGCCTAACGAAAAAAAAGGAGCGACCTTTATGCTAAAAGATATCAAGCAAAAAATCATGGACTCCATTGAAAATCTTGTGACTCTGGAAATAGTGACCGCTGTGGGTCCGATCAACCCTGGCGAAAAAAAAGGCGAACCCTCCGATCCCCTCCATGAGTCTGATCCTGGGGACCCGTTTAAAAATGTCAAACGCATTGTCACTGAAATCAATCTGTTGCAGGGCGACACCCGGACCATGTATGATGAGGAATTTGTGACGGGCAAGTATCAATCCATCCGAGCCTTGCACACCGATAAGGAAAAAGAAGGCTACAACATTGTGATGAAGAATATAGAGGTTTTGGAACGACTCTTAAAGTTGGCCACAGTCACATCAGCAGACACATCAAAGGATCAGGCCAATGGCTAATTTTGCAAAGAGCATAAACGCGCTGGCCCAGGATTTGACCCGCCTGGAAGTCAATACGATCATAAAGTATGACATGAGCGGAGTCAAGATGCCCAAACCCCGCCATGCCCTCATCGACATCGCCAAAGAGTACATGATCAAACTGACGGACCTGGGTTTTCCTCTGGAAGGGGAAAATATAAATTCCGGCAGCTTCGATTCCTTTCACCGCATTCGTGAAAAAGCGAAGGCCGGGATTGAAACATTTAAAAAAAAAGCGTCCAAAACGCCTTTGAATGACGACCAGGAATCCGATTTGATTCTGTTGAGCAGGATCAAACAGATGTCGGATCAGATCAAAGGATTGATGAAATCTCTTGAAAAAAGGGGCGTTCAATGCTGGGACAATGACATCTCCAGACACGAGATCGAAAACAAACCCCCTGATCTGCCTCTTACGCCCGAAGAACTTGTTTTGATTCGAAAAATCTGGGACATGGGCTTGGAGCACATCGCCATGCAGACCATCATTCAACTGGATGGGGACGTCACCACACGGGTGCAAGCCAGATACATCGGCAAAGAGAGCAAATTCATTCACAGTCTGCACAACAAAAGCGTGGACACGTCCCTGAAATTCTGGGGGAAGATCGCTGGAATATTGAATGATATTGTAAAGGCGATTTTCTAATAAGAAAAAAATAAAAAAAATGACCATTCGACTCATAAAAGAATGCAAAGCCACATTAAAGGAGTTGTGGGAAGACGGATGCCTGGAGGTGTCAAGCCCCCCTCCTGGGCGACGCCGCTCGTCCCCTCCCCTGATCAAATCGGTGATACAGGCTGACGCGGATGTCATGATGTATGTGTCTCACACCGTTTTAAACGACAAGCCCTCCTCCAAAAAAATCGTCAAAGATCATTTTGCCAGGCTTTCCAGAAAAACAACGTCCCTTAAATGCTTGGGCCGGGCGTTTAAAACGATTCATTGGGCCATCCGGCTTTCTGCTTTTCTTCTGATGGCTTCGGGATTTCAATCCCTGGGTCAAGGGGAAACCGCTGGCGCCGCAATCGGATTTATCGGCGCCGCGATTGTTTTTTTTATCAAACGGGTCGCCGGTTTCGCGGTGAGTGTCGCCAAAACCATCATTAAGACAAAAGCATGAATCTCATATTTCCCCAAACGTTTTGTCGCCCTTGGAGCTTCTGGTCCTCCTCGGCCCATCCGGGTTCGCTCAATAATAAATCTACAATTTTGGGGATTAAGTCGCCGGCCTGACCCATTCGATATGTGTGGGAATAAAAACGTAAGGCATATATAGGATCCGCCGAGTTTTTATAACCCATACATGATGAGTCAGGAAGGATGGATCCGCCCTCAAAATGCAACGTCATTTTTCGTCCGAACCCTAAATGTGGGTCGCGTCAAATGGTCAATCCACAAAATATGAATGGGACCCCGCCATTTTTTTAAATTTCATCCCATAATGAATCGGCGGACAAAATCCAGATATTCTTTAAAAAAAAGACCAATCTAACATGTTTTCAGGAATTTGCGTTTTCTTCATTTTATGGCGCCATCCCGTGGGTCATGGCTGTTTTTCCCCGTGGACTGAAAACCCTTGACTTAAAAAGAGGTTGACTATAATATGAGACAGTTTTTTCAAAACATGCGTTTTTTTTAAATAAAATCAAGACAAAAAAATGACGGGACAAAAAAATGAGCTGGGATTGGGATAAACTTCAGAATCAAAAAAATCGGCAGGCGCCTGGGGGAGATATTCCTCCCCAGATCAATGAAATTGTTGACAAAGTCAAAAAAATAAAGTTTCCAGGCGGTCCCCTGGTTGTTTTAATCATCATATTCCTTTTTTTCGCCTCTTCCACTTTTTTTACCATTGGGGTGGACGAAGTTGGTGTGATTCAACGGTTTGGGAAATACAACCGAACATCCCAGCCGGGCCTTAACTTCAAACTTCCAACCGGCATTGAAAAAGTGACCAAGGTGAAGGTCGAGCGCGTTTACAAGGAAGAATTTGGATTCAGCTCCGTCAGGTCGGGACGATCCAGCTATGCGTCGGATCAGGAAGATTCAACGGTCTCGTTGATGCTGACCGGAGATTTAAACGTGGGGGTGGTCCCATGGATTGTCCAGTACCGAATCAAAAACGCTTATGACTACCTGTTTAAGGTCAACAATGTGGGGCGCCTGTTGCGGGATATGTCCGAGGCCAGCATGCGGCTTGTGATTGGAGACAGAAGCATAAACGAGGTAATCAGCAAGCGGGATGAAATAGCCGATCAGGCCAAAACCGTTCTCCAGGCCAAAATGAATGAAGCGGAGACCGGAATACAAATCGTCACAATTGAGATGAAAAAAACGAACGTCCCGAGCCCTGTGCAACCTTCATTCAACGAAGTGAACCAGGCGGTTCAGGAAAAAGAGAAGGTGATCTACGAGGCCAAGGAGGATTACAATAAAGCGATACCCCAGGCACGGGGAGAGGCCGAGAGGACCATCAAGGCTGGAGAAGGTTATGCCCTTGACCGGGTCAACCGGGCCAAAGGAGACGCATCACGGTTTGTCTCGCTTCATAACGAATACATAAAGGCAAAGGACATCACCAAACGGCGGATGTATCTTGAGGCGATTCAGGATATTTTCCCCAAATTGGGGCGTCTCTACCTCATTGACTCGGATCAGAAAAATTTTCTTCCGTTATTAAACATGGAAAAAGGCGCTATAAAATGAAACTAAAGGTCACATTTTTTGTTGTTTTAATTGCGGTGATCACCATTGGACTCTCGTCAGCGTATGTCATTGATGAGACCGAGCAGGTGGTGATCACCCAGTTTGGGAAATACATTGGAAAACCCAAAACAGAACCCGGACTCCACTTTAAATGGCCCCTCGTGTGGGAGGCCAATTTCTTTCCCAAAAACCTTTTGTATTGGGATGGGGACCCAGGGCAAATACCCACCAAAGAGAAAACGTATATATGGGTGAATTCCTTTGCCAGATGGAAAATTGTGGACGCCATTAAGTTTTTTCAGACCATCAACAATGTCAACAGCGCGCTGGGAAGACTGGATGACATTATTGATCCTGCGGTGAGGAATTTTATCACATCCTATCGCTTGATCGAAACCGTGCGGACAAGCAACCGAGAGATGGATATCACGGAAATAGGCATTGACGAGTCCGATCGAAAACAGACATCCACTTATGCCATCACAACGGGCAGAGACAAAATAATTCAGGGAATACTGGAGCAGGCCCAACCTAAACTGCAACGATTCGGCATTGCGCTGGTGGATGTTCAAATCAAACGGATCAATTATGTGGAAGAGGTCAGAAAATCCGTTTATGGACGAATGATCGCCGAACGAAAGCAAATCGCGGAAAAGTATCGTTCCGAAGGACAGGGGGAAGCCAGAAAAATCTTGGGTGACAAGGAGCGGGATTTGAAACAGATCACATCCATGGCTTACCGGACCGCTCAGGAGCTCAAGGGAGAGGCCGACGCCGAAGCGACCCGACTCTATGCGGAGGCGTACAGCCGTGATCCGGAATTTTATTCCTTTATAAAGACTCTGGACACCTACCAAACCGCGTTGGATGAAAAGAGTTCTCTGATCATGTCCACCAATTCGGAATTTTTAAAATATTTAAAGGGTTACAAACATAAAGAATAGACCATAAAAACTATAGATAGACAAAGCGGCTTTATTTCTCCGCCCCCCCCTCCCCCCCCCTTTTTTTTTGTTGTGGGTGGGGGGAGCCAGAGCCGGCGGGGGAGGCGCAATAAGCGCGGACGACGCCAAGACCGACCAGAGACTGGGCCTGATATATAAAACAAAAAAAAAGCGTTTTTGGATTTTGGTCGCTTAGAAAAAACAGTCACGATAAAATAAAAGAAGCCGGATGTGTTCATATCCGGCTTTTTTTTGTCTAAAACCCTTGGCAACTTAACCCATGCGCGTTGATAAAAACAGATAAAAACCTTCGATGGGGGCGTAATATCAATGTTCTCTTTTTTTTATATTATATATATACATATAAAAATACATAATGGCGCCCCGGCCGCCGCCAGCCTTTGACGCTGTGAAAAAACCATAGAGGAAATAAAAAACATGAGGCGAGAGATATAACATGGAGGCGGGAAAATAAAAAAGCCGGATATATTCATATCCGGCTTTTTATGTATTCAAAAACAGTCTTTTTTATTTCGGCTGTTTACAGATTGCTTATCGGGTCTATTATTGATTGTTTCTGTTTCATTTTATTGTTTTTTAAAGCAACCGCTTTTCTAAAAAAAAGGTATCTCAACAAAACACAACAGATCATCCGTGCATATACTATTTAAAATACGCAATGAAAAAAACATCACAGAACAAAAACAGACCCTATCTTTTTTTTACGATGCGACGGTTAACGGCCTTTTCTCCGTTGGTGGCGGGTTCTCGCCAGAAGTTTTCTATGTTTATGTTTTCTCATTTTTTTTCTTCTTTTTTTAATAACACTTCCCAATGGATTACCCCCAATTGTTATGGCTTCGTAAAAAATATAAACTTAATATAATAAAAAAATCTAAAAAAAAGGGGCTACAAATTCTGTTTTTTCTTGCAAACCCCTTTTTTGTGAAATCCTTGGAGGCGGCAACCAGATTCGAACTGGTGAATAGCGGTTTTGCAGACCGCTGCCTTACCACTTGGCTATGCCGCCAAAAATGGAGCGGGAAACGGGATTTGAACCCGCGACTTCGACCTTGGCAAGGTCGCACTCTACCACTGAGTTATTCCCGCGTTTAAGCAATGACAATAACCGTTTATTCCTCTTTTGTCAACATGAAAATATCTATTTTCATTTTTATTTTTTAAACAACAACGCCTTGAATTGAATGAAATAAGCGACTCCCGACCAGAGGGTCATTCCCAGAGCGCACCACAAAAGAACCATTCCAATGGCATGAAAATTGACCCCAAAATAAGGAAAATGTATTAACAGGGGTATAATGGCGGCAATTTGAAATCCTGTTTTATACTTCCCCATATTTGACGCTGAAACGTCCTCTGCGTTGGCGGCGACAAAATTGCGCAATCCTGTGACCGCCAGCTCGCGCCAGATGATCACACAAACCAACCAGACCGGCGCCCATCCATGGGATGAGAGCATAATGAGTGTGGTTATGATCAAAATTTTATCCGCTAGAGGATCAATGATCTTTCCAAAGTTCGAAACCAATCCTCTTCGCCTTGCCAGAAATCCATCAAAAAAATCAGTTATGGCTGCCAGACTAAATAACAGAGTGGCCATAAACATGAAAAATTTGTTCGGAAAATGAATCAGAACAACAAGGACCGGAGACGCGACAATTCTGAACATGGTCAAGAAATTCGGATGACTCACGATTTTTTTTATTTTTTCGCCTGAAATCATATCATTATTGCCCATCGGTTATTGCATAAAATTTAAACAAAATGGATGACGTCGTAAAAAATCCGATCTACTGAGATGTGGTGGTTTTTCGATGACTTTCGCATACTGTATGTATGGCCCCGCCCCCATAAAACCACTACGCCTTGGTTATCGAATTTTTTGACCCATTCACTATTAATTGGGCATCTGTTCTTTTTTATACGAGTTTATCGAAATTATTTTTTTCCCTGCATTTTATCCCAGTCATCCATGAACGATTTAATTCCCTTGTCCGTCAATGGGTGAGCCGCCAGTTTCCCCAGCACATTAAACGGAATCGTCGCAATATCGGCCCCCGCAAGCGCCGAATCAAGGACATGGAGTGGGGTTCGCACACTGGCGACAATCACCTCGGCGTCGAATGCATAATTATTGTATATTTCCACAATCTGTTCCACCAGAAGAAGGCCCTCCTGAGAAAGGTCATCCAACCGGCCAACAAAAGGGCTGACATAACTGGCCCCGGCCTTTGCCGCCATCAAGGCTTGCAGGGGGGAAAAAATCAGGGTGACGTTCGTCTTGATCCCCTCTTCAAAAAGAATCCTTGTCGCTTTTAACCCATTGATGGTCATGGGAATTTTCACCACGACATTTTGATGGATTTTTGCCAGGGACCGAGCCTCCCGAAGCATGCCATCGGTCTCAAGGCTAATCACCTCCGCGCTGATGGGACCGTCGACAATGCCGCATATCTCTTTAATTGTCTCTTCAAAATCCCTTCCCTCTTTGGCTATCAGGCTCGGATTTGTGGTGACCCCGTCAACCATGCCCATGCTGTGGGCATCTTTTATTTCATCTATATTCGCTGTGTCAATGAAAAATTTCATGGTTATAAACCTCCCGGTATTTATGGTTTACCGACTATTTTTTTTTGAAAAATTCGATTTCTTTGTATGTGATTTAAGATAATCGTCCCTGCATTGAGTGGAACAAAAAAATAAACGCTCCCCCTTCTCCTTCAATTCCACCCCGCTGCTCTTGACAAAATAGACATTGCAGTGCGGATCCTGAAGCATGACATCATCAATTTTCCCCAAGTCGTCCCCATCCGGGGTTTTGGACGATCCATATCCAATATGGCCCAAAGATTTAATGAGCTTAAAACCCAAGTAAATGATCACAAGAATAACAATCAGGCGAATCAACATAAGGTCATCCTTTGATCGTTATCATCCAAAAGATTCAGCAGGGACTCCATGTCCTGTTCCAAGACAGGATGAATCATTTTTTTGTCTATATCACAAATCGGTTTTAATACAAAGCGTCTTTTATGCATTCGGGGATGAGGGATAATAAGGCCTGGAGATTCCAGAATGACATCTCCGTATAAAATAATATCCAGATCAAGGGTCCGAGGCCCGAAACGGATCGCATCCCGGACCCGGCCAGCCTCGGTTTCAATCGATCTCAATTCCGATAGAAGATCAAAAGGATCCAGCGCCGTTCCAATCATCGCCACCGCATTCACAAACCAATCCTGATCCATGTAATCCACAGGTTCAGTGGCATAAAATCTGGAAATGGCCAGAATGGAGGACTTCCCGGAATCGGCGATGGATTCAAGGCCGTTTTTACAATTCCCCAGTTTGTTCCCCATATTCGATCCAGCGGAAATATACGCGATTTTGGTTTTCATAAATTCAAATTGCGGTATGGGTGAAAAAAATATCCAAATATTGAGTGGTCATCGCAAGGGAGAATCATCAAAGACCCGCGCAAAAACAGGCATTTCATGATAAATGGTTTGCGTCCCTTGATCATGGCAACCACAGACAAGAGTCCCTGTTTTTTTAACCGGCGACAGAAACAGATGGATAAACAAATTCCATCAGGCGGGAATCTATTTTTTTTAAATAAATTTCTCAACTGGCGGATGATCTTTTAAAACGAAAGAAGCGCTTCTTTAAAATCGAAAATAAAAGAAGCGCTTTTTTTATTGCCATTATTTTTTTTAGTGGTGGGCGCCCTTGTTTGTGTCGGATGAATCCACCACCGCTTTATAAACACAATATGTCAGGCCAAGGCCAAGAATCGAAAGCGCGTACCAGAGCCCGCCCATAAAAATGATATGTGACATATCCCATACCCATTCAAACAAAAATGGAAACATAATTATCCTCCTGACGAGAGATTAAAAAAATCAGTCCAGCGGGTTTAACTCCTGCTCCTGGGGAAATACCGGCAAATATCGAAATGAAAGAGAAATCAGTATGATTCCGTACGCCACCGGAAGCACGGTTGTGGCGACTTCCTGCCAACTCGGTAAATAGAGCGCCCAACTGTCAAAGGGCAACACCGGAACAGCCATAACCTGGAGCACCATCACCCATCGATTGACGCTGACGCCAATGACCGCCAAGACAACGGCAAGCATCAGCAAGGATTTATTGGAGCGACCTTTTTTTGTGATCAGTATCAAAGCCGGGATAAAACCGCCGATCACTATTTCCAGAACAAGTATCCAAATTCCGTAAAGCGCGTTGTTGGAATAGAAATCCATCAAGGTCTGGCCCAATCCAGGGGCGGTTACATTGGCCCAATATATCGTGTCCGCGCTTTTTGCCAACATGTATGTCAGAAGCATCCAGCCTGAAATTTTTGCGAGAAGCTCAATCACATTGTCTTTGACCAGCTTTTTCTTTGTTATTTTTTCAGTTATTTTCGTGACCATAATGGTAAAGCATGGCCCGCAAGCGGCGGCCGACCAGGTAAACAGAAAAAATGTCCAAGGCCATATAAAAAGGCCTTCGCGAAATGCGAACGGACGACCAAAAAGAACCCCGGCCACCCCGCCAAGAGATCCTTGATGGAAAAAGGACAAAAACGCCCCGGTCGCCGCGAATACGGCCATGACCTCATGCATATTATGGGCCAGATTATGATAAAAAGGAATTTTATTAATTTTCCGGTTCTCAAGAATCAGAGGCAAATACTCTATGGTCAAGACGCCAAAGTAACAGGAAAGGCAAAACGCCACTTCCGTCAACATTGAATGAACATTGGCATGCCAGAAAATAAACCAGCCTCTCAAGGGTTGTCCGATATCAATGGCAAGGATCAAAAGAGCCGAGCTGTAACAGATAAACCCAATAAGAACAGCGTAATTAATGATATGCTTCAATTCATCTTTTCCAACTATATACCGAAGAAAACCGGTGAAAAACGCGCCGCCTCCCAGAGCTATCACAGCCAAATCCGCCCATATCCACAGAGCAAAGCCATAATAATCGTTCATGTTGGTCTGGTTCAGCCCCTTTATCCAGATGAGGAACATGGCAAAAACGCCCCATAAAAGCACAACGCTGACAGCGCCGATCCATAATGTAAATTGTCCTGTCGAGCAACGCTTTACGCCTTTGGGTATTAATGCAGAATCCATAAGTTCGTTTGCTCCTATATGCTAATTGCTTTTTTAAAAAAAACAGAATACAGATGACCATTTAAGACAATGTGATTAAAACGGATAGCCCATCCCATTATCTCTGGCGAATCATTCCTAATGAGCCGATTTTTTTTCATCTTTCACGTAATTATCCCCCGACTTCCTGACCCATTCCCGAGATGAAAGGTAATAGACCTTGGGATTGGTTCCAAGCCTTTCCAACAACCTGAAAACCAGAGGATTTTTTGGACGCCCCCCATGCTTTAAATCTGGTTGCGCCAATTGAGTCACGGCATGGTCGGGATTGTTCAGATCGCCGAAGGTGATGGCGCCCGCCGGACATGCCTGAGTGCATGCGGTCTGGTACTCATCTTCTTCGATGTCGTCTCTTTCCTCATAGTAGGCCTTGTTCATGGCCAACTGATAGCGATGAAAACAGAAACTGCATTTTTCCACCACGCCTCTCATTCTTGGGGAGACATTCGGACTTAAATATTTTTCCATTCCCTCCGGCCAGACCGGATCCCACCAATTGAAATATCGCGCATGATACGGACAGGACCCCATGCAATACCGGCATCCAAAACATCGGGTGTAAATCTGACTGACAATCCCTGTTTCAGAGCTGTAATCGGTCGCTGTCGCGGGGCAAACCGACACGCATGGCGAATGACCGTGACTTCCTTCGCAATGCATGCAGGGCCGTGGCAAATAACATATCTCGTTGTCAGGAAATGTTTTCCCGTTTGTAAGCTTGAAAACTTTCATCCAGGTAATGCTCAGAAGTTTGTCAGACTCATCCGCCCTGAATGGCACATTATTTTCAGACATGCAGGCAACCATGCATGAACCGCATCCCACGCACTTGTCCAGATCTACAACCATCCCATATCGTTTGGCATTCTGATGATTACGTCTTTTCATTAGCCCCTCGTAAAAAATTTATTTATGCTTTGGCCAGCTTGGCCATGATCCCCCATGCCGCGTCAAACCCCGAAGCGGGGTCTTCAATGGGGACGATTAGCTCGTTAAAATTCACGCCTTTGCCCGCCAGATACATGTCAAAGGCCGTGTGACCCAATCCTTTCGGCATGGCGATCACATTCGGCATGATCCCTTCGGAAAAATTCACCCTGACGCGAGCGCTTCCCACCGGCGTGCTGAGGGTCGCCCGCGCCCCGTTTGACAATCCATATGTTTTCGCCGTTGTCGGATTGACCTCGACAAACAGGTCGTTCCCTTTTAAAACAGTCGATTCAACCGTTTTCATGGCAAAGGGAGGATCTCCGATGTAATTATGGGCCAGACGAATGGAATCATAAGAGACAAGGGCAAGGGGGTATGAGTGGGAGTTCTCAATCTTCGCTTGTTTATAAATGGGCAGAGCATTGATATTCTCCGCGTAAAATTCAAACTTTCCCGAATCCGTGGCGAATTTTCCGCCTCCTGAAGAGACGTTGGAATCGACCCAGAATCCCTCATTTTCAAGGGTTTCCCAATGCTCTCCAAACGTCTCCTTGATGCAACGTTCATAGTCTTCCCAGGGAAAAGCCGCTTTCATGGAACCGCCCATTTCATTGGCCAGGCGAATCAGCGCATCTCCTGAATGCATGGTGTCAAACTGAGGTTTGACCACCGGTTTCACAAGGCCAACCACCGGTTTCCCCATTCCCGGAGGGATGGGCGCGTCATCGTACCGCTCCAGATACATATGATTCGGCAGTATTATATCCGCATACATGGCGGTTTCATCCATGTAAGATGAAAAACTGACGATGGTGGAAACCTTGTCAAACGCTTTTTTCAGACTGTTGGTGTCCGGCATGGAGTACAGCGGGTTGGCCCCTGAAACAAAAAGAACCTCCAGAGGATATTTTTCATCCTTGACGATCTGTCCGGCAAGGCGGTTCAACAGACCGCGCGCATGGGGATATTTTCCGGTTCCGGCGCCGTCTATCCGTCTTTTTCTCAATCCAGAGGCGGCAACGCTGTCTTTTCCCGGTTCGGGCCAGTTAATGTAAGAGTCCGTTTCAAAGGCCAGAACCCCTCCTGATTTGTTGATGTTTCCCACCAGGGCATTCAACGCATGAACAGCCATAAAATCGTAAAGGCCCCCGGTGACATCTCCCTGCCCCTTTCCGCATATGGCGATGGGTCGTTTGGCCTTTGCGAACTCTTTTGCGACGCGCTCTATTTTGGATGGATCGTCAATCCCTGTGATTTCAGCCACCTTCGCCGGGCTGTACTGTTCGATAACCCGTTTTTTAAAGGCGTTGAATCCTGCGGTGGAGCCGGATATAAAATCACGATTATACAGATTCGATTTTATGATGACATGGGCGATTCCCAAGGCCAGAGCGGTCTCGGTTCCGGGTTTCACGGGAAGCCATTTGTATGCTTTGGCGGCGGTGTTGGACAGACGCGGCTCAATCTGAACCACTTTTCCTCCGGTTTTCACCCATTGGCTGTTCGCTTTGAACATGCGCGCCGGCGATCCCCATCCATCCAGTATTCCGCTTCCAAAACTAAGAATAAAATCAGCGTTCTCGAAATCAAAGCCGGGCATGGTTTCCTGACCCTGCATCATGCGCATGGCCAGAGAGTAAGAATCGGCCATGGAAGGCATCGCCATAAAATTGGGGGAGCCGTAAGCGGTCAGGAATCGTTTAAACAGATTGGGAGTGATTCCTTTGTCCGAACCCGAGACGCATCCCGCGGCCCAAGGTTTCCCGTCTGATCTTAAATCGCCCAGAGTCGAGGCGACTTCCGCGATGGCCTGATCCCAGGAAATTTTCTTCCATTTTCCTTCTCCCCGTTTTCCGACCCGTTTCAAGGGGGTCTTCACACGGGTGGGTCCATAAAGCAGTTGAAGCCCGGAAAGGCCCAACATGCATATTCCGCCGTCATTGACGGGGTGTCCGTCCGTCCCCTCTATTTTGATGGCGCGATCCCCGACTTTGCGCACGGTAATGCCGCAACCGCCGGGACAAAGGGCGCATGAGGAATTTTCATAAGTCGTGGCTCCATCCGGCGGGACAGGCGTCCAGGGCCAATTTTGCGTCCATATGGAAAGATCATCCGTCAACTTCCATGGCAACGGTGAAAGGGTGACGCCGGCCGTGGCTCCAATACTAAGCGACAAAAAACTTCTTCTATCTATCTTCATGGAATTTTCCCCTGAACATATCGCCCGAAAGGGGCGATTGATGTTAGCATAAACTTAGGAATATTTTAAAAACGGCTATTTATGACATACAAAGCATGCATCTCTCTTTGTCTGCACGCTACTCTGTTTGTCAGTCTCTTTTTTATGGCATTCGGCGCAATCGTCCATCTTCATGCGATCCCATGTGTTCTTTTTAAATCCGCCGATGTTTTTCCCCCATATGTCCCGGCTGTACCCGGATATTCGGTTTTGTTCATAAACCTTTGAATGGGTGGATTCGCCGATGTGTCCATGACACTCGGCGCAGTCGATCCCGGCCTTTTTCACATGCGCCACGTGGGGAAAAAAGACGCAATCGGGTTGCCTGGAGTAGACGAGCCAGTCGACTTCTTTCTCTTTTGCGACATATTCCTCCACAAAAATGGCCTCATTGGGATCTTCTCCCTGAACCTCCTCATGGCAATCAACGCACTGGGCCAAGGTTGGAATGCCTGAAAAGCTTCCGTCTTCCCGAAAGAAATGGCAACTTTCACAGCTCTCATCCACCGTTTCGACGTGGAGCGCATGATTGAAATCAATCGGCTGATGTTTCTTCGAGTAGAGAAGCTTGGGAAAAACAATCCATCCAAAAACAAGACTGACCGCCAGACCGACGATAAAGAACAGAATGCCAAATCCCTTTGCGCCCGGCTTGTCTTTTTCATCACATTCACAGGAAACAGCCGCGTCGCCTTCAACAGGGTGGGCATTTTCGCTTTCGCCGACAGGTTTCTCAGAAACCTCTTCTTTATTTTTTCCCTCTATTTCACCCATGTAAACTCCGTTAATCTGTCATTAATGGTTGTGTATTTGGAAATGAGTCAAAAACGTTAAAGAAAAAATCAAACAATCTTTGCTTTAGCTATTTAAATTTTTAATTTTTAAATCTTTATCAATTTAAAAAATCTTTGAAAAACCGCTGGATGGCTCGGCTATTTTTTATCGGGTCAAGTATTTATCGGGTCAAGAACTCGTTGAAAAATAAGCTTCCCTTTTTTCAAGCCGATGCATCCTGTCCGGCCCATCACATTCGGAACACGGTCCATTGGATTTTTTTCAAGAATCCATATGTTCGTTTGATCCCCGTTTACTTACATTGAAGTTCTGTTTTTGTCAAGAAAAAACAGACGCGCGGTTTCATGGATTCCAGACGCTTTTTCATCGGTTGGCCTCAGTCGGCTTTCTGGTCAAATCGCAATTTCAGGGTCCGCATGCCATCGTCTGTGGACTCTGTTATTTTATAAGGCAATGAATGAAAAAGTTTTATCATGCCTCGATTTTCCGGGGACGTGTAAGCGACCAATCCACCAATTTCATTGTCTTTCGCCGCTTCGGCCAGTTTCTTGAGCAAAATTTTCCCCATGCCCCGCCGCTGAAAATCCTTGCTCACAGAAAAGGCCACCTCCGCCATATTGTTTTCAGGTTCCAGAGAATATTCTCCGACCCCAACGACGCGGCCAAAGCCAAAATCTCCCTTCACCGCAAGAATCGTCAACTCGGTTTTATAGTCTATTTGCGAGATGTCCTTGATCTCTTCCCGGACAAACGCCGTTTTTTTGTGGAGAAATCGCGACGCCACATCGGTGGTGTCCAGACCATAAAAATGTTCCTGAATATGTCTTTCATCCACAGGTTTTGAGGGTCTGATCGTCAGTTCAACATCATTTATTTTTATCTTTTCCTCAAGATTGATGGGATAGACGCCACGCATCAAATTCTCGGAATATCTGTCAGACGACAAAAGCCCCATCTGTTTGGCGTTGTAAAAAAGCTCGTCCCTGAAATCGGGATGGGCCACGCTGATCATGGCGATGGCCCGTTCCCCCAGACTTTTCCCAAAAAGATTGACCGCCCCATATTCGGTGACCACATAATGAACGTCTCCCCTGGAAATCACAGCGGTCTCTTCAAGGGTGGGGACAATGCGACTTTTTTGGCCATCTCTGGACCTGGATGTCAGCATGATGACCGGCGCCCCGCCCCTGGACTGGGCGGCCCCTCTGATAAAATCCTGCATGCCGTTGACGCCGCAAAAATTGTTGTGCTGAAAGGCGTCGGCCGCGACCTGTCCAGTCAAATCCATGGCCACCGCCACATTCAAGGCGATCATTTTATTGTTCCGGGCAATGATGGCCGGGTCGTTGATGTAATCCGACGGGCTAAATTCGACGGACTCATTTCCGTTTAAAAAATCATACAATTCAGGGGTTCCGATGGCGGCGCCAGCAAAGGATTTTCCCTCGTTTATTCCCTTTCGCCGGTTGGTGACCACTCCCTTTAATATGAGACGCATAATGTCATCGGTGAGATACTGGGTGTGAATGCCAAGATCGTTTTTATCGGAAAGCGCCCGCATCACGGCTCTGGAGGTGGTCCCTAAACCGATCTGCAATGTGGAGCCGTTGTCCACGAGTCGGGCGATATGCTCCCCCACAATTTCGGCGCTTTCGATTTCAGGGTAGGCGCTCACCGCGAGCAACGCCTCGTCATATTCCACCACAGCGTCAATTTCGCTGATGTGCATCATGCTGTTTCTTCCAAAAACCGATGGCATGCGGGAGTTGACCTGGGCGATGACAATATCCGCGGATTGGGCCGCCGCAAGGGACACATCCACGGAGATGCCCAGGCTCATATAGCCCGATTCGTCGGGGGGGGACGTCTGTATAAACGCGACGTTCAAAGGAATTTTCCCGGTTTTAAAAAGCATGGGAATGGCCGAAAGATTCACCGGAGTCATAAATCGTTTGTTTCGCGCAAGGGAGGCGGTGGCGGCCGAGCCAATATAAAACGACCGGATGTTGAGTTTTGTCTCCTGGGTCTTGTTTGCGATCAGCGTCAATGGGGCGGTCTCCAGCGACAAAAGCCTTACAATTTCAATGTCGGTGAAATGGTCGATGGCGTTGCACAGACCGCTCACCAGATGCTGGGGCTCTCCGCATGACGAACCGACAAAAATCCGGTCCCCGGATCGGATCAGTTCGATGGCGTGGCTCAGGGAAACTTTTTTTTGTTCATAGAGTTCCAGAAATGCCGACATGCTGTTTTCCATTTTATTCACCCCCGCCCCAACCCTCCCCCATAAAGGGGAGGAAGTGTTAAGAAAAATGTCATCCCAAATTCGTTCTTTTATTTAAAAAACGCGGAGGCAAGCTCAATATCTTCAGGACAAAAAATAAACAGACAGTCATCGTCCGGGGAGGAGACCGTTCCATAAATATAATGGATATTGATCCCTTCATTCCCAAGGGTGGTGGTTATTTCGGCCAGGGCTCCGGGTCTGTTTTTAAGCTTGACGGCGATCACCGGCATGGTGTCGAATATGTAATCGTTGGAGGTTAAAATATCGGCGGCCATATCGATTTTATCCACCAGAAGGTGTATCAACGCGTACTGGGATGAATCCTTGCGCATGGAGTTGTAACTGGACGCCGAAGCGATTCTCGGCAACGCTTTTCCCCTGGCCTTAAACAGTTCCTGGACATAATTGGATGCGTCCTGGATGGAGATGGCGTCAATGTTGATGTCCTGATCGGCGAATAATGAGGTCAACTTTCCAAGCTCGCCGGGAATATTTTTCATAAAAAGAGATAATTCTGTTCGCACCATTGGTTTATTCCCATTTATTTATTTTTTTTAATTTATTGATCTCCCCCGTACATCTCTTTTGTTTTGGCCCGATCGAGGGAACCGTCTTTTGCCCGGGGGATTTCCGCCACGAATTCGACATATTGCGGCTTTTTAAAACTGGCGATCTGTTTTCCCACAAACCGCGTCAGTTCCTCGGCCTCAAGGGTCTCGCCCTCTTTTAACCGGCAGACCGCCTTGATCCCCTCTTTCCATTTGGGGTCCGGCACGCCAAAGACCACGGTCTCCTTGATGGCGGGATGTTCCATGATGGCACATTCGACTTCGGCGGGATAAACATTTTCCCCCCCCGGTTTGATCAATTCTTTTTCGGGCTTGCGCCCTGCATACCATAGAAATCCGTCTTTGTCAAAACGACCCAAATCTCCGGTGTGATGGCGATCTCCCCGAAAAATGTATTTTGTGTCATCGGGAAGATTCCAATATTCTTTAAAGACCATGGGACCCTTCATGGTGATCTCGCCCGTTTCGCCCGTCGCCACAGGGACGTCATTCTCATCCACCAAAACGATGTCGGCCAGTTGGATCGGTTTGCCTGCGGAGCCTGGGCAATCGTCATATTTCCCGGCGGACGCCAGGCATGATGTTTCGGTCTGACCATACATGCAAAAAAAGGTTCCTCCGGTGATCTCCTGATATTTTTCAATGTCTTCAGGCGCGCCCAGGCCCATCACAGATTTCAGAGAGCGGATATCCCGGCCGGTTTTTTCAGCCTCGCCCATGATGGAGGACAAAAGAGGCGGAAACTCAAACATCAGCGTGACCCGTTTTTTTTCAATGAGATCAACCGCTTTTTCAGGATCGAATCGGCTCATATTCACATTCAAGGCCCCGGCATGAAACGAATTCGTGGCCATGAAAAGACCGCCCACATGAAACAGGGGCAAAAGATTTAAGTGAACGTCCTGGGGCGTCAGATTAAAAATGTGATTCAGGTGGATGTTGGCGCACAAGACATTGGAGTGGCTGAGCAAAGCTCCACGGGGTCTTCCGGCCACGGCGGCGGTGTGAATAATCACAAATCCGTCGTCCGATGACACATTTTTCGGGAGGGCTTGATCTTCGTGCTCCGCCCCATCAGACATCAGGCTTTGAAATGACGAGAAATCGCCCCGGTCGGCTTTCAGGTTGACATATTTTTTTACAAAGGGGAGCCGCGCTTTCTCTCCCTTGATCAATTCCTGAAATTTTTCATCGACAAACAGTGTTTTCGGCTCGCAATCGGCGAGATTGTAAACCGTTTCCCCGGCCGAAAGTCTCCAGTTGATGGGCAGAACAATGGCGCCCAGAGCGGCGGCGGCGCCGTAAACAAGAAAAAATTCAAACCCGTTTTCTCCCAAAACCCCGATGCGGTCGCCTTTTTTTACGCCGGAAGAGGCCAGGCCTCTGGCCAGACGACCGGTTTTTTCTTTATACTCCGAGAAGGTGACGGCCAAATCGTCGTCCGCCTCAAACCATGCCGGATCGCCGGAAAAACAGACGGCGTTTCTTTCAATCAAATCATAAAACGTAAAATCATGAAGTCCCATATGCAACGAGCCTCGCTAAAAAAAATGCCTTAAAAAAAGGAATCGCCAATAAACAAACCCATTCCGGTCAACCGTTTTTTTTTTTACAAAAAAACGGAGCCGGAATGGGCGGAGTCATAACGCTATATTCATCATATTCTTTTTAAAAAATGGATCGCGCGCCAGCCCTTGTTTATGGAAAAACAGCGTTAAAGGTTGACACTTTGGTGAACTTGCCGGCTTTGAAAATAGCGGCGCCGCCTTTGACTGTGACGGGGGTCGCATATTCCGGAATGTCTGTCCACCATTTCTCCAACTGAGCCCATGCGTTGGTTCCCTTTGCCTTCAACTGGAATCCACCGGTCACAAGGAGACTCAACAATGACTGCCTGACGTCAAAATGCGCGGGAACCATGATCTGATTGGTCTTTCCCGGAGGTATCCACTGCGTCGCCATTGAGTTGACGGTATTCAAATCAAACTCATCAAAGGCGATGCTGAATTTCAAATCCTCCAGAAGAACCGGAAATGTGTTGGGGTTTTCGACATTAAAAATAAAAACAAGCTCAAGTGGAGCCCCCACATTATCGGGCTTCCCCTTTGTGGGTTTTACTTTGTTTGAAAAATACCAGTACCCGAATGAATGAGACACTTCCATGGAATCCAGCGTGACCATCGGGGCTTTAAACGTCGTCTGTGTCGGACCCATGCGTAAAAAGCCAGCGCATCCTGCCAGTAAAACTCCGCTGATGATGAAAATAAAACTTGCTAATATAATCGACTTCTTTGTCATTTTATTCCTCCCCTGCGTCAAAAAGAATTAGGGTTCGCTCAAAGATGGCCGCCCATTTGGAAGTGGAGTCGCCGGGCAAAGACCCTCGCGTGAAAACGCGACGCATATCACGAATGCGCCAGGCCGTCATCCCCATGCATGCAAAATGGGGTCAAACCGGATGAATCGCCCTCCAAAAGGGCCAGTTATTTTTCAGCGAGCCATAAAGGGTTAGCTAAGCCATCTTTTCCTTCGCTTGTAGTGTTTGACATCGCGAAAGCTTTTTCGCCCTCCAAAGTCGGTCATGCCCAGATAAAAATCCTTGATATCCTGATTTTCCTTGAGTCTTTCGGCCGTGTCATCCATCACGATGCGCCCGTTTTCCATGACATAGGCGTGCGGAGCCACGTTTAACGCCAGCTTGGCGTTCTGCTCCACCAGAAGTATGGATATCTTCTCTTCCTGATTCAGTTTCGTGATGATATTGAATATCTCATGGATCAGAAGAGGAGCGAGTCCCATGGACGGCTCGTCCAGAAGGATCAGCTTTGGGCTGGTCATCAAAGCGCGTCCCACAACGGTCATCTGCTGTTCTCCGCCGCTGATGAATCCCGCGATTTCATTCCGTTTTTCTCTCAGCCTTGGAAAATAGTGGTACACCATTTCCAGCCCTTCTTTTACAGAACGACCATACTTGCGCATATGAGCCCCGACTTTAAGATTTTGCTCCACTGTCAGATGCTCGAACACCCTCCGTCCCTCAATGACCTGGACAATCCCGTCTTTCGCGATCTTCTCGGCGGGTCTTTTATCTATGCGGGAACCCATATATTCGATGGACCCGTCGGTCACCTCGCCGTTTTCGTGTTTCAAAAGACCGGAAATCGCTTTTAAGGTGGTGCTTTTCCCGGCCCCATTGGCGCCCAGAAGAGCCACGATTCCGCCTTCCGGAACCTCAATGGAGACCCCTTTTATAACCAGGATCACCTCGTGGTATTTCACTTCAATATTATTGATCTTCAATATCATATTATCGTTTGACAAAGCCTTAAAACCTCCTTTTGGAGTTCGATATTTTTACCAACCAATCCAGTCATTGGCCCATTTTTTCGGCCATCGTCCCTTAAGATCAACCTCTTGCAGCATCTGAAATTTTCCATTTTTAATTTCATAAATGGGAACCACGCCAGACACCCGGTGATCGGTGGCGGTAAAGGCGACCGGAGCCGTTCCGATGCCAAGCTCAAAATTTTCCATGGTTTCAAATCCTTTTTTCAGGATTCCCTCGCCGCTTAAATCTCCGGCTTTGTCGGCTCGTTTAAGGGCTTCCCACAGGATCAGCACAGCGCCCCATCCCTGAACGGTTCGGACCAGCCGTTTTTCAACCGGCACGCCGGGGTTGTATTTTTTGGCATAAGCCATGATATCTTTCATCATGGGGACATCTTCTCCAAAAAAGGCGCAGACCGTGGCTCCCATAACGCCTTCAGCCGCCTTGCCCGCCAGCCTTGGAAAGTTTTCGTCAAATCCCCAGTTATTGACAATGTGATCCGCGCCAAGACTCAACGCATAGGAGTCTCTAACGGTGGCGGAGACCGACATGGTGGTGTTGCCATGCCAGACGACATCGGGTTTAAAACCCTTCATGGATAAAACCTGGCTTTTGGTGTCGATGGCGAAAAGGGAGACGTCCTGATCCCTGCCAATATCAAACCCAAGAATCTTGGCCTGATCTTTTATGGCTTTGATCGGCGCGCTGCAATACGGAGAGGCAAACATGTAAGACGATTGAAAGCGAGGTTTTCTTTTTCCGTAATCTTTGTGTTTCGGCCATTTTTTATCAAACCATGCCGTCAGAGCGGCTCTGGCGTTTGAGGAGTAATCGGTGGCGAAAAAAAGATTGTACGGCGTCTTTTTGGGGTCTGTCAAATGACCGGAATAAGATGCGGACACATACGGCATTTTTTCCTTGGTCACTGTGGGAGACAGCGCTTCCGTGTCTCCGGTTCCCCATCCGAGAACCGCCACGCACTTCAATCGTTTAAACAGCTTGTATTTTGTGAGAGCCTCTGGAACACGATACCCGTAATCGAACTGGTAGAGCTTGATCTGTTTCCCGTTTACTCCGCCATTGTCATTGACGTAACGGATCGCCTCGGCGATTCCCAGAGCATAATCCTTGCCCACATCCGACGTGGCGCCGGTCATGTCGTTCAACGCGCCGACATTAATTTTTGACGCGGCCGCAGTCATGGAAGAAAATCCCCCCACCACCAAAAGCGCCGCGACCAGGCATATGGATAATCTTGAACATATTTTTTTCAAACGCATACTTCGTCCCCCTTTATTTTTAAACAGCTGTTTCAAAAGAGTCTCCTGATAGACATAAAGGTTATTCGCCAATTCTCCCGCTCCACCACCCCCTTCAATTGAGTCGCTGTGCAAAACCATGACGACCGCCATAAAAACCATTCAACGCGCGGCATCCCACTTAATGCATAGGCTTAGGACTCGCTCGCAAAAAAGACTAATATGAAAATGGCCACAAATTAAAATAGTTCTTGGCCTGCCACCATCTATAGGCAAGCCCATTGGGCTCAAATATCATGAACGCGCATATCGCCAGCCCAAAGACCGCCTCTTTGATAAACAGAAAATCCATGAGAAGTTTGGGGAATGTGTCCGCCAGGGGAATCACCGCCAACTGAAGGGCCTCCATCACCACAACCATGAATATGGAGCCAAATATGGCCCCGTGAATCGAGCCGACTCCTCCGATGAGTATCACCCCGACCAGCCACAAGGATCTGAACCAGGGGAAATGCTCCGGGCTGATGGCCGCCAGGTTGCTGATCCAAAACGCGCCCGCCACGCCGCCGATGCACCCCGCCACAAAAAAGGCCATCAGTTTGTATTTTATAACATTGATGCCCATCACTTCGGCTGAAATGTCATTGTCGCGTATGGCCACCCAGGCCCGTCCGGTTTTGGACCGCAAAAGATTGACGATGATGGCGCAACAGATAATCACCAGAACAACCATCATTCCATAGACCTTCAAATCGCTGTCAATGACCCACGGGCCAATTTTTATGGTGCCCGGAGGAAGTGAAAACGCCTGTCCCCGGCCCCCGATCTGGCTGATATATTGCGTGATGATAAAATCCACCGTGATAAACTGGGCCGCCATGGTGGTCAAAATAAGGTAGAATCCCTTGACCCTGGCCGAGGGAAGCCCAAATAAAACGCTCCAGAGGCCGGCGGTGATCGCGGCGATAACGATGCTGACGGGATAGGCCAGGCCCCAGTCCAGCATAAAAGCGGGCCATGGAAATTCCAAAACCAGCAACGTGCTGGTGTAGGCCCCCACCGCCAGGAAAGCGGCGTGGCCCAGAGTCACCTGCCCGCAAAAACCGATGAGAAGCTGCACGCCCAGAGCGCCCAAAACGGTGTAGCCGATGGAGTTGCAGACACTCAAGATGTAAGAATCCGCAAAATACGGTATGACAACGCCAAGAAAGACCATCAGCAGGATCATTTTGGCTTTGATAAATCGGGTCTGCCACCAGGCATGGTCCTGCCCATAATTCTGGTGATAGACACTGCATGGAAGAAATGTCGTGGACATAAAGTTTGCTCCGTTATGATTTTATTTTTTCGCGGTTTTTTTTAACGCATCGTTTTTTTTAAAACATAAAAGCCCGCTGAATATGTAATGTAAAAAGTGTCACACCCGTTCGATCCGTTCCCATCCCCACAACCCATGAGGTTTGAACATCAAAAATATGGCCATGAAAACAAAGGGGATGATCTCCTTGATTCCGCCGGGGACATATTGATCCAGATAGGCGCCGGTCAGGTTCTGTAAAACTCCGATGGCGATGCCTCCCACAATGGCCCCAGGGACGGAATTTAAGCCCCCGAAAACAACCACCGGTAAAACAAGAAGGCCCAAGTAACCCACCGATATGTTCAAGCCGTTGATATTTCCCAGCAGAGTGCCGCCCACGCCCGCGGCCATAAACGCAATGGCCCATGCCGCCGCATACACAAACCGGGCGCTCACGCCCACAGACAGAGCCGCCATTTCATCATCGGCGGTGGCCTGCATGGCCAAACCCCATCGGGTGTATCTAAAAAAGCAGACAAATACGATCAAAAGAAAAATCGAGGCCAGAAAACTCCAGAGGTAAACCTGACTGACCAGAACCGGGCCAATTTTGATGGGTTCAATGGCAAAGACCGGGGGAGAAAACACCTGAGTTCCGGTGCCCCATATAAATTCCACCGTCCCTTTGAAAAAAAAGGAAAGGCCCACCGTCACCATGATCACCGTGAGAACCGGCTGACCAATGAGCTTGTCCAGAAAAATCCGCTCAGTGAGAATCCCCAGAACAAAGCCTATGATCAGGGAGAATAACAGCGCCAAGAGAAACGGAACCCCCATGGAATAAAAAGTTAAGGAGACATATGCCCCGATCAGAGTCATCTCTCCCATCGCAAGATTCAAAACCCCGGAGCATTTATAAATCAGCACCCATCCCAGGGCCACAAGAGCGTAGATTCCGCCGACCATGACTCCGGTGGTGATGGCCATTAAAAAAAGTTCCATGTTGTTCTTCTCCCTGTTATTTTGAGACCTCTATGATTCTCATATCGGTTTTAATATGGGCCTCGTGTCCGTCTTCGTATTTGATCACCGTGTCGATGTGAACCGTGTCAACATCGGAATAAAGCGCGTCCAGAATTTCCGCGTATCTTTTTTCAACAAACGCCCGGCGAAGTTTTCGGGTCCGGGTCAACTCATCGTCATCGGCGTCGAGCTCTTTGTAAAGATTTGTGAATTTAATGACCTTGGCCGGGTCGGGAAGATCCTTGTTGGCGTCCCGGATCTGTTGGGCCACGAGTTCATACACCTCGATTTTCTGGGACAATTCAGGATAGCTGGTGTAATTCAATTTTTTGTCATCCGCCCATTTTCCCACAACGGCGTAATCAATGCACAACACAGCGGTGATGTAATCGCGTTTGTCGCCGATGACCCAGGAATCTTTGATATACGGGCTGAACTTCAGGCGGGTTTCCAGATACTGAGGTGAAAAGGGTCTGCCGTCTTTGAGTGTGAACACATCTTTGGTCCGGTCAAAAACCACCAGGTGTCCGTCGTCATCCATGAACCCCTTGTCATCTGAATGCAACCAGCCATCTTTGATGGCCTCCGCCGTGGCTTCCGGATTTTTATAATACCCCTTGAATACGGAGGAGCTTTTTGTGATGATCTCTCCATCCTCCGTTATTTTAATTTCAGTTCCCGGAATCGGATGCCCCACCGTGTCGAATTTTATGTCGCCGCTGCGATGAACCACTGATATTCCGGCCACTTCTGTCTGCCCGTAAATCTGTTTCAGGTTGACGCCCATGGCATGAAAAAACCGGAAGTGGTCCGGCCCCATGGCCGCGCCTCCGGTGTAGGCGTTTCGAACCCTGGAAAGCCCCAGATGATCCTTTAATTTTTTCTGCACGGTGACGTATGCCAGCCAGTCCAACGCTTTCCAAAATAATGAGATCGGTTTTTTTTCAAACTTGAGGTTGGCGGTGCGGTAGCCTATTTTTGTGGACCACTCATAAAATTTTCGTTTGATCCAGGTGGAGTCCAGATATTTGACCTGAACCTTGCGGGTCATCTCCTCATACATTCTCGGCGGCGCAAACATGACATGGGGGCCGATTTCCCGAATATTCTCCTGGGCGGTTTCCGGCTCTTCCGGGAAATTAATGGTGTACCCGATCTGAAGACCGCAGGATATGGACATCATCTGCTCCCCGATCCATGCGAAGGGAAGATAGGAGACATAATCGTCCGTCTCCTTGCACGGGTCAACATCCATGAGATGCATGCCCATGGTGAGCATATTGTTGTGAGACAAAAGCGCCCCTTTGGGCAACGATGTGGTTCCAGACGTGTAAAAAAGGAGGGCGACTTCCTCGCCGACTCCCTGGTTCACTAATTTTTCAAACAGATCCGGCTGCTCTTCATCCAGCTTTCGTCCCAGCGCCTTGACCTCTTCAAGACTGATCAGATAATCCTCATGGTAATTTCTCATTCCCTTTGGATTATCCCATATGATTTTTTTAAGTTTGGGGCATTCCTTGAACACGGACATGGCCTTGTCCACCTCTTCCTGGCCTTCCCCAAACAAAAATTTCGTGTCCGAATGGTCCAATATATACTTCACCTCTTCAATGAGGCAGTCCTGAAAAAGCCAGACCCCGACTCCCCCGGCGCAAATCGCGGCCATCTCGGCCCACAGCCCTTCGGGACGATTGTCGCCGATCATGGAGACCTTGTCCCCGTTTTCAAGCCCCAAGGCCACCAGCCCGAGGGCGATCTGTTTCACATTGTCATGGTATCCCTTCCAGGTGATGGGACGCCATATTCCAAACTCCTTTTCACGCATGGCCACCCGGCCGTCTCCATACTTTAAGGCCTGCCTGTGAAACAATTTTGGAATCGTAAGATCATCATTGATTTCAATGCCATTTTTCCTGTTTTTATCTTCTTGTCGCATATAGATCCTCTTCGCCGAGATACGCCTTTACCACATCGGGATTTTCCTGAACGTCCGCGGGGGGGCCGTCAATAATCATGTTGCCAAAATTCAACACAAACACATTATCGGAAAGATCCATGACCACGCCCATGTCATGCTCCACAAGCAGGCATGTGACCTTCCAGCGCTCCTCTTCATTGATATCCAGTATAAATCGGGCCATGTCTTCCACCTCTTCAAGATTGAGGCCCGCCAGGGGTTCGTCAAGAATCAGAATATCGGGCTCTAAGGCGAGCGCGCGACCCAACTCCACCCGTTTTTGCAAGCCATAGGGAAGCATCCCCACCGGTTTGTGCCGGATCTGCTCAATCTCCAGAAGATCAATGATCTCCTCTTCGATAAACTCGCGGTGTTTTTTCTCCTCTTCGGCGGTTTTCCCCATATACAATAAGCCGCTTAAAAGGCCGGATTTGTAATGCGTGTGCCGGCCCAGGCGAATGTTGTCCAACACCGTCATGCCCCCAAACACCTCCACTTTCTGAAATGTTCTGGCCATTCCCTGAGCGGCTCTTTCATACGGTTTCAGATGATTGATTTTTTGGCCCTTAAAAAAAATATTCCCCTTCTGCGGCCGATACAATCCATTGATGCAGTTCATCATCACGGTCTTGCCAGCGCCATTGGGACCGATGACCGAATGGATTTCCCCCTTTTTGATTTGAAGACTTATGTCTGCGATGGCTTTGACCTTGCCAAAGGACATATGAATATGTTCAAGCTCCAGCAAGATTTCTTTATCGTTCAGCTCGTTTGACTCAATCAATGTTTCATGTCTCCTTAACGAATTAATTTCAAATCGCCGTTACCACTGCTCCTGTAAACTTTTGCACCATACAAAATAAATGTCTTTGAATCAAGAAAAAAAATGCCTTTCTTTAAATGAAAGGCATTTTATGAATTAAAATTAACTTTATAAATCACGGCAGTAACAATAATTTACCAAAAGAAACCGTTTAAAATCATAAGATCACAATTCGTTTGACTTCGTCGATGATCTCTTCCAGATCGTCCATAACGCGAAATATTTTCAAATCTTTCTGGGCGATATTTCCGCTGGCCAGCATTCGGGTTTCGATCCATTCTTTGAGGCCGGACCAGTAGGATGATCCGACCATGATGACCGGAAGCGGTTTTATTCTGTGGGTCTGTATCAGCGTGACCGCTTCAAAAAGCTCATCCAAGGTTCCAAATCCCCCGGGCATGATGATGTATGCGGCGGCGTATTTGATAAACATCACCTTGCGTATGAAAAAATAGTTGAAATTGATCTGTTTGTTCGCGTATGGATTGGGCGCCTGCTCAAACGGAAGAACAATGTTTAAGCCCACGGATTTTCCTCCGGCCTCGGCCGCCCCTTTGTTGGCCGCCTCCATGATTCCCCCGCCTCCGCCGGTGATGACGGAAAAGTTGTTTTTCGCAAACAGCCCCGCCAATCTCTCCGCCTGCTGATAGACCGGATCATCCGGTTGGGTTCGGGCCGATCCGAATATGGAAACCGCATGGCCAATGTCGCGCATGGACTCGATCCCCTCCACAAATTCCCCCATTATTTTAAACATGCGCCACGATTCATTCAGCTGAAAATCATCGATAAGAAACTGTTTGTCCATATTGTTCTCCTTATTTTTTTTTATTTTAAAACAGGCGTTGAAAAGCGAAACGTCGCTCCCTCACCCTCCACGCTCTCCACATTCATTTCCATTCCAAATTCTCTGGCGATCTCTTGGACCATGAAAAGACCCAGGCCCGTGCCAGCGCCTTCGTCCCTGGTGGTGTAAAACGCCTCCACACAACGATCCAGCGCCTCTTTTCCCATGCCCATGCCATTGTCCCATACTTCAAACACCGCCATCTTGCGGGCCGGGTCAAAGGCCAGTGACAGTCTTATTTTTTGGGGCCGCTCATCCCCTTTGGCCTTGGCTTTTTCCAAAACCGAGTAACGGGCGTTGCCCAGCAGATTCACCGCAATCTGCGATATTTTTTGTTCATCCCCGGCCACGGGCGGAACACCGTCGGCCAGATTCATCTCAAACAAAATGCCCTGTTTATCAAACTCCCTTTGAAAAAAAGAGGCGGCCAGGCTCAACGCCTCTTTCAAATCCACCGCCATCGAAGGCGTCGCGTTGGATCTCAAAAAAGAGTGCATCCCCTCTATGACGGCGGCGGCCCGTCGGGCCTGGGTTAAAATCTTTTTCACAGAGGTCGTGAGAACCTGAAACTCCTTCTGATCCTGTCGCTCCGACAAATAATTCGCCAGTCCATCCGCCGTCACATTAATGATGGACAGGGGCTGATTGATCTCGTGGGCGATTCCGGCGGCCATCTCCCCCATGGCCGACAAACGGTTTTCACGCATCAACCGGTTGCTTTCCGCCAGACCTCTTTCCTGAGATTCAATGGTCTTTAGCTGTTTTCGGACGGCCGCCTCAGCCTGTTTTCGCTCAATGTTTTCCCGCGTAAGCCTCTGGTTCTCCTTTTCCAGATCCTGGGTTCGTTTTCGGATTTCACGCTCCATGCGCTTCCGACGCCTTGAAATCTCCAGATGGGCGCCGACCCTGGCCAGCATCTCTTTTTTTTGTATCGGCTTTGAAATATAATCGACGCCCCCGGCGGAAAAACCCTTCAATTTTTGTTTTTCATCATGAAGAGCCGTCATGAAAATCACCGGAATATCATGGGTTTCGGCATTGGATTTCAGCTGGGCGCATGTTTGAAAACCGTCCATTCCCGGCATCAAAACATCCAGCAGAATCAGATCGGGATGGACGTAAGCGGCGCGTTCAATGGCCAGCGGGCCATTTCCAGACACCCAGGCCTTGAAGCCATTTTCTTCCAGACAGTGGACCATCATTTCAAGATTTTCAGCATGGTCATCCACAACGAGTATGATCGGCTCATCTGAATCCAAATCCAATATGTTTAGATCATGGCCTTCGCCAGGCGTGTTTTTGTCTCTTGTCGTCGCCATTTTGTCCGTCCATTTCTTTTTTTTCAAAGGGTTCGTTCAATAATAAATTTACAACGTTGGGGTGAAGTCGCCGACAAAGACCCATTCGATATGCGTGGCCATAAAAACGCACGGCCTATATATATAAGGTATATATAGGCGCCGCCGAGTTTTTATAACCCATCCATACATGATTAAGTCAGACAGGATGAGTTGGCCCTCAAAATGGCGCGTTATTTTTCAGCGAGCCCTTATGCAAAAACATCGTTGTCCCCGCCAATCTTCATGCGGCATGCCGCCGCAAAATCCTCGGGATAATGCCCGTTGATCCATCTGAGCTGGGCCTCGCTAAAGGCGCCGGGAGACCAGGGAAGCTTCGGCATAAACGAGTAAATCAGGCGTTGCCCCGAATTCGGGGAATCGAAGCGCCCGGAATATTCAATGCCCGTGATCAGTTTCGCCCCCAGGCCCGACAGCGCTTTCATTGACGCAAAAATCCCCCGATCCAGAGAATTTCGGGTGGCGGCGTCCGCGTCGAGAATGTGAGCCACAGTCGTTTTGGGCATGACCTGAAGCTCCCACTGAGAGGTCTGGGCCTTTGGAACAAAGACCCAGGCATGGTCGTCTTCCCACACCAAAAGGCTTTTCGGCAAATCTTCCCGCTGGTCCAGACGCTGGTTGGTTTCCATGGCCGTTAAATAGGCGTCAAAAAAATCCTCCCCCGTCTCTTTTTTATACTCCCGGATAAAATCGGCGATCAAGTCCCCGCAGGCATAGGGGTGAAAATCCGGCGCCCGGTCATGGCCCGCTCGGGCGGTGTGAGACCGGTCTATGGCTATGGCCGATGGAATCAGGGAAAATTGCTGGTGAACCTGCTGATGGGAGGCGTGAAGGTTGTATTTGGAGGGAGAAAAATCAAACCCGAAATTCCAGCCCCACAGGGTTCCATTGAAGGCCGGGTTTCGTTTAGGCGACGCGGTTTTATTTCCGCGTAAAAAAAATTGCCGGGCCATTTTTTCGCGCAACGCCTCCAGCTCGTCTTCTGAAAGGGTCCGCTTCACCGCCGGCAGGTCAATGCCCCATTCCGCCGCCATCCTGACATACGTCCGCTGATAATAGAGGCGCCGCATCCCGACGATGTCCGACAAGCTCAGATCCTCCATTCGGTAGCGAATGGAGTCGTGGGCCATATTGGCGGCGAAATGCCCCCAGGGAATGTAGCTGTTTCTCCTTAGATATTCAAACACATGGGTGTTTTCAGACTCGTCGAGATATTCCCCCACGATTTCGCTATGGCCCTGAATTCCGGGTTTCAATACCATGGCGACCTTGTAATCGTCCGGCAGAAACGGATTGCCCGCCACGGTTTCAAAAAGAGACCCATTTTTAATGATCGGAGTTTCAGACGACGCCCCCGGCATCCCCGGATACAAAAGCCCGGCGGCCGGATACAAAAGCCCGGCGGGAAAGCCCTGTGAATCAAAGGCAAAATCGCAGGCCATCTTCGCCAGCAGGATCAATTCATCCGAATCACGGGAGGTGGCGGCCGCCGCCAGAAGAAGAGGCTCGGGCAGGCTTGAAAACAGCGCCGCCGCCTCTTTTTCAATGGCCGTTTCAAACGCCTCGTCCCCGGCCTCGCCTGAAACATTCTGGCCGCCGGCGTCTTTTTTTTTGGAGCGCGCCCATTTTTCAAGGGTCTTTAGGGTCGATTCGCCAAACGCGTCGTCGGGAATGGCGATGGATTCCAGATTTTCAGCGACATGATCGGCGCTTTTTTTGATAATGTATGTGGTTCCCCGGAATGGAAAGGGGTTGGGAATTTCTATGATCCGGGCGCCACGAGGCTCATGCACCGGTCCCGGCGGAAAATTGGCCCGATTTTTGACCGGGACCCCGTCCTCAAACCGGCCAATCTCTGACACCTGTTCGGAAACTCGCATGTTTTCCACGCAAAACGTCGGTTTATGAATGGCATACGCAAATCCTCCGCAGGGGGTCACACAGGTTCTTGTCGTCATATTTTCGCTTGTTTTTCAGTGAAAAAGGCGTCCAGCGGCACGGCCAGACGGCGGTCTGTCTCTTCGGCCGCCCGCTGGAAAATCTCCGACAGCTCAAGGGAAATATGTTCCCCGTTCCCCTCGGGCAAGCGCCAGGGCATCATGCGATAAAATTTCCCAAGGGTCAATTCACCGAGGCTCACAAGCAGAGTGAAGGCTCCGTCTGAAAGTTTTCCGATGATCCCCGCCTTTAAAAATTCAATAAAAACGCGCCGGGCCTGGGCCTCGGGAATTCCCGGCAATTGGCCCAGAAGGGTCTCCATGGTCAACGGCTTCCCCAGACGATAACGCTCATAAAACAGCCCGAGAATGACCAGCGCCATTGAAAAATCGTCATCCCGTTTTCCCGACGACTCATGGCTTCGGGGAAACGCGGAGAATCCTCGAACGATTTCAGCGCCCAGGAGAACCACCAGCCACGATATGTAAATCCAAAGGAAAAACAGGGGGATGGAGGTCATGGCGCCGAATATGATCTTGAAGTTGGGAAACAGCATGATATAAAAGGTGAACAGCCGCTTGCCCAATTCAAAAAACAACGCGCCCAACGCGCCCCCGGCCAGGGCGTGGGCAAACGGAATTTTTCGGTTGGGAACCGCGATATACAAAAGGGTCAGCGCCACCCAGGTCAAGACGAATGGCAACGCCGTTGAGATCAGAGGCTCGACATATTTGGCGGCTCCTGAAAAAATCGGAAGGGACGCCACATAGGCGGTGACGCCGACGCTCAAACCGATGAATATGGGGCCCAACGTCAGAAACGACCAATACAGCAAAAAAATCCGGACCCAGCTCCGTTTTTTCACCGTCTCCCATATGGAGTTCAACGCCTTGTCGATGGTGGACATCAGCTTTAACGCCGTGGCGATCAAAAAAGCGATTCCAAAAAGCTGAAGGCTCCGGGCCTGGGAGACAAACTCCATGAGGTAATTATGGATGGCCTCCCCGAATGAGGGGACAAAATTTTTAAACACAAAATCGGAAATCTGGGTTCCCATGCGATCGAACTCGGGAAAAGCGGAAAAAACAGACAGGACCACCGCCATCAGCGGAACAATGGACAACAGGCTGGTGAGAGTCAACGCCGAGGCCACAGACATGCATTGGTCTTTTTGAAAGCGCCGTAAAACATACCCGGCAAATTTAGTCACATTCATGGCCTGAGCATTCCTACAAGAATCGTTTTTTATTAATGGGAATCGTATGTTATCCTGATAGATAAGCCTGACAGATAAGATAGCATACGTACCAGACCATCCCGGATTAGTCAAGACCGTGTTTTAAAATGCGGGTTGACTCAATGGTCGAAATCGGTTAAGATTCGCCGAATATTCAATTTTATGATCTATATTTACACAACAAAAAAAGAAAACGAAAGGAAGAGACCCCCCATGGACCATACCGAAAAAACAGCCGAAATTCAGCCCATGCGCCTCGGCCCCAAAAGCGCCTTTAAGTTCAGGTGCCATAAAGATGTAAAATGCTTTACAAAGTGCTGCCGGGGCATCGACATCATGCTGACTCCCTATGACATCATCCGGTTGAAAAACCGATTGAACCTGTCGTCCCAGGAATTTTTGGCCCTGTACACCACCCCTCATCTGCTGGAAAAGACCGATTTGCCCGTGATCACCCTAAAGCTTCTGGACGATGAGATGACCAAAGATGAAAAGGAAAAGCCCTGCCCCTTTGTTCGGGAAAACGGGTGCCTGATCTATGAGGACAGACCCACCACATGCCGGTATTATCCCCTGGGAGTCGCTTCCCTGAGCCACAAAGAGGGCGCCGACGACGAGGGATTTTATTTTGCCATTGACGAGCCCCACTGCCTGGGTTTTGAGGAACAAAGCGACTGGACGGTGGAAGAGTGGCGCAAAGACCAGGGTGTGGACATTCATGATGACATCAATGCGGAATGGACGGATCTTCTGGTGCGAAAGCGATCCTTTCCCCAAAACGTCAAGCTGTCTGAAAAAAGCAAGGACATGTTTTTCATGGTCAGCTACAATATTGATAAATTCAAAGAGTTTGTCTTTAACAGCAGTTTTTTGAAGGTTTATGACATCGCCGACGATGTCGTGGAAAAGATAAAAAACGACGAAGTGGCGCTGTTGAATTTTGGGATAAAATGGCTAACATCCGTCCTTTTTAAACGGGAAGACGCCGTGGATGAGGAGTTTGTCATCACCGAAGAAAAAGCCGCTGAGCGGATCAAGGAAAGAAGCGCTGGCAAAACAGAGTAGGCCACAAAAGATCGCCGCCCGGCGGAATGCCAGATAGAGCCAAAGACAAATGAAGACGCAAAAAAACGGAAGGCGATGGGGGCGCGGCGCGCATGGCGCCGCGCCCGTTCCCCCAAAGGGGCATATTCTCCTTTCTTTTTTATGAATATCATGTTATTCTGCGTCATTCATTTTTGTTGTTCGTATAAAAAAATACGCAAAAATTTAAAAATACATCCGGGAATTGCGGATAAAAATTTTGAGGTTCTCAAATAAAACTCAATGCATCCATCATCAGGCATTTATCATTGATCCATCAGCTTTGCGTCAATAAAATTGATATATAGATGAACATATGAATAAGTCAGAGTTAGAAAATCTGGTGGAAATCAGAATAAAAGAGGCGGATGTTCTTCTGAATTCAGGGTGTTTTCAAGGAGCGTATTATTTGGTCGGCTATGCTCTTGAATGTGCGTTTAAAGCCTGTATTTCAAAACAAACCAAAGAATTCGATTTTCCAAATAAGCAACTTGCAAATGCCAGTCACACTCATAAACTTTCTGAATTGCTGGGTGTGGCGGGATTAAAGCAACTATTGTCAGAACAAGAAAGACAAGATGAAAACTTCAAATTAAATTGGGCGGTGGCTAAAGATTGGTCGGAAACGTCCAGATATGAATGTTCTGTCGAGGAAAACAAAGCGAAAGATCTCTATGACGCAATCACCGATAATAAATCAGGGATATTGGCATGGCTAAAGAAATACTGGTGACAGAATGGCTCTCGGAGCAAATGATTTCGACGGGTTCCACATTGATAGAAAGATTAGACGCTTCTTGCTGTTTTGTCAAAGCGGCTTTCTGGATGTTCTTACCGGAAGAAAAAACCTGGAAATTTCTTCTGGCCTCGCCCCTTGTAAAAGAAGAAGGACCCAAAAAATATTATAAGCGTATTATTGACGCCAACAAAAATGCGGCGGCTGATGAAAATATTATTTCTTTAAACAATATTAGCGTGCTTGATGTTGATCATCATCTCATTCAGTCACTCAAATTCGGTGTGTCGACTGGCCATTCTATTTCTGACATACGATTTTCAAAAAACACGGTTAATGGCATTTTTATCGACGATACCCACGTTTACAGGATGAACGTCGGGCATGTGGCCATCTCTTCCATGGGAACGAAAAAACCAGCGCCAATGGAAGAACCCGTTAGAAACCATATACAAAATTGAATGATCCGACGGGTTTCATCCGCCACATGTCACACCGCGCGCGCCATCTTTTCTATTTTTTTGGCTCTATTCCTTTTTTTTAGACGCACGCCGTGCGTCTCTACCCGCATATTCCATGACGGGGTCCATTCCACGTGATCGGATTCGGTCGACGCCCCTGCCAAACCGTTCATCCATCCATTCACCATTCAACCATTCCTTTTGTCATTCCCATTTCCCCATGATCCAAATGGCCTCGTCGGGAATAACGTCCCCTTTATAGCCACCCCTGCATTCTGTGAATTCTCGACCGTAGAGACGCACGGCGTGCGTCTTTGTCTTTGCACGGCGCCCCGCCCCCGTCATTTTCCCATTGATTTATCCAGCGCCCTGTAATATCAATAAGAGCTATAAACGACCCACATCACCCAGCGACCCACAAACGCAAAACGAAAGGGCAATCGACAAAATGGACCCCATCTCCACGCCACTGCTGATTTCTGTTCTCGGAACATTCACCACAACCCTGATTGCGGACGCCTGTAGAGACCATCTCAAAGACAAACTGAAATCCGTCTTTTCATGGATGGAAAAAATCGGCGAGCGGGAGCGAAACGACATGGAATTCAACTGCCAAAGCGCCATGGAAGACGCCTATGCCGTCTGTCTGGAGATGCTGCTCACCAATATCAAAGCCTCCGGCTACAGCGACAAGGAATTGAAAGAATACGGCAAATCCCTCAAGTCGTTCATCAAAGACAAAACAGTGGCCGAGCAACTCCTGGAATCCATCCGCCATCCAAACCAGGAGGATCGGCCCTCCCCGGACATACTCCGCCAAAGATGGGAACAGACCGGCGGCATGGCCCTTCCAGACGACGCGCTATGGAACACGGCGCTGGCCGCGTTTCGCCGCCAGGCCAAAAAAAACGCCTTCATAAACAAAGAGTCGCGCGATTTGATGAACGCTGAAAATATAGACAAACTAAGGGAACTGATCGACCGGCAGGGGGGCGTTAAAACCCCGGTCCGAAAAGACAAATATTCACTGCGGATGCAGGCCCGATTCTCCCCGGTGGATCTGGCGAACCTCATGCCCGCCTACGCCGATGATCCGGGGCGCATGGTCATTCGGGACGTCTTTGTGGCGCAGAATGTCCGGGAAAACCCGCCCCCCGTAGAAATTCCCAAGGATATGATCAGGGGCCTCAGAGAAAAAATCAGCGGAAAAACCAGAGAAAAAAAAGGGAATTCCGGACCCGAAGATGACGACGACCACGAGATCATGGACCCGCGACAACTTGAAAAACTCCGCGCGGCCCACGCCGACCAGCCGTCCAGACCCATACTCGATATCGTCGCCGATCCAAGCCGCCGCCTGCTGGTCTTGATCGGCGAGCCGGGATCAGGCAAATCCACGTTGATGCGCTACCTGCTCACCGGCGTCATTGAGCCGCCATTGGATCCTGAATCGGGCGCCGCCGCCGCCCCCCTCCCCTGGACCAAACCCTTTGCGGACGGCTTCCCCTTGCTGATTGAGTTGCGGGAGTTTTACGCCCTCCGGCAAAATGGCGATTTCGACGATTTTCTGGGGTATGTCGCCCACATGGGAAAAACAGAGCATTGGTTCATCGACGACCATTCCGCCCACGAGTACTTGAAAAACGGCCCCTCCCTGGTCATGTTTGACGGTCTGGACGAAATCTTCGACAATGGGGACCGCCAGCGGATCACTCATAAAATCGCGGGTTTTGCCCAGCTCTACCCCAAAGCTAAAATAATCGTCACCTCCCGGCCCGTGGGCTACGAGAAACAAACCCTTCAGAACGCAAAATTTGACCACTTTGGCATTCAGGATTTGGACGGCGAACAGATTAAAACCTTCATCCGCGGCTGGTTCGCCCTGGTCTTTCCCCATCGACCGAACCAGGCCGACCAGCGAATTGAGCGCGTCTTAAACAGCACCCAAAACTCGGCGTCCATCCGCCTGCTGGCGGGCAATCCCATGTTGCTCACCATCATGGCCCTGCTGGCCCGGGAAGAGGAGCTGCCCAGGGAACGGGCCAAATTTTACGAAAAGGCGGTGGAGGTTCTTTGCCACCACTGGGACGCCAACCGGAATCTGGGACTGCCGGAAGACAAATACTTAAACGCCGATGACAAAAAAAAGCTGCTCCGGCGCGTCGCCATGGGGATGCAGACCGGCAAAGGCGGGCTGAGGGGAAACATGATTCAGGAGGATGATCTGGAAAAAGAAATCCAGACCTTCCTGATGGAGGAAAACTGGGAGTCCTGCCTGGCCGGGAGCAAAAAAGCGGCCCGCCGCATGATCCAACAGCTCCGGGAGAGAAATTACATCCTCTGCCTTCGGGGCCCCCGGCTCTACGGCTTTGTCCACCGAACCTTTCTGGAATACCTCACCGCCGCCCAATACGTCCATCTGTTCAACTTTGACAAATCCCTCACCGAAAAAAAACTGATTGACCTGTTTGACGAGCGTTGCCGCGACCACGAATGGCGGGAGGTGTTGCGACTGATCTGCGGCCAGGTCAACGAGATGTCCGCCGGCCGAATCATTAAGCGCCTGGCCACCCGAACGGATATGGACGCTTGGGATAAAAAAACGCCCCTGCCGGAGTTGGCCCTGGCCATTGAATGCTTGAGCGAGGTTAGAAATGTCGGCCGGATTTCGGACGCTGGCTCGGCGCTGATGCGGGCGGTGGTGGCGTGTTTTTTGCGGGGGAGAGATTTGCCGTATGACTTTATTGAGAAACTTGTGACGGCGGCTCGAGAGATTGGAGCCCGGTGGCCGGGCAAAGAGGCATTTGTGTTTTCGGGTCAGTTTTCCATATCAAATAATGTAACTATCGAAGCCCGTTGGCCCCATTTTCTGGCCGCTGTTTTCAGAAAATGGGATTGGATGGAGCGGCTGGCCCTCTGCGAAAACGAATGGACGCGTCTCGGCTCCATCGAAGCCCTCGCCAAAACATGGTCTGACCAACAAACCCGCGACCTCATCCATACCCGCGCCGTCGAAGATAAAGAATACTTCATCCGCACCGCCGCCCTTAAAGCCCTCGCCAAAACATGGCCCGACCAGAAAACCCGCGACCTCATCCATGCCCGCGCCGTCCAAGATGAAAACGACGACCCCCGCACCGCCGCCCTTGAAGCCCTCGCCAAAACATGGCCCGACCAGAAAACCCGCGACCTCCTCCATGCCCGCGCCGTCCAAGATAAAAACAACGACCCCCGCCGCGCCGCCCTTCAAGCCCTCGCCAAAACATGGCCCGACCAGAAAACCCGCGACCTCCTCCATGCCCGCGCCGTCCAAGATGAAAACAACTACCCCCGCCGCGCCGCCCTTCAAGCCCTCGCCAAAACATGGCCCGACCAACAAACACGCGACCTCATCCATGCCCGCGCCGTCCAAGATGAAAACTACTTCACCCGCGCCGCCGCCCTTGAAGCCCTCGCCAAAACATGGCCCGACCAACAAACCCGCAATCTCCTCCATGCCCGCGCCGTCGAAGATGAAGACGACTACCCCCGCCGCGCCGCCCTTGAAGCCCTCGCCAAAACATGGCCCGACCAAAAAACTCGCGACCTCCTCCATACCCGCGCCGTCAAAGATGAAAACAACTACCCCCGCCGCGCCGCCCTTCAAGCCCTCGCCGAAACATGGCCCGACCAACAAACACGCGATCTCCTCCATGCCCGCGCCGTCCAAGATGAACACTACTCGCCGTGCAGCGCCGCCCTTAAAACCCTCGCCAGAATATGGCCCGACCAGAAAACTCGCGACCTCCTCCATGCCCGCACCGTCGAAGATGAACACTTCCTCACCCGCAACGCCGCCCTTGAAACCCTCGCCGAAACATGGCCCGACCAGAAAACCCGCGATCTCATCCATGCCCGAGCCGTCGAAGATAAAGAATACTTCACCCGCAGCGCCGCCCTTAAAGCCCTCGCCAAAACATGGCCCGACCAACAAACCCGCGATCTCCTACATGCCCGCGCCGTCCAAGATAAAAACAACGACCCCCGCACCGCCGCCCTTGAAGCCCTCGCCAAAACATGGCCCGACCAACAAACACGCGACCTCATCCATGCCCGCGCCGTCCAAGATGAAAACTACTTCACCCGCGCCGCCGCCCTTGAAGCCCTCGCCAAAACATGGCCCGACCAACAAACCCGCAATCTCCTCCATGCCCGCGCCGTCGAAGATGAAAACTACTTCACCCGCGCCGCCGCCCTTGAAGCCCTCGCCAAAACATGGCCCGACCAACAAACCCGCAATCTCCTCCATGCCCGCGCCGTCGAAGATGAAGACGACTACCCCCGCCGCGCCGCCCTTGAAGCCCTCGCCAAAACATGGCCCGACCAACAAACCCGCAATCTCCTCCATGCCCGCGCCGTCGATGATGAAAACTACAACACCCGCAGCACCGCCCTTCAAGCCCTCGCCGAAACATGGCCCGACCAACAAACACGCGATCTCCTCCATGCCCGCGCCGTCCAAGATGAAAACGACGACCCCCGCACCGCCGCCCTTGAAGCCCTCGCCAAAACATGGCCCGACCAGAAAACCCGCGATCTCCTCCATTCCCGCGCAGTCGAAGATGAAGACGACTCCACCCGCCGCGCCGCCCTTGAAGCCCTCGCCAAAACATGGCCCGACCAGAAAACCCGCGACCTCCTACATGCCCGCGCCGTCCAAGATGAAAACAACTCCACCCGCACCGCCGCCCTTGAAGCCCTCGCCAAAACATGGCCCGACCAAAAAACCCGCGATCTCCTCCATGCTCGCGCCCCCGAAGATGGCTTTATCACTTCACTTCTCGGGAAACAGTTCTCCGAATTCGGAAAAATTATCTTCACCAAAGACCTCGACGGCATAAGCCCCTGGCTCGATCCAACAAAACCCATCCCCCAGGATCACATCAAAAAAGCGGCCAAAAAAACCAACATACCGCCCCACAAAATAGATGAAACCGTCCAAGCCCTGTCAAAGCACATGGGGTGGGACATCACCAAAGGATCAGCCACTCCACAGAACGACCCCATAAAGCCATAAGCCAATAAACCCATAAAACCAGCGCCCGATTTTAAAACCGCCAAAAAAGCCAACCACATGAAACTAAACTCAAACCTGACCGGAACCCCCCTAACCCCCCTTTCCATCCACGTGGGGTGGCGGGAGACCATGAACTACGCCGCCGCCATTTTCGACGACAATCCCGCCTATTTCGACGACGAACGTCCCCAGGGAATGGTGGCCCACCCCATGTTTACCGCAGCCGCCACATGGCCCGTGGTCGGGAATCTGGGCGGGCATATCCAGGGCGACGACTTCCCCCATGAGGTTCTTTTCACCCAGGTTCACCACACCGAGCACATCACGTTCCACCGCCTGATCCGGCCGGGGGATCAATTGACCCTTTCCGGGAAAATCGCGGCCATCCTTCCCCACCGGGCCGGGACCCGCGCCGTGGTCCGTCTGGACGCTACGGACCCAAAAAACCGCCCGGTCTTCACCGAACACATCGGCGCCATGATGCGGGGGGTGGAATGCGAAGGGGCCGGAAAAGGGGAAGAGGACCTGCCCGAAGCATTGGAAAAAAACCGCGAAAAAAATCCAGCGCCGAATCCAAATTTTACCCCCACCTCAAATTTAAACCCAAACCCGGCCCCAAAACCAGGCTCAAACCCAAAACCAGACCCAAACCCGGCCATGTGGCAAGCCAAAATCCCCATCCCCCAATGGA